>Ga0334722_10001944_pt1 | contig 24346 bp, 21 predicted proteins | sample C3_bottom_MG_FD_207210 | JGI IMG/M metagenome (GOLD analysis project Ga0334722, IMG submission 207210) | Sediment microbial communities from Yellowstone Lake, YNP, Wyoming, USA - C3_bottom | ecosystem: Environmental > Aquatic > Freshwater > Lake > Sediment | place: USA: Wyoming | collected... | reverse complement strand
ATCGGTATTCCATCGTAAGCCTCCTTTCTTCGGAGACATTATACTCGATCTATTGGAAGTGATAAATCTACCCGCCTAAAGGCGGGGGCTTTAACCTTTTTTGAGACCAGTAACGGGGAGACCGTCTTGCTGGTAATTGATGTCTCGGTTTTGGTATTGTGAAATTGGAGTAGATAGCGGACAACTTTTCCCCGAAATCATTGAAGCGCTGAAAAATTTATCCGGATAGCATGGCAATCTTTTACAAGGAGAATTCCGATGCAGGTGGTTTTACTCATCGCGGGTTTCGGGGCGCTCGGCTGCGTAACCCGCTACTACCTCTCAGGTTGGACCTATGACCTGCTCGGGAGAAGTTTTCCCTACGGCACCTTTGCTGTCAACATTCTGGGGGCGTTCATCATCGGCCTGATCATGGAGTTCGGCATGCGGAGCACATTGCTGCCGGTCAACCTGCGCACCGGACTCACCATCGGTTTTCTCGGCGGGCTCACCACCTTTTCCACCTTCAGCTATGAGACGTTTAAGTTGCTGGAGGACGGGGAACTTTTTATAGCCACTACCAACGTTCTGTTGAGCCTCATCGTCTGCCTTACCTTCACCTGGCTTGGTATCCATACGGCACGTTATCTCTAAAAGGGGGACACTCATGACACGATTCTGCGGCGAAAAGGTATTGATGCGGATATTCCTCGGCGAGAGCGACAAGATTGGGCACCGGCCATTCCATGAAGTCCTGGTGGAATTTTTCAGAGAGGAAGGGTTCGCCGGAGCCACGGTGCTGCGGGGGGTCGCCGGCTTCGGGGCACACAGTGTTTTCCACACCGACAAGCTGCTCCGCCTTTCTTCCGATCTGCCTATTATCATTGAGGTGGTGGAGAGCCAGGAAAAAATAGACGCCGTCATGCCCCGCATAGACGAGATGATGACCGGCGGCATGATCACCCTGGAGAAGGCCACGGTGATCCGCTACAGTCACAAGTAAATAACCCTCGAACAGGAGCAACGGACATGACCATGACCTGGACCATGGCGGCCCTCTGGCTGGGGCTGGCTTTGCTTGCTACGCTGCTCTCCATCTGGCTCCGCATGGCAACGGCTTTGTCGGAGATCGTGATCGGCACCATTGCCCAACTTGCCATCGGAGCCTTCATTGGGGGGACACTGCTGGGGACTGGAGAGTCTTGGATCAAGTTTCTCTCCGGCACCGGGGCGATTGTCCTTACCTTTTTGGCCGGGGCCGAGCTCAATCCGCAAGTTTTCCGGCGAAAATGGAAGGAAGCAACGGTCGTCGGCCTTGTCAGTTTTTTTGCCCCGTTTCTGGTCTGCACCGCCGTTGCCTATTACTTTCTTGCCTGGACACCACGGGCAAGCTGGCTGGCAGGGGTGGCCCTTTCCACCACCTCGGTGGCGGTGGTGTATGCCGTGATGCTGGAGTTCGGTTTGAATAATACCGATTACGGCAAGACTCTCCTGGCGTCCTGTTTTGTAACCGATCTTGGCACGGTCATCGCCCTCGGCCTCATCTTCGCCCCATTCACCGTGCGCACCCTCATCTTCTTCGGCGCCGCTGTCGTGGTCTTCAGCGTCCTTCCCTGGCTTACCCCACGCTTTTTTAAACGATACGGCAACCGGCCATCGGAACTTGAGACCAAATATCTCCTCCTCATCCTCTTCGGCATGGGCGCACTGGCAAGCTGGGCCGACAGCGAGGCGGTTCTCCCTGCCTACCTGACCGGCATGGTGCTGGCCGGAACCGTCGGCAAGGATCACATGCTCATCCGCCGCCTGCGAACACTCACCTTCGGATTTCTCACGCCCTTCTACTTTATCCGAGCCGGCTCCTATGTCTCGATTCCGGCCCTGGTCGCCGCACCGGCGTCTTTTGTCATCCTCCTCGTCGTCAAGATAGCATCAAAGCTGGCGGGAGTTTACCCGGCCACCAGACTCTACAAAGCGCCGAGGGGCGAAGCGATGTATACTACGCTACTCATGTCAACCGGGCTCACCTTCGGCAGCATCTCAGCCCTCTTTGGTTTGACCAACGGCATCATCACCCAGGCCCAGTATTCCTATCTGGTAGCAGCAGTCATCTTCAGCGCGGTGCTTCCAACCGTCGTGGCCAATGCCTTCTATCTGCCTCGTCATCTGCTGCGAGGTGCGGTCAGCGAAACGCATGCGGCAGCCGAAGAAGTAATGGAATAATTCATCGTAACTCATCAGAAAAGGGGGATGTGGAATGAAGAAGATACTCGTTGCCTATGACGGTTCCGAATCAGCCGAGAAGGCCTTCGACCTGGCACTCGATCTTGCGCGGTGCTTTCACGCCGAGGTGCACGTCCTTGCTGTGGTCCGCCTCCCGGAACCGGCTGACGATATCGAGACCGAGGCGATCTTGGAAAGCGCCCGCGAATATTACGAGAAACTTTTTGCCGTTCTGCGGCAGAAGTCGTCAGGGCAGGGCATCCTGCTTACCTTTGAAATAATGGTCGGCCACCCTGCCGAGCAGATTGTCTTTGTTGCGGAACTCAAAAATATTGATCATATCGTCATGGGGCATCGGGGAAAAACACTTTTCCAGAAATGGCTGCTAGGATCGGTGGCAAAAAGGGTTATGAGCTACGCCCCTTGCTCGGTGACGATTGTAAGGGATTAGTTTGATGCGGGGCGCCCCTGCGCACAATCGCCGGAGCGCCCTCATCTTATGCGGTTACACTTCTTCAGAGGATGCCCCTAAAGAAACGACAGCGGCAAAAAATGCCGAACCCCCATCAACCACGCGCCAACGGATTGTTGAACACCGCCGCCGCTCCAAGTTCAAGCTCAATCTCCAGCAGCCGGTTGTATTTGGCGATCCGCTCACTGCGGCAGGCCGAACCGGTCTTGATCTGGCCGCCGCCCATGGCCACCGCAAAATCGGCCATGAAGGTGTCCTCGGTTTCACCACTCCGGTGGGAGATCACGTAGCCCCAGCCAGCCTGGCGGCAGAGCTGGATGGCCTCAATGGTTTCGGTGACCGTGCCGATCTGGTTGAGCTTGATGAGCACGGCATTGGCTGATTTTTCCCGGACGCCGCGGACGATGAATTGGGTATTGGTCACGAAAATATCATCGCCGACGATCTGGGCCTTGCCGCCCAAACTGGCCGTATGGGCCTTGAACCCCTCCCAGTCGTTCTCGGCCAGGCCATCCTCAATGGAGACGATGGGATATTTGCCGAGCCACTGCCCGTAGAGTTCGGTCATTTCGGCGCTGGTTTTACTTCCCTGGCCGGACTTGGCCAGATGGTAGGCGCCATTTTCAAAAAACGAGCTGGCGGCAGGGTCCAGGGCAATGGCCACGTCGTGTCCAGGCCGGTAGCCCGCCGCTTCGATGGCCGCAACGATAAGCTCGCAGGCCTCGTCGTTGCTGCGCAGGTTCGGGGCGAAACCGCCTTCGTCGCCGACGCTGGTGGCGTATCCTTTCTTGGCCAATATCTTTTTGAGGGCATGGAAGGTTTCGGCTCCGTAACGCAGGGCTTCGGCAAAGGTCGGAGCGCCGAGCGGCATGACCATAAATTCCTGGAAGTCCACACTGTTATCGGCATGCTTGCCGCCGTTGACGATATTCATCATCGGCACCGGCAACCGGACAGCGCCGGGACCGCCCAGATAGGCATAGAGCGGCAGATTGGCCGTTGTTGCGGCGGCACGCGCCACGGCCATGGAGACCCCGAGCATGGCGTTGGCCCCCAGCTTCCCCTTGTTGGGGGTGCCGTCCAGTTCAATCAGCAGCCGGTCGATCTCGGCCTGACGGGCAGGATTCAGGCCGGAAAGCGCCGGGGCGATGAGGGTGTTGACGTTCGCCACCGCCTGGAGAACGCCCTTGCCGTTGTAACGTTTCTTGTCTCCGTCGCGCAATTCCACCGCCTCGTTTTCCCCGGTCGAGGCCCCGGAAGGAACGGAGGCGGAGACCCGGACCCCATTGTCAAGCGAACACCATACCCGGATGGTTGGGTTGCCACGGGAATCAAGAATCTCCAAGGCGGACAGGGAAGTGATAACAGGTTGCATTGTTGTGTCTCCTCTCTTTATTTTTTGGCTTCAAGGCGCACAAAACCGGCTTGCCCCCGTGCCGCGCCATAAACAAAAAAACTCCCACGCAACACTAAGGTTCACGCAGGAGTCATCAGCCAATCAGGGCGGTTAACGGGGAACTCCATCCCCATCTATTTTTTGTTACCTTACCAAGATGCATCCTCCCAAATCAAGGAGAAAAGAAACACAAGGCGGCACTTTTCTCCAGAGCCGCTCCTACTCCTTCCACACTGCCAGGGCCTTCTGATACACTTCGGAGCGGGAGAGGTCCAAATCCCTGGCAATGCTCGCCACTGCGTCTTTCAGGCTGATCCCGTCCTGCCCCCGATACCAACGCAGCAGATCCTCAAGATTCTCCGGTCGGGCAGGGGCGGAGGCACGCAACCCTGCGATGAGCACCACGAATTCGCCCTTGATAGCCTCCCGTGCCTTGAGCCCGGCCAGGAGTTGCGCCAAGTCGCCTGCGGCAATCTCCTCATGCACCTTGGTGAGTTCCCTGCCGATCACCGCCCGCCGGTCCCCCAGTTCCGCCAGGCAATCGGCAAGGCTTGCGGTGATCCGCCGGGGCGACTCATAAAAAACCAGGGGATGAACATCGTTCTTGAGACCCCGCAGCAATTTTCGCCGCTCGGTTCCCTTGGCCGGAAGAAATCCCAAAAAAAGATGGGAGGGCTCAGTCAGGCCGGCAACGCTGAGGAGGGTCGCCAGGGCGGAAACCCCAGGGACCGGCACCACGGCAATGCCATGCGCCTGGGCGCTTTGCACCAGAATCCCGCCCGGATCGGAGATGCCAGGCGTTCCGGCATCGGACACCAGGGCCACCTGCGCCCCGGAAAGCAGCCGGGCCACAATCTCCTGGGCGCGGCTCGCCTCTTTTTCCTTATAGTAACTGATGAGCGGGGTATGGATATCAAAATGGCTGAGGAGCTTTCGAGTGTGCCGGGTATCCTCGGCGGCGATCAAGTCCACCTCCCGCAGGATGCGCAAGGCCCGGAGGGTTATGTCCTCCAGATTGCCGATGGGGGTGGCCACCACAAACAGGGTGCCTGGCTTGCAGGTGTCTCCGGGGGTGCTCTTACTCTCTTTCCCGCGGGTCTGCCTCATGGTTGCATAGCCTCCGGGGGAACAAACAGGCGGAGGTTGGTGTGGCCTGGGCTGCTCTCGCAGGAAATCTCCCCGCCGCAGCGGGTAATGAGTTTTTTGGCCAGATACAGACCGAGACCGAGATGTCCTTCCCCTAGTTTCGTCGAATAAAACGGCTCGTAGAGATGGGCCGCGGCCTCGGTGGTCAGCCCCGGACCGTTGTCCTGAACCCGGACCCCGATGCCCTCGCCTTCTTTGGCGGATTCGACCACGATCTCCGCCTCTTCCATGCCTCGCACGGCTTCCAGGGCGTTAGTCAGCAGAATATGCATGATCTGGTGCAGCTCGAGCTGAAACCGGGTCAGGGACGGCAGCGCCTCGGCCAGGGTCATCACCTTACGCACCTTGTGCTTGAAGGTCGAATCGGCGAACATGAACACCACCTCGGTCTCAATAACGGAATTGACCGTATAGGGAACGCCGCCGGGAAGCTGCCTAAATTCCGGCAGTATCAGGGTCCGGTGCAAAATATGCTGGCTCTGCCGCACCTTGTCCTGCATCTGGGAAAGAGAATCGGCCCGGCGGGCGAGAAGATCGCGCAGGGTATCCACCTCCGGCGACGGGCCGGTCTGGCGCATCTGCTCCAGCACCGTCATTGCCTTGTCCAGCATCATTCCGGAAAGATCCGTGTGCAGGGAAAAAACCTGGATGATCCCGCCGAGATTATGAATGATCCCGCGGAACATCCGCCCCAGCGCGGCATCCTGACTCTGCGCCAGATACGCCTCTTCCCATTTTTCTGCCTGCATTGCCCCTCCGATGCGCAAGGATAGCTGCCTGAGTGACTGGCCGCCCCTACAGTTTACCCGGAATGGGGGTGAAAAATCCAGGCTATTGTCGGCCCGGCTTGAAAACAAGCCATGCACCCTCTGCTGGCCCCAGCCAGGACAATGGTGTACACTAAAAAGCATACGATTCGGATTGCCCAAACACTGCGCCCGCCGGGGAACCGCCATGCTTCTGCTCGATGTCCCATTCCTGCCAGACCCGGATTACGTGGAATTTCTTGCCGAGTTCCAGCCTGCGCTCCACTCCGTCCATTTCAGTCTTTACCTCGACAACATCCCGGATGGTCGCCATCGTATCGCGGGCAGCCCGGAGTTTGCCGATCTTGCCCCTGCCCTCGCCCGACTGCCGGGCCCAAAAAAATACGCCCTGCTCAACAGCCGCTTCCACCATCCCCGCCTCTACGGCGACAAGGCCGCATTGCAGAAAATCATCAAGGCGCTGGACACCCTGCTCAGCGCAGGCGCCCTCCACGGCATCACCATCGTCGATTTCTATCTCCTACAGGCGCTTTCCGACACCAGCCCCGGAACCTGCTCGCAGCTTGAGGCAGTGCCCGGAGTCAACTGCATGCTGGACTCCTTTGCCAAGGTGCAGACCTGCCTTGCCGCCATTGCCGAAACCGCCTTCAAGCCCCCGACCAAACTCAACCTGGACCGCGCCCTGAACCGCAACCTTCCCGAGCTTGCGGCAATCTCCCAACAGTGCCGCCGACACTTCCCCGGAGTCAAGCTGACCCTGCTGGCCAACGAGGGCTGCCTGGACCGCTGCCCCTTCAAGCTAGCCCACGACGCCCAGATCGCCTTTGCCAACACGGGCCTGATCGCCAACGAAATCCACGCCACCAACCAAGAACTCGGCTGCATCCGGGAACTCGCCGCACATCCGGCGGAGCTGTTCAAGTCGCCCTTTATCCGGCCCGAGGATTTGCAGCATTATGAGGGAATGGTGGAGGTGATCAAGCTGTGCGGCAGGACTTTGGGACCCGCCTTTCTGCAACGAGTGGTGCGGGCCTATGCAGCACGGCGGTATGCGGGCAATCTGCTGGATCTGATGGACACCATGGAATGGCTGGCCAAGCGGCTGTCTGTGGCCAATGAGGAATTGCCTGCGGATTTTTGGGATAGGCTTACGAGTTGCAACAAGAACTGCCGCGCCTGCTCGTACTGCCGGGAGCTTTTGGACAAGACCGCTATGCCCTTAGCTTTTCAGCTTGAGGATCTCCGCCCATAAAAAACAGCGGCGATGCCGCTATTTTTTATCGCGCTGGCCTATTCCGTATTCCGGTATTCCGTGGACATAATACTAATTACGGTTTGTTTTTTTAAGAGAAATAGGTATTGTGTCCCCGGATATCCCTTTTCAACCCCGCTCGTCTTCCTGCTTGGGCTGCAACTTCACGTACACGATAATGAGCAGGGCAGAGAAACCAAGCACCCCGTAAAGAATCTGGTGCGAGTATTCCATGATCAAGGCTTGGTTGCTCCCAATGAAATAGCCGAGCCAGGTAAGAACCGTGACCCAAATCCCCGCGCCGAGCAGGGTGTAGAGGGAAAACTTCAGATGATTCATCCCGGCAAGGCCTGCCGGAAGCGAGATGAGGTGCCGGACCACCGGCAGCAGGCGACCGATAAAGGTCGAAATCTCGCCGTGCCGCAGAAAAAACGTCTCGACCTTGGCAAACTTCTCCTCGGTGATCCAGACATATTTCCCGTATTTCAAAAGAAGCGGCCTGCCCAGATAATGGGAGGCGAAATAATTGAGGTAGGCGCCAAAGAGGCTGCCCAAGGTGCCGCAGAGAATAACGGGCAGCATCTCCATCTTCCCCGCCTGGACAAGGTACCCGGCCGGGGGCATGACGACCTCGCTGGGAATCGGAAATACCGAACTCTCCATGGCCATCAGGATAAAGATCCCTGGATAGCCCATGGCTCCGATACTCTCCACAAGCCAGTTGATGAGATTGTGCATGAACACTCCTTGCTTAGGTGATGGAGCGCCATTCTATATGGTTCTGCGCAAAAAAACGACCAATTATAACGGGCAATCAGGTGGGCTGACCGAAAGCCCTTGCCCTTGACAGCAGGCCACAGACAATTTATTATCTGAGCAGTTATTCAGATAATAAAAGAGAGCCCTTCATGCCGACCGACCGCTGCCAATGCCGGATTGTCCACGAACAACAGGTGGAAAAGGCCAGAAAAGCCGCCCTGCCTCCGGCGGAGATCGACAAACTCGCCCAATTTTTCAAGGCCTTTGCCGACCCGACCCGGCTCAAGATTCTCCAGGCCTTGCACCAGGAGGAGATGTGCGTCTGCGACCTGGCCGCCTTTCTTGGGGTAAGCGAATCAGCGGTGAGCCATCAGCTGCGGCTGCTCCGACAGATGGCCCTGGTGGCCAACCGCCGCGAAGGGCCGGTGCTGTATTATCGGCTCACCGATGCCCATATCAGCCAGCTTATCCTCGTGGCGCTTGAACATATTCAGGAGTAATCCCATGAACATCATCTTCAGCATCCTCAACGAATCCTGGCAGCTCCTTTTGGACGCCGCCGTCTACATCCTCTTCGGCATCCTCATAGGCGGCCTGCTCAAAGTCTTTCTCTCGCCCGCCTATGTGGCCCACCATCTGGGCCAGGGCCGCTACAGCTCGGTGTTCAAGGCGGCCCTGTTCGGGGTGCCCCTGCCCTTATGTTCCTGTGGGGTGCTGCCTGCGGCGGCGGCTCTGAAACGGCAGGGGGCCAACAACGGCGCCACCACCGCCTTTCTCATCTCCACCCCGGAGTCGGGCATCGACTCCATCAGCGTCAGCTATGCCCTGCTCGACCCGATCATGACCGTGGCCCGGCCCATGGCCGCCTTTGTCTCCGCCATGATTGCCGGGTGCATCGAAAACACCTTCAACCCGCCCAGGCCCCAACTGGCCATGGCTGCCGATCTTTCCTGCGCGGTGGATGGCTGTTGCAGCGGGGTAGACTGCCCGCCTGCGGAACACGCCAAGCACCACTCCTTGCTGGAAAAGATCCGGGCCGGAATGGGTTATGCCTTTGGCGAACTCTGGGGGGATCTGGCTGGCTGGTTTTTCATCGGCCTGCTGCTGGCCGGGCTGATCTCCGCCCTGGTGCCGGACGACCTGATCACCAGCTATCTTGGCGGAGGCTTTGTCGCCATGCTCCTGATGCTGGCCTTCGGCATCCCTCTCTATATCTGCGCCACCGCCTCCACCCCCATTGCCGCAGCGATGATCCTCAAGGGCGTCAGCCCCGGCGCGGCCCTGGTTTTCATGCTCGCTGGCCCGGCCACCAACATGGCCACCATCTCGGTGCTGGTCGGCCTGCTGGGCCGCCGCGCCACCGTGGTCTATCTGACCTGCATCGGCGTTACCGCCGTGATCTTCGGCCTGGCCCTTGACGGCGTCTACGCAGCACTCGGCCTCTCGGCCAAGGCCACGGTCGGTCAGGCCGGGGAGCTTGTGCCCTATCCGGTGCAGCTGGGCGCGGCCCTGCTGATTCTTGCCCTGTCAGTCAGGCCGATGGTTACGATGATACGGGGCTGGTTGGGGAAAGGTACTGGTGGGTCGGACAACGGCTGCGGCTGTGAGGGTGGTTGCGGGAGCAAATAAAAGGCCAAGCCATCAGCACTCTTGGCCTCCCCCTTTGACGAAGGGGGATTGAGGGGGATTTGAAAACGCCGGAATCAACGAGCCAGTTCGTGAAATCCCCCCTCGCCCCCCTTTGTTAAAGGGGGGAATACAGAGTCCGCCCCATGTGACCAAGGAGCGGTGATGGAGTTACTTCAAAAAACTCACTTGAAAATCGGCAACGAATCCGCTTCGCCGGGAACCCCGTCGATGGGCAGGGTGATGGTGAACAGCGCCCCTTTGCCGCGGGCGCTCTTGGCCGTGATATCGCCGCCGTGCCGTTTGACAATGCCGTAACTCACGGACAGGCCCAAGCCGGTGCCCTCCACCGCCGGTTTGGTTGAAAAAAACGGCTCAAAGATCGAACCCATGTCCTTGGGCCGGATGCCCTTGCCCGTATCCTGGATGAGAATCAGGACATTGTCTCCAGCCACCTCGGTGGTGATGGTGATGGTGCCGCCGGTTTCGGGGATGGCCTCCTCGGCGTTGCCGATCACATTGAGAAGCACCTGCTTGATCTGGTCCGGCACCGCCTGGATCATGGGCAATTCCTGAGCGAAATGCCGCTCCACCGTGATGCGCTTGTCGCTGAGCTTCTTTTTGCCGAGCAGGAGCAGCTCCTCGATGATCCGGTGCAGGTCAACGGCGGCCACCTTGCCGGTGGTGGGCCGGTTGAAGTCCTGCAAGGTGCTGATCAGATCCTTGACCCGCACGCATTCGCCGATGGCCACATCGAGCATCTCGGCGTCGCCCTTCTCCAGCTTCACATACTTGCGCAGGCCCTGCAGAAAATTGCGGATGCCGATGATCGGATTGCCGAATTCATGGGCAATGGAGGCGGCCAGCTTGCCCACCGCGCTGAATTTCTCGGCATGGAGCAGCTGCTCGTAGGTGCGGGTCAGCTGCTCGGTGCGCTCCTCAACCCGCGCCTCCAGCGCGTCGTTCATCCGCCGAACCTCCGCCTCCATCCGCCTGCGGTCCGTGATGTCCTGCAAGGTTTCAATGGCGCCGATGATGTCCCCGGCCAGATTCTTGATCGGCGCGGCGGTAAAGAAAAGCCATTTGCTCTCGTGGCCGAAGTCGAAAAAATCCTCCGCCTCATAGGCCCCCTTTACCAGAGAGGAAGGCCGGTATTTGCCGGTGTAAAACTTGGCGATATCCGACTCTTTGGCGGCACCCAGCACCAGGTCAGCCAGGATGGGCCGCTGGTAGAGATAAAAGGCCTTCCACTGGTTCTGAGTGCCCACCATCTCGCTGGCCGTAAGCCCGGTCATCACGGCACAGGCCTTGTTCCAGTGGGTAATGATATGGTCTTCGTCGATAACAAAGGTGGGAATGGAACTGCCTTGCAGAATCTGCGACAGGCGCTCCCCGCTTTCCAGAAGATCCTCCTCGGCCTGTTGCCGCTCGATGATCTCCTGGGCCAGAATTGCGTTGTATTCCTGGTAGCTGCGGGTCCGGGCGGTAAACTGCTTCTCCAGAGCGTCATAGGCCTGGCGCAGCTCCACCTCCCGTCTTCGCTCCACGGTCACATCCCGAATCACCTCGGAAAACCCGGCCAACCGGCCATTATGGTGCACTGGGGAAAATGAGCGCTCGAAGGTGCAGACCCCGCCCTCCGGGCAGGTCCGGTTGAAATCCACGGTGAATTTCTTGCCGGAAAGCGCCCGCTGATACAGATCGCTGGCCCAGGCCCGCTGGCTGTTGGGCAAAACGTACTGGTGGCGCGAGCCAGGGCCCACCGTGAGATTGAAAACCTCTTTCAGCAGACGGACATAGGCTGGATTCACATAGACAAAACGCGCCTCGGCATCAAGCAGGGCCATGCCTTCCGGCCTGCTTTCCAGAAGCGCGTTTGCGTCAAGTATCGTTTGCGGAATCAGGGAGCCTGCCATGAACGTGCCGTGCCGAAAAGTGGAGGTTGGAGAAAAACGTCTCCGGGTACCGTAAAGCAGAACTGCTGAGTTTTCCATCAAAAAGAACTAGGGCGGGGAGACCAGTCGATGATTTACATCCGCTCCAAGAATTGGTATCTATCAGATATGGTAGAAAAAAGTGCGTCCCCCATGAAATACAGCCTGCAACATCGCTACATCGCCACCGTGCTTGCCCTGGTGCTTGGCGCTGTCCTGGCAATGGGCGGGGTGTTTTTCATGACTCTGCGTTCCGCCACGCATTCAATCCTCCACCTGAGCATCGACACCGTGCGGGAAGTCATGTTCGACCAGTTCAGGCATCGCGGCACCGTCATGGTCAGCCTGCTGGCCGATAATCTTGCCGGGCCGCTCTCCCGTGTCGATCTGGCGACAATCCATCAGTTGGGCGCTTCCGCTTTGGAACAGAAGGATGTGCAGTACTTCTATGTCTTCGCCCCCGAAGGCGAGATTCTTGACGATGGCAGGGGGAATGGACCCAACCCCGACAAACGTCTTGCGGACCCGGTTTCAGAACAGGCGGTGGCCGCAAAGACAACTCTGGTGCAGATCGAAAACGAGATCATGGATGTGTCCATGCCCATCTTCGCCCAAAATATCCACCTCGGCGGAGTCCGGGTCGGCTTTTCGCTGAAAACCGTCAACCGGGAGATGGAAGAGCGGATATCCTCCTTTCACGCTCTGGGGCATAAAACGCACGATGAAGCCCTGACCATGCTGACCTTTCTCTCCTCCTGTTTTATCGCCATCGGGGTCATCCTCGCCTATTTTCTTGCAAAAAACATGAGCAATCCGGTTCTGGAGCTGGCCCATTACGCCCAAAGGATCGGCCAGGGCGATTTTGGCTTCCGCTTTTCCCTGAACCGCCGGGATGAACTGGGCCTGCTCTCGAGAACCATGAACGAAATGGCCCTACAGATCAACGAGAAGAACAAGGCCTTGCTTGACGCCCACACTCTGCTGGAAAAACGGGTAAAGGACCGCACCAGGGAGCTCATGCTCGCCAAGGACAAAGCCGAAGCGGCCAACCAGGCCAAATCCAATTTTCTCGCCAACATGAGCCATGAAATCCGCACCCCGATGAACGGGGTGATCGGCATGACCCAGCTTGCCCTGCTGGCCTCCCCGCCCCCGGAACAGCAGGAATACCTGGAGCTTATCGAAAAATCCTCCTACCGGCTCTTGAAGGTGGTCAACGATATCCTGGATTTTTCAAAGATAGAGGCCGACAAGCTTGCGCTGACGGTGGAACGCTTTGAACTGCGGGACACCATTGCCACGACAATCCGGGAATTCTCCTTCACGGCCAAGGAAAAAGGCATTGCCCTCGACTGGAACGTTGCCGACGAAATCCCGGACGCCTTCATGGGGGATGCAGGCAGGTTGAGCCAGATCCTCATCAACCTCATTGGCAATGCCCTCAAGTTTACTGAGGCGGGGCAGATTTCGGTGCGGATTGAGAAGGAATACGCCGAGCTGGATGAAATCATCGCGCATTTTTCAATCGCCGACACCGGTATCGGCATTTCCCCGGAATATCAGGCCTCGATCTTCGAGGCCTTTTCCCAGGCCGATGAATCCCACAGCCGTCCCTATGAAGGCACCGGCCTGGGGCTTGCCATCTGTGCCCGGCTGGTTTCCCTGATGAGCGGCCAGATCTGGGTGGAAAGCGCCGAGGGACAGGGCTCTGTTTTTCACTTCACCGCCCTGCTGAAAAAAGCGGCGGACGAACAGCCCGGGCTGCCTGCCGAACCTCCCGAAGAGCAACCCGGCCCGCAGCTCGAAATTCTGCTGGTCGAAGACAATCCGGTCAACCAGAAGGTTGCAGGAAAGATGCTGGAACGCTCCGGCCATGGGGTGACCATTGCCAACAATGGCCGGGAAGCGGTTGACGCCTTTATGCGCCAGCCCTTTGATCTGGTGCTGATGGATATCCAGATGCCGGTAATGGATGGGTTTGAAGCGACCCAGACAATCCGCGACCTGGAAAAAACCTCGGGCAGGCACACGCCCATCATCGCCCTCACCGCCCACGCCATCAGCGGATACCGGGAAAGATGCCTGGAACATGGCATGGACGACTATCTCTCCAAGCCGATAAAGATCGCCGACCTCAACGCCAAAATCGCCGAACATCTTCCGCAAAAGCTAAACACCCCCACGGAAACGACCTGACCCTTACCGGATGCCGTCTACCCTCTTTCTGAAATCCCTCTGTTTCCAAAGCATGTAGATCGCCGGATAGATAAGCAGTTCGAGAATGGTTGAGGTGCCGATCCCTCCCACCATGGGCGCGGCGATCCTTTTCATCACATCGGCGCCCGTGCCGGTGCTGAACATGATGGGGACCAGTCCGAGCAACGTCGCGCCCACCAGCATGAGCTTGGGCCGAATCCTTTTTACCGCCCCGAACATGATCGCCTCTTTGAGATCATCGAGGGTCTGCAATTTTCCTTCCTTTTTCCATTTCTCACAGGCAAGATCGAGGTAGAGGAGCATGACCACCCCGGTCTCCGCATCGATCCCGGCCAGGGCGATGATCCCCACCCAGACCGCGATGCTCATATTGTAGCCAAGGATATACAGCAGCCAGAAAGAGCCGACCAGCGAGAAGGGCACGGCAAGCAAGACAATAGCCGTCTTGACCACCGACTTGGTGTTTAAAAAGATGAGCACGAAGATGATCAGCAGGGTGAGCGGAATAACGAGTTTCAGCCGCTCATGGGTCTTGACCAGGTGCTCGTATTCCCCGCTCCACTCCAGACGGTAGCCCTCGGGAATCTTCAGCGAGGCAACCCGCTGCTTGGCCTCGTCCACGAAGCCGCCCACATCCCTGCCGGAAAAGTCAATGTACACATAGGAAGCCAGAAGACCGGCCTCGCTCTTGATCATGGGCGGTCCCTTGACGATCCGGATGTCGGCGAGAACCCCCATGGGAATTTGGAGAAGATCGCCGGTGGGCGGAGGAGCAGGCTGAGTCGGCGACATATCGCCCTGCCTCGGCGCCCCCATGCCACCAGGCACCGGGACCAGCACCCTTTTCAGCTGTTCAATGTCTTCCCGCAACTCCCGGGCGTAACGGACATTCACCGGATAGCGCTCCCTGCCCTCCACGGTCACGGTAAGGTTCATCCCGCCGATTGCCGACTGGATAACCTCCTGCACCTCATCCACGGACAAGCCGTATCGGGCCGCCTCTTCCCGCTTGATGGTAAAATCGAGGAAATACCCGGTGGTCACCCGCTCCGCATAAACGCTCCTGAGGCCGGACATGCCGTTCAACCGAGCCTCTATGGCGGTTCCCAGCTTTTCAATCTCTTCAAGATTCGATCCCATGACCTTGATCCCCACCGGGGTTCTGATGCCGGTGGAGAGCATGTCGATCCGGGCCTTGATCGGCATGGTAAAGGAGTTGGCCACCCCCGGGATGGACAGAGCGTCGTTCATCTCATTTTTCAGGCGTTCCACCGTCATGCCCGATCGCCATTCCGACTCGGGCTTGAGGTTGATCACGGTTTCAAACATCTCCATGGGAGCCGGGTCCGTGGCGGTTTCCGCCCTCCCGGCCTTGCCGAAGACCTGGGCCACCTCGGGAATCTCTTTCAATATCCTGTCCTGAAGCTGGATAAGCTTCGACACCTCTGAGACGGATGCACCCGGAGAGGTCACCGGCATATAAAAAAGCGCGCCCTCGTACAGCGGCGGCATGAACTCGGAGCCGAGTTTCAGGAACGGGTACACACTCACGGCCATGATGATGAGCGCGGCAACGATTACCGTCCTTTTGAAACGAAGGACAAACCGCACGACGGGCGCATACAGCCAATGCAGAAAGATGCTGACGGGATTTTTCTCCTCGGCCATGATCTTGCCCCGGATGAAAATGGTCATCAGAACCGGGGTCAGGGTGATGGCGAGAAAGGCCGAAAAAAGCATGGCAAAGGTCTTGGTGTAGGCCAGGGGCTTGAACAGTCTCCCTGCCTGCGCCTGCAAGGTAAAGACCGGCAAGAAAGCCACGGTGATCACCAGCAGAGAGAAGAACAGGGACGGCCCCACCTCCTTGGCCGCCTCGATGATCACCTCGTTCCGACTGCCCGGTTTGCCGGCGATTTCCCACTCTTCCAGTTTTTTATGGGCATTCTCGACCATGATGATCGAAGCGTCCACCATGGCCCCGATGGCAATGGCAATACCGCTTAAGCTCATGATATTGGCCGTCACCCCCAGGTAGAACATGCAGATGAACGAGATGATGATCGCAATGGGCAGGGTGAAAATAACCACCAGGGCGCTGGGCAGATGGAAGAGAAACACCAGGCAGACCACGCTTACCGCCAGGGAAATCTTGAGCAGTTCTTCGGTCAGGGTATCGATGGCTCGGTGGATGAGGTCGGAACGGTCATAGGTGACAACAAGCTTCACCCCCTTGGGCAGGCTCGGCTCGACACTCTCGTGGATTCTTTCCTTGACCCGGTCGATGACATTGAGGACATTTTCCCCGAACCGGACCACCACAATCCCGCCGGCAACCTCTCCCCTTCCGTCAAGATCGGCAAGGCCGCGCCTGATCTCCGGGCCAAGCTGGATGCTGGCGACATCCTTGAGGAATATTGGGGTTCCCCTGCCATTGCCGCCCACAACTATATTCTCCAGATCCTTGAGCCCCTTGAGATACCCCCGGCCACGCACCATGTACTCGACCCCGGAGAACTCCAGCACCCTCCCCTCCACGTCCTTGTTGCTCCTGCGGATGGCCTCCATGACTGCGGTGATGGGAAGGTTATAGGCTTGGAGCCGGTTGGGATCGATGCTCACCTGATACTGCCGCACAAAGCCGCCGATGCTGGCGACCTGGGAAACACCCGGCACGCTTTCCAGAGCAAGCTTGATGTTCCAGTCCTGGATGGAGCGCAGTTCGGCGAGATTCTGCTGCCCGGTCTCATCCACCAGGGCGTAGGAAAATCCCCAGCCAACGCTGGTGGCGTCCGGGCCCAGAACGGGATTCACCCCGGCGGGCAGTTTGTCCTTCACCGCCTGGAGGTATTCCAGCACCCGGCTCCTGGCCCAGTAGATGTCGGTTCCTTCTTTAAAAATGGCATAGACAAAAGATGAGCCCAGGAAAGAAAAACCGCGCACCACCTGGACCTGCGGTGCGGCAAGAAGGGTTGAGGTGATCGGGTAGGTGATCTGGTCCTCGATAAGGTCCGGGCTGCGTCCTTCCCATTGGGTAAAGATGATGACCTGGGTGTCGCTCAAGTCGGGGATCGCATCGAGAGGCGTGTTGCGAATGGCCCAGATCCCCCAGCCGATGAGGGCAGACACCAACAGGAAAACGAAAAACCTGTTTCGGGCGCTGAAATCGATGACCCGGGCGATCATTACTTCACCGCCCCTTTGAGACGGGCTTCGGAATCAATGAGGAAGGTGGCGGCCGAGGCCACTTTTTCTCCGGCCTGCAAACCGCTTAGAATCTCCGACATCCCCTCGGCCTTGACGCCCACCGTGACCTCACGGGGCTCAAAAAAGCCATCCCCCTTGTCCACATAAACAAGCTGGCGGGCGCCGGTGTTGATCACCGCAGCCTCCGGCACGACAAGCCTGCTACTCAGAGGAATCTTGATTTCCACATTGGCGAACATCTGGGGTTTCAGCTCGCCGCCCTTATTCTCCAAGGTAAAACGGACCTTGTCCGTCCTGGTCTCTCCGGCGAGAATCGGGGCCACATACTCGATGACGGAGGCAAACACCCGGCCCGGCAAAGAAGCCACGGTGATCTCCGCTTTCTGCCCGGTTTTGACCGAGGCAAGCTCATACTCGTAGATATCGGACACCACCCAAACCGTGGAGGTATCCACCAGATCAAAAAGCTTCTCGCCAGGCTGCACCTTCATGCCCTGCACCGCCAATTTCTGCACCACATACCCGTTCACCGGACTGAATATGGCCAGGGTCCGCAGGGGAGAGCCGGTCTCCTCGATCTTGCGAATCTGCGCCTCGGTGATATCAAAAGATCTCAGGCGTTGCCGGGCGGCCTGGCGCATGGCTTCGGCATCCTGCGCCAGCATCCGGTTCATGTCGGAAGAATCCTCGGTCCCGGCGGGTGTGCCTCCCTGATGCGACCATTTGAGGATATTGAGATATTCCTGCTGGGCGGCAACCAGCTCCGGGCTGTAGATTTCAGCGAGTGTTTCGCCCTTTTTCACATATCTGCCCGTATAGTTGACCCGGAGGTTTTCGATCCAGCCCTCGATCTTGGTGTTGACCGTGGCGATCTTTCTTTCGTCATATTCAATACGACCCACGGTCCTGATGGTCCTCTCCAGGGCCTTCATTGCTGCAACCGTGGTTCGCACCCCGATGAACCGCTGCCCAGCCTCGGGTATCTCGATGGTTTGCGGTTCTTCCTGGGAAGCTGCACCGCTTTCCGTTCCCCCAGGAGGAGATTGCGCTGCTTGAGGCAGGACAGGGCTGCCGCCGTGTCCCTGGTGTTCTGACGGAGCCGCCTGCCCCGGTTTTTCCTGTTCGATCCGCGCCGTGGGTTCCTGGGCCTTTTTACGAAATACCCCGCCACCCTTGCCGGAAAGGCCGACGAAAAGGACGCCTGCGATAAAAAGAAAAAGAACCACCATGAGCATGCTGTTCTTCTTGTTCATTGTCGTCCTTCCTCCCTGCCGGATTCGGTGATCCCCGTTAAGGCCTCCAGTCTGGCCTTTGCCTTCTCCCGCTCCACCAACTGTCCCCAATAGGAGGTCTCAATCTCGGCAATGGTCTTAAGCCGGGAGATCACGGTCAAGGCATCGGTTTTGCCTGTGGCGTACGAGGCAAGCGCGGACTGAAAGTCCTGGTGGGTCTTCTGGTTAAGGCCTTGGCGGTAAAGTTCCATCAATCGCTCCGTGGTCTGGAGCATGGCATAGTTTTCCCGAATGGCGGCAGAGAGCTTCAGCTTGACTGTTTGCAGCTCATTTTTCGCCTCGCTCAAGGAGGCCTCGGCTTCATGCACAGCCGGTCGCTGTTTGGTGGTGTAATAGAGGGGGATGTTCAGGGTGGTGGTCAGGCTCCACATATCCGCATTCTCATAGGCCGGGCCCTTGAGGCCATAATTGCCGGTAACGGTGATATCGGGATAGTACTCTCGTTCCGCCACCCGCACCCTGGCATTGGTCGAGGCCACCATCTTCTCCCTGGCCTTGACCTCCGGGGAATTCTCATAGGCTGCGGCAAGCAGATCGGGCAGGGCCTGGGAATACGGGGCAAACACCGGCGCCACCGGCCTGTCCAGGGGCGCGGCTTGCTCTCTCCCCACTGTTGCGTTCAGCAGGGCTTCCAGGGTCTGGATCTTCTGCTTCAGCATCGCTTCCCGTTCAAAAAGCATGTACTTCTCGGTTTGCGCCATGAGGACATCCTGCTGCATGCCTCCCCCCGCGGCATACCGTGCCAGGGCAGCATCCTCGACCTTGCGGAGAAGAACACCTTTTTCCCTGATCAAATCCATGCTCTGATGGGTAAAAAACAGATCGTAATAGAGTTCCTTGATGGTTGCGACTGTCCGCAACTGCACTGCTTTCGCAGAGGAGGAAAGACTTTCCGCCTCCCTGGACGCAGCCTCTCCCTTCAAGGCCCGTTTGCCTGGAAAAAAGAACTGTTGGGAAGCGGAAAAAAGGTACTGGGAATCAGGCGACTCGTTGTAGGTGAAACGGTTTGTCCCTTCATTCTGGTAGCCGACCATGACCATGGGGTCCGGCAGACTCATCGACTGCGGCACCCGAAAGCCGGAGGCTACAGCTTTTGCGCGGGCTGCCTGAATCTCGGGGCTGGCTTGCAAGGCCTCCTCAATGAGGCCTTGCAGCTGCAATTCCCCTGCCCAAACCGCTGCCTGCGGCAATAAAAGAAGAACCCCGGCGGCAAACAAGACTAAAAATCGTTTCCTCCACCCGGAACCATATCCCATGCGCTGTCTCCTCCTTTTACCCAAGAGCCTACTGCACATCGACGCTGAACTTTGTTGACACGGTTTTGCCGCCGCGCAGAATCTTCACCACGATATTCCAGGGACCGGACATGGAAAAATTCAATTTCCCCCGATAGGTATTTTTCTCCAGGGCAAGAACCGAGCCGTAATTCATGGCCGGCATCCCCGGCATGGCGGGCATGGCATACTCAACCTTCACCCCCGCATCCGTCACCTCTTTGCCTGCGGAATCCTTCACGACTACGCTAACCCCGTTCTCGCCCATCACCGCAGGATTTTTGTCCATTTTAAACACGACACTCAGGTCGCCCGCCTTTTTCTGGATCTCATAATCCTTGGCCCAGACAAGCCCTGCGCTGATCAAAAGGATAAGGGTAAACGCCGCTATTTTTTTCATCTGTTCCTCCTTGGGTTACGTATCCCCACACATAGGGTACGTTTTTAATAAGAAAAAATCCAAGACAATGCCTGGTGCCTCCAAGATTCCGTCCTGACAGTTGAAATAGATAAAGCAAGGAGCATGCCCAACAAATATTTCTCAAAATATCAGGCAAGTAGCAACGAATACGCAACAGGGAAGGCGCTGGATTAAGGAATATTCTCTTCGGGTTGGAGAATATTCTTCAACCCATTCCACACATCCATCGTATCAAATTCTTTTTTCATCGTGTCAAATTTTTTGGAGGAGAGAAAGCTGGCTTCTCATCTGCCCAGACAGGCTTCTCCCATTATCAAACCTTAGGTGGGCGCAGTCCGGGAAAAGTGTTTGCAACAGGAGCATGCTTGAACAGTTTGCGAAATCCGAGTCGATTCATTATATAGTAGACAAAGCATCCAGCACACCACCCGGAAAATCCCGCCGTTGCAAGGGATATGAGCAACCATACCAATCCCCACCCTGCACCATTTCTACCCGTTGCCAAGAGATAGGCCGCTGTTGTCGCCACAATTGTGCCGAACATTGTCGCAAAACGGTGGGGTTCTGCCTTGTCGACCCGAAGGTCCGGCTTAACAATGCCAGCCGGGCGTAGAATATGACGATATAAGGCAACATAGGGACCGAGGCTAAGATGCAAGGTTGTTAAGAACAATGCGCCTGCCTGAAAGGCGACCAATTCCCATCGCTTGATGACGAATGCCGTGACCAGCCCGATTATGACCAGGGCCGAGTTGACACGCAGCTCACTTTGATCGACGTTGTTTAATTTTTCCGCCATTTTCATTACAACCTCCTCCTGAAAGTCAAAAGCCTCCGGCAAAGCCGGAGGCTTTTGACCACACGTTCTTTTCCAACCTGTCCTTTTATCCGCCCTATTTTTTGCCAACGATGAGCTTCATCGGTCGGCATCAACAGCCGGCAGTCTTTTTGAAAAACTTGCTTTCATTCTTGCCATTAATAACTTCGTACTTACATCTGATCCCATCGCCTTCAAGTATTCTGTGGTCGTTGAATTTGTCAAGGGTCAAGTCATCGGTCACATTGACAACAACCAGGTTGCCCGTTTCGTTGTCCTTAAGGGTGACAATGGCCGACTTGCCCTCCTTGGCAACCTCGATCTTGGTGATGACCCCGACTACCTTGATTTCGTCCGCATGGGCGACATTGCTTACCGCAAAGAATCCAAATACCAGAAATGCAACCACTACCATTACCGATGCCGCTCTGTTCATTACGCTTCTCCTTTTTACATTTGATGTTGTATTGATGAAGCTTACCCTCATCAATGACAGCAATCGCTCGCTATCCGTTACCCTTTGGCGATAGACGAAGGGCTTGCGCCCCTCGCCTATGTTAAAATTATGCGAATCTACTAACTTCATACATTAAGCCTAGAAATGCACCTCGAAGGTGGCGTAGAGGTCCTGGGCTGTCTTGACCGGGGTCAACAGCATCATGTCAGTCGATTTGATATCGTCGATTTTGACCGGGGCGCCGACCCAGTTGTTGCTGCCGGTATAATCAAAATCGTAGTACTGGTACCCGAGACGGAAAAACATCTTGCTCGTGTAGGAAGAGATCGGCTGGAGTTTCAGCTCTTGAATAATATAGCCTTCATATACGTTGCCGCGGGTACCCAGTTTGGAGGTCCACAGGTCGTCGGCGGCCGGAGCGAAGGTGATCCAATTCTTTGATCCGTGGTTGAATTCGAAGCCAAATTTTGTAGCGGTCGGCGTGTAATCGTAACGGGCGCCGAGATTAACGCTCCAGCCGGTTTTGTCACTGGGGGCCTCAGGATTGAAGAATGACCCGGTCAAAAGGCCCTGGAATCCGGCGTTGGCTGACACGTTGTCGTTCGGATGGGTGATGCTCATACCGGTTTCGGCAAAAAAGTTCAAGCTGCCGGGACCGATATTTTTCAGGGTGCTCATGGAGCCTGCGCCCCACTGCTCTATGGAGCCCAGCTCAACCGAGGGTGCGGTGTCTCCGAACGCGGTATTCTTCATGACCGGAAAATCAAAGACATTCCAACCTTTGTTCCACTGCAGCCAAACGCGAAGGGGGTCAGTGTCGACCGGGATGACTGCGATCCCAAGAAATTCAGTATCATTGAGGCTGTTGGTAGGAGAAGAAAAGCCGCTCTCAAAGCCCCGGCCGTAACAGATTTTCGCATAGGCGCCGGGCAGGGCGTCGATGTCGGGAGCCCACCCGATGGTTCCACCGTCAAAGGCGTAATCGATCATCATCGCGGGGGTACCAGCGTTGCCGGGACGCTCGTTGTTGAGGCGCAGATTTGAAGGGATACCGTTGTTGGACGGCCGACGCCCCAAGGAGAACCAGAGGGGTTGATCCAAAACATTGGCCCATGTGGCATAGGCCCGGTCAATGTCGAGAAGGCTGCTGGTTGGGACGTGCCCGATAGTCCCGTCGAAAACACCGACCCGGTCGGCAAAAAACGCGGTGTCGCCATTGTTGGAAAACGCGGAATCATCTTGGGAGCCGAAGCTCTTGTAGCCGACTAGACGGGCATTCACCGTCACATCTTGAATCGGTTTGGCGTGCAGGTTAATCCCGAAACGATTGGTATTGAGGGTGTCATTTTCCGGTTTATAGGCAGGGACCTGCACCGCGAAATTCCCTATCCCCTGTAACATTTGCTGATTGTTGGCAAGGAACGTCTGGGCGCCGGAAAAGCTGGATACCTGTTTCATGTTGTTGGCAAAGGTCATCAACCCGCCAATCTGATTCTGCCATGACGGAAAACCGGGTGGGACCGGTACGCTGTTAAAGAAGTTTGATTGTAATGTTTGCTCGGTATTGGCAAATGTTTTCGTTACGTCCGTGTACGCAGTGGTCTGCCCCACAGGCCATCCATCCTGAACCGGTAATCACCGCCGATTTCGAGCCACTGGCCAAGCGATTTCCTCTTTGCCTGGGCAGCATCACGCTTGATCCCTTCAACCTCTTTGGCGAGAGAGTCAACTTTCTGATCAAGGTCCTGATCCGCGGCCATAGCGGAAACAGGCAGGGCCATCCCCAATAGCAGTGAAGCTGCTGCTGCATTTCTGATGAATCTTTTCATGTTCTTCTCCTTTTCTTCATGGTTTTTCCCCCTTCCTTCCACATTGGAATACAAACAACCTTTGCAGGTTAGTTTTTGCCTAGCCTTGCGGTAAGGTCCGACCTTCGTTAATCCGGGCCAACAACTTTGAATCCGGCTATAGCCGTCGCTTGCTTCTTAATCAGGTCCACTTGAGCGCCGGTTACATCTGGCAAGCTTTCTCAACCTCCGTTTTGCAGTGCATACACGTCATGCCTTCAATCTTAAGAACCGTCTCACTCATTATTTTTATTTCCTAACCCCCTATTGACTTGCACCTGATGGCAACCGAAAGCATAATCAGTTAGCATGCATACAATTAGCATGCTAACTATATGCTCAAAAAAAATGCGTGTTATCTCCTTGCCTCCCCGCCTGCCAATGAATTTGCAGGCTGTGTCTGCTAGCGCCGCCGAGAATGCCGATCTCTTGTTTTTCAACCTCACCCGAGCGGTAAAACCGGAAATTTCCGAAATATCAGCCCTTAAAACCGGGCAAGGGAGTTAGCTATATAGTTTCCCAGAAAAACTTACCCTCCTAGATTCCTCCTAACTTTCGCCAGTGTCCGTTTCACAGTCTCGAGCTCTGCCGGTGTGATTTCCTGATAAGCCTGATCCATCACCTTCCGACCCAACGGTGCGATATGCTCCCAGATTTCGTGTGCCCGTTTCGTCGGAGCCACAAGTTTCACCCGACCATCCTGCAAGTCTGGTTGGCGCACCACCCATCCGTCTCGCTCCATACGGTCCACAAGCCTAACTCCCGTAGCGGGTGTGACCGAAAGGCGGTCAACGAGTTCGGATTGCGATATAGCTCCCGAACCAATCAATTGTGCCAGAGCCCTAACCTGGGCCGGGCTGATACTGATACCGGCCTCCTTGAGCTTTTCCTCCCAAGAACCAAGGAAAGCCTTTACTGTGAGGTTGCAATGAAAGCCCAGGCTCTCATCTGGATGGAAACGTGACATTGCTACTCCTTTCGCTGTACTTAGTTAGCAAGCTAACTTGTTTGTAATTTGTTGTCAACCCCATATTTTTATGTCAGCAATTCCCCTCAAAATACCAGCTTTTAAACCGCCCCAAGACCATACCCGGGATTTAGGCAAAAAAAAAACCCTTCCTTTTGAGGGGAAGGGCTTTACTACAAAAATGAATCGGCGGCGACCTACTCTCCCACCAAGCTTCCCTGGCAGTACCATCGGCGCTGAGAGGCTTAACTTCCGTGTGCGGAATGGGAACGGGTGTTACACTCTCGCTATGACCA
>Ga0334722_10001943_pt1 | contig 24348 bp, 23 predicted proteins | sample C3_bottom_MG_FD_207210 | JGI IMG/M metagenome (GOLD analysis project Ga0334722, IMG submission 207210) | Sediment microbial communities from Yellowstone Lake, YNP, Wyoming, USA - C3_bottom | ecosystem: Environmental > Aquatic > Freshwater > Lake > Sediment | place: USA: Wyoming | collected... | reverse complement strand
AATAGAAGCCAAAAAGAAAAATTCTAAACTCGTCTTGACGCAAAAGCGATTTTTACTTGAATCCGATAAAAAATATCAAAAAGGTTCTTGGCAAATTCCGGTTTCTATTGGTACTGGGAAAAATGTACCAACAAAGTTGATGAGTACAAAAATATCATCATTCTCTCTTGGAAAAGAACTTTTCCCAGTTGTTAATTCTTCAAAAAAAGGATTTTTGAGAGTCATGTACGATGAAGAGTTACTTTCAATGTTAAAACCACTTGTAGAAGAAAAGAAACTAAACCATATTGACAGATGGAATATACAAAATGATTTATTTGCAATCTGTGTTTCTGGCAATGAAACTATTTCTACGTATCTCGATTTTACAGAAGCATATATTCATGAACAAAATTATCTTTCTTGTGTTAATGTAGCAAACAATCTAAATTTTCTTTACTTTATTTCATTTCATGAACCTTTTGTAGCCCACATAAAACAATACACTCGTAATTATTTCAGACAACTTTTTGATACATTGGGATGGGATGCAAAAAAAGATGAAAAACACACAGATGCCTTACTTCGAGGAATGGTACTCACAGTACTTGGCAAATTAGATGACCCAGAAATTCTAGAAGAAGCCCAACTAAGATTTGGTGCTCATCTTAAAAAACAAGAAACAATTAAACCAGATTTACTTGAAGTAATCTTTTCACTTGTAGCATGGAATGGAGATGATAGTACTTTTGAGAAATTAATTCAGATTTATAGAACATCTCCTAGTCAGGAAGCAAAATTAAGAGTACTTACAGCCATGTGCTACTTTAAAGATGAAAAATTACTCCTAAAAACTCTCAAGTTCGTTCTAGGTAAGGAAGTTCGTTCGCAAAATCTAGCTCTTCCAATAACTCGTATTGCAAGTAATCCTTATGGAAAAAAGATCATGTGGCCTTGGTTAAAAACAAACTGGAAGTTCTTAAGTAAAAAATTTGGTCAAGGTAATCCAATTGCAAATAGAATCGTGGCAAGTATTTCATTATTTGCAGACGACACAATGCAAAACGAAATTAAAAATTTCTTTAAAAAGAATCCTACTCCAGGAACAGAAATGACATTGGCACAAACACTAGAACGAATTAGAATCAATTCTAAATTTTTAAGACAAATAAAAAATGAATTCACTAACTTATAGATGATTATTTATGGCTCGAAAATTGATTCTAATTATTTCAATTATATTAGTGAGTGTTTTAGCTATTTTATTTTTAATTGAATACTACTCTATTGATAGAGAGTTATTTGCAAATACATTCATTGTAGATGCAATCTATCTAGAGGAGAAAGGCTATGTCGAAATATCTTTCCTTGATAATTCAGGCAAAACAAAATCAGTAGTGCTTGAAATATTAGGAATGCCAGAATCATTTCAAAAAAACTTTACCGGCTCAGAATTTTCTGAAAGAGTGCCATTTTCTGAGACTCCAAAATATGGTTGGAAAACCAATCCAGTAACTTTTGTAGTTGAACATGAGGAATTTGGCAAAATAGGAATAAAAACAGAAATTCATACCCCAAGTGAACCCCATGCACCAATAATATTCGGCAAAATGTGATGGATGTTCGATACCTGCAAGATTTTATTGTAGGGTAAAGAAATATCAAATAATTGGATATTACAACAGATTTAAAAAAAGGCAAACGAGGAGCTATTGCAAAAGCTATCTCATTAATTGAAAATGATCCTAAAGCAGCTAGAACACTAATCAAAAAAATATTCAAAAGTTCAGGAAAAGCAATGACAATAGGAATTACCGGACCTGCAGGTGCCGGAAAAAGCTCTTTAATTAACAAAACTGTACTCCATCTAAAAAAACTGGGAACAAAACCTGCCGTTTTAGCAATAGATCCTACAAGTCATGTCACTGGAGGTGCAATTCTAGGTGATAGAGTTAGGATGACAGAGTCAACTGATTCAGGAACATATATTCGCAGTATTGCATCAAGAGGAGCAATTGGAGCAATTTCAAACTCTTTGCGAAACAGTATTCGTATATTAGAATATGCAGGGTTTGATCCAATAATTATTGAGAGTGTGGGTGCAGGTCAAACAGAAATTGAAATTGCAAAAATTGCAGACATAACGGTAGTTGTTTTTAATCCTCATACTGGCGATAGTATTCAGACAATTAAAGCCGGATTGACAGAAATTGGCGATATCTACATTGTAAACAAAAGTGATTTATCTGGTGCATCGCAGCTTTTTCAAGCTGTACAAACCTACATTGGAGATTCTCAAAAAAACCCCGTGATTTTGAAGACATCTACTAAATCTTCAAATGGCATACTAGAGTTTTCAAAAATTCTATTGAAAATGATGAAAGAAAAGCAAAAGACCAAAAAAGATACTGAAAAACTTCGTTTAGAATCTGAACTAAAGGATATTGTTTTAAATAATATTAAAAACAAAATTGATTCTATGTTTGCCTCTGGTAATAGTTATTCTAAATATCTAAAACAAGTTCAATCAAAAAATATGAATCCATTTGATGCTGCAGATAAAATCTCAAAAAATATCACAAAGTGATTTTTATGAAAAAAATAAAACCTCAAAACAAAACAACATATTTCACTGATTCTGAAATTCCTATAAAACAATTTTATCAGCTACCAAAGAAAATAAAAAAAGAAGAACCAGGAAAATATCCCTTTACTAGAGGAATACATCAAGAAATGTATCGTGAAAGATTTTGGACAATGCGTCAGTATTCCGGATTTGGGGATGCGGCACAAACAAATAAGCGCTTCAAGTTCATGTTAGAAAAAGGTCAAACAGGTCTTAGTATGGCATTTGATCTCCCAACTCAGATTGGGTATGATCCAGACTCCCCTCAAGCAGAAGGTGAAGTTGGTAAAGTTGGTGTTTCAATTTCATCTCTAAAAGACATGATGACTGCATTTGATGGAATTCCATTAGGGAAAGTAAGTTCATCGATGACAATTAATTCAACTGCATCAACATTACTTGCTTACTATATTGCAGTTGGTCAATCTCAAGGATTTAGCAGCAAAGAGCTTCGAGGAACAACTCAAAATGATATTCTAAAAGAATACATTGCTAGAAATACCTACATCTATCCACCAAAACCCTCAATGCGTTTAATTGGCGACATGATACAATATTGCTCTAAAGAGGTTCCTCAGTGGTACCCAATCTCAATTTCTGGATATCATATGCGAGAAGCTGGGGCAACTGCAATTCAAGAAGTGGCTTTTACTATAGCTAACGGCATTGAATACATTCAAACTTGCATCGATAGAGGTTTGAAGATTGATGATTTTGCACCAAGACTGTCTTTCTTTTTTTGTTGCACAATAGAGTTATTTGAAGAAGTTGCAAAGTTCAGAGTCGCAAGGAAAATTTATGCTAAAATTCTCAAAGAAAGATTTCATGCAAAAGATCTAAAATCTCTACAATTAAAATTCCATACTCAAACAAGTGGTGAATCATTGACTGCCCAACAACCCGACAATAACATTGTCAGAGTTGCAATTCAATCTCTTGCAGCAGTTCTTGGGGGAACCCAATCATTGCATACAAATTCACGAGATGAAGCGCTTGCGTTACCTACGCAAGAGTCGGCAAAGATAGCACTACGTACGCAACAGATAGTAGCTCATGAAAGTGGAGTTACAAGAACTGTTGATCCTATGGCCGGCTCATATTATCTTGAAGAACTTTGTGATGAAATTGAAGACGGTGTATGGAAGTATCTAAAAAAGATAGAAAAAATGGGTGGTTCTATAAAAGGAATTGAAAAAGGCTTCTTCCAATCTGAAATTCAGCAAAACGCTTACAGGTTAAAAAAAGAAATTGATAATAACTCAAGATTAATTGTAGGCGTAAACAAGTTCTCCGAGGTAGAACCTACAAAACAAGAACTTCTCCGTATTGATGATACAGTAGAAATCCAGCAACACAAAGCGCTTAAGAAATTACGAAGCACTCGAGATAACAACAAAGTGGAGCATGCATTATCTAAAATGCAATCTATTGCTGAAAGTGAGGAAAACTTGATGCCATACATTCTTGATTCAGTAAAGGTATATGCTACAACTGGTGAGATTAGTAATAAATTCAGAGAAGTATTTGGAGAATACAGACCTAAGGAAGTGTTTTAGATGAAGAACTCTGATAATTCTTAATTTCTAGTGAAAAAATAATACAATATGATTAGCACTTGGCATATTTTAGTAATTTTATTCATAGTTATTAGCGCTATTCTATCCATTTCTACTGAATCGAATTTAGCGTTTGGAGATGCTTGTACAGTAGCAAAATCCAAACTAGATAATTGTTTAAGCATTATTGATTCTTGTAATAAGCAAGATATTTTTTCTTCGCCTAATTCTGCAACTGACTGTATCAGCAATGCTGGTTGTGGAAGTCAGAAACTGGATGAAATACAATCTGAGGTTACTTATCAGTGTATAAAATCAATGAGTTCTCAACCGAAAAATCAGACAGAAAAAGATTCCAAGTCAACTTTTCAAGGCGGTTGTCTAATAGCTACTGCAACGTTTGGTTCTGAACTATCTCCACAAGTTCAACACTTACGAGAATTAAGAGATAATCATCTAATGAAAACAGAATCAGGAACTTCATTCATGACTGGATTCAATCAATTCTACTATTCATTCTCACCAACTATAGCAGATTGGGAAAGACAAAATCCAGTATTCAAAGAAGCTGTAAAGATTGGAATAACTCCCTTGCTTACTTCACTGTCAATTCTAAACTATGTAGATATGAATTCAGAAGAAGAAGTTTTAGGATATGGAATTAGTTTGATTATTCTGAATATTGGGATGTATATTGTAGCTCCTGTTGGAATTGGATTGTTAGTAGTTTCTAGGAAATCTAAAAATTCTTAATTCAATCTTAAATCTGTAACGATGAGTGTTCTTATTTCAATTTCGCTAAATCCTATAGTTCGTTACTGATTCATTTTCTAACCACAAAGAGTAAATTATTGGTATAACTAATACTATTACTGTCTAAAAAAACCAAAAAACTCGTCACAAATCAAAATAAAAAATCTAACCCCTCTGAAAAGATCTGGAAAGAATACACCGCCACACTAGTAAAATGGAAACTAGCATACGAATTATGGCAGAAAGCAGGTAAAGAAGCAATGATCATGTATATCAAAGCATTGGAGACACTCGGTCCTGATATGAAATTACCAAAAAACATGCCAGAATTATGGGAAAAGGCATGGACAAAGCCAGGATTTGATCCTTCAAAAAGCTATTTGGAGGCACTAAAACAGTTCACAGAAACATGGCAAAACATATGGAAAAAATAACTGGTATCCCAAGTCGTATTTTGCATTAAAAAATCTAGATGTTTTCATAAAAGAAACAAATTTATCTAAAATGAATTGTTCCTAAAGTAATGAGCGATACTACAGGAGAATCAAAAGATGTCTTCACTGTATGTAAACAAAACGTCGAAAAATTTTTTAGTGAGATTCAAAAATCAACACCACAATATCAACAATCAGTAGCAAATCTTCAAAAAGATTATGTGGCGGCATGGAAAAACGTAATTAATTCAGCTATTACACTAGAGCAGGAATATGCAAACAAGGCAGGTTTGAACACTGACGTCCCAGAAGCAACTCTGAAAACTATTCGCGACATTACCGAACAATCTATCAAAGCATACGAAGATCAAAATAAGATTGCATTAGATGCTGCTGAAGGAACAACAAAAGTGTTCAATGTATTCAATGAGAATGCAAAATCATTTGCTTCACTGAATAGAAATATAATGTTTTCCATGATGTCTGCGTTTCAACAGAAATTAAAAACTTAGTGTGAAGCAATTACTTTCTTTTTTTATTTAGATTAGAATTTCGCTAAATCGCTTTACAATAAGAAAATCTCAAACAAAAAGAACTGAAGTTATAATGAGTTCAAAACCTCATTTAATACAAAATTTAGAAAATTATGGTTGAAGTATAGATTTATCAAAAGGAGTGACTATAATCATGTATTGTATGATTCACTTGTTCAATCTATTCATGCATTACAAAATAGCAAATACGGCAAAGGTAATAAAAAAAGATTGACAGTAATTCAAAGCGCACTCAAACAAGCAACTCCATTGTTTGTATCGGAAGATAGTCAAAATAATGAAAAAACAACAAAATCAAATACAATGATCAGTTTTAGACATATAGGACCGGCAGACCAAATTCCAAAGATTTTGGAGGAGTTTATGAATGATTTTGAGATCCAATGTCTTGAGAAAAATGGAGCATCTGCAAAAAATTATTCATTATTTTCAGTTACCCTTCTTAAAATTATCAAAACTCTAGATGCAGACAAAAAAAGAGGTCTATTATCAGCACATGCCATTAATGTACTAAACAAGATGTTTGTAAAGTATCCAGTAGAATATAAAAAAAGCGCAATCAGAGATCCTTTAGGACTTGTATTTGTAATAACAGAACTTGCATTAGATGCAGAAAGAAATCTTTCAAGACTGTATGAATTTAACACAACTATACTACTTCAAATCGCACAATTAATGCAGCGGTATCATATGAAATTTGACAATGCACTTTTACAGATCATAAATGAGTTTAACAAAATGCCAAAGTTTAGATTAACTGTATCAATTGGGGAAAGACATAAAGAGATAGTCAAGAAGTTTTTACAGTATGGGATAATTCAACTTCCACTTGAAAATAAAATAGCCAGAGCAAAAAATATCTTAGAAAAAATAATTTATGAAAAAAATGATTCTATCGCATTAGAATATTACAACATGTTGAAACTTTGCTATAATGATAAGGAGTTGTGCCCGCATTTAGCACAAATTGCAAAAACAAAAAATAGGACAGAGAGAAGATTCGCAAATACAATTTTGGACGAGGTTTCAAAACTCTAAAACAATAGATTATAAAAAACACTCCCAGGTGACCGAAACTTCTTAATTCATAGTTTAATCAAGCAAACTCATAAATGAAAAAATCTACTAAAGGGGTTATTCTACTTGGTGTCAGCATTGCAGTATACTATGTAATTATGACATGGCTACTCAGTACTCCATTCTTAATCTAGGAAATCTGAAAATTCTTAATTCCAAGTTTTTAATATTCAAGAGATTTTACGGTTATTCGTTGAACATAATTCCCGCTCAACGAATATTTGTTTCATCTTAAAAAAATTAGTGTTTTCGTGTATTTTTCCAATAAGGGACGCCAGGGCACAACTTATCACCACAAACTAGGTTTCCCACATTATGCGTATGTGCATGTCTTGGTGAGGTTTTTTCTGATTTCATTGCATATGCGGATTGATCCATGCCTATTACAGTAGCGGTTACTGCCAACAACATGACCGCAAGTAGAATTGCAGTTAGTTTTAACATAAAATTAGTATCTGAGTCAAATATATAAAATAAACGGATAGTTATGAACTCTTATAATCATGCCAGAAAAATGAATGTTTCTATAATTTAAGTAATATTTTAAAAGAAGATAATCTAAGAGAAGTGTATCACCTTGAAAAAGAATGAAAAAAATTTAAACCCCTTTAACGAAAAGCAAGGTGTTCTAGATGAAAATTGATCATATAGCAATTGCTGTAAACAATGTAGAAGACGCTGCAAAGATCTACCAAGCGGCTCTAGGCGTTGATACTGTTGAATTTGAAACTGTAGAATCAGAAGGGGTTAAACTTGCAATAATTCACTTGGAGAACGGAAGAATTGAGTTAATGCAACCAATGAATGATGAGAGTCCAATTAAGAAATTTTTGGATAAAAAAGGTCAGGGGTTGCACCATATGGCTTTACAAACTAATAACATTGATGGTGAAGTGGAGAGAATGGAAGAATGTGGAATTCAATTTCTAGGCAAAATTAGACCTGGTTCAGAAGGAACCAAAGTGATATTCATTCATCCAAAATCTCTTAGCGGTGTTCTAGCAGAATTATGTTCTCATGCAAAATAATGAAAAATTGAAGAGAACTGCCTCTCTTCATTCCATCATTTTCAAAGTATCTGACGCTGTAATAATTCCAACAAATTTTGATTTTTTTGAAACTAAAATACACTTTGAAAATCTAATCAGTGGAACTAAAGCATTTGCTGGAGTGTCGTAATCTACTATTGGTGGAGGAGGATCCATTGTTTCAGACAGCTTTGCATGTTTTAACTCCGACTCCCCAACATCTGCTAAATGCTTCATTATTCCGTCATCAGATACAACTCCAACAGGAACATTTCCATCAAAAACTGGAATCTGACTAATCGAGTATTTGTGCATCTTTTCAATTGCTTCAAGCAGAGTATTAGTTGGTTTTATTTTCACAATGTCTTTGCTACAAAAATCACCAGCTTTGTAGGGTGATGTTTGCCCTTCAAGAGTAGCTAAATTATCAAAGATTCTTTTTGCAGTTTCATAGCTTGGCTGACTACGCCCCGATTCTATTTGATTAATCATAGATGTACTAACGCCAACTATGCCTGCAAGTTTTTTTTGAGTAATACCAATCTTTATCCTCAATTGCTTGATGGTATCGATTCTAGGTAGCATTTGAAATTAGAATTAGGCTTATTGGTTTTAAACCATTTAACAAAAACTATCGTCTTTTTGCCTTCTTTTTGGTCACTTTCTTTGATTTTTTGGCGGTTTTTTTGTTTTTAGAACCAGACGGTTTAGCAAGAGCTGCCTGAGCTGCTGCTACAATAGCTATTGGTATTCTATGAGGTGAGGCGCTAACATAATCTAGGCCAGAATGATGGCAGAAATTAATGGAACGTGGATCTCCACCATGTTCTCCGCATATTCCTATCTCAAGTTTAGGTTTAATTTTTCTGCCCTTTTCAATAGCGATTTTCATTAAACTTCCTACTCCATTTACATCAAGGGATTGAAATGGACTAGTTTCAAGCAATTCTTTGTCTAGATACTCTGGAAGAAACGTTCCTTCCGCATCTTCTCTACTAAAACTAAATGTTCCTTGTGTAAGATCGTTTGTTCCAAAGCTGAAAAATTCTGCAGTATCTGCTAACTCGTTTGCTGTAATGGCAGCTCGTACTACTTCAATCATAGTACCAAAATTAATTTTAATTTTCATATTGTATTTTTTTTCTATCTCTGCTTTTATTGAATCATAAATTCTTTTGATAAGATTTAATTCAGTTATGCTACTTACTTGTGGAATCATTATCTGAGGACGTGCATCGACTTTTTGCATCATTAATTCAGCTGCTGCCTCAAATACTGCCTTTATTTGCATTTCATAAATCTCTGGATAAGTAACACCTAATCGTACTCCACGATGACCCATCATCGGGTTTATTTCAGCTAAATCTCTTGCTCGCTCTAGAACAGTTTTTGTTTTCTCAATCTCAGAAGTTATGTTTTGTTGTTCGAGTTTTCGTAATTTGTCTGCAAGTTCTTCTGGATTTGGTAAGAATTCATGTAATGGAGGATCAAGTAATCTTATGGTAACCGGATACCCTTCCATCACCTTGAGAATTTGTAAAAAGTCACTTTTTTGTAATTCTCCTAGTTTTTCTAAAACTTGTTTTCTTTTTTCAATTGTTTTTGCCATGATCATATCAACAAATAATCCAATTCGGTCTTTTGCATTGAACATCCTTTCTGTTCTACACAAACCAATACCCTCTGCCCCATACTGTCTTGCTAATTGAGCACCATCAGGAGTATCTGCGTTCCCCCGAATTCCAATTTTTTTTGCTTTCTGTGACCAACTAAGAATCGTCTTAAAATCCTCAGTTATTTCTGGCTTTATTGTAGGAACTGCTCCTAAAAATACAGTTCCAGTACTTCCATCAATTGTAATCACATCTCCTTCAGAAATTACTCTGTCATTTGCTTGGCATTTTTGTGCCTCATAATCAATTTTTAGCTCAGTGCAACCAACGATGCAGGCCTTTCCCATTCCTCGAGCTACTACTGCAGCATGTGAGGTCTTTCCTCCTCTACTAGTGAGTATTCCAACTGATGAAAAAAAGGCAGGAACATCTTCCGGTTTTGTTTCTTCTCTTACCAAGATCACACTTAAGCCACTATCTCCTTTTTCAACAGCCCTCTTTACATCAAATATTACAATCCCACTTGCTGCACCTGGAGATGCAGCAATACCTTTTGCAAACCTTGCATATCCTTTTGCATTTGGATCTATTGTATTATGTAACAATTGTTCAAGCTGATCAGCATTCAAGCGAAGTAAAGCTCTATCCTGTGTGATGAGTTTTTCCTTTGTCATATCTACAGATGTTTTAACCATTCCAGACGCATTCATTTTTGCAGAACGAGTTTGTAATAGATAGAATTTACCTTGTTCAACTGTAAACTCTATGTCTTGTGGCTCTTTGTAATGTTTTTCAAGATTTTTACAAGTATTGAGTAATTGTTTGTAAGTGTCTGGTAATTCTAATTCAAGTTGTTCAACTGGCTTTGGATTTCTTACTCCCGCAACCACATCTTCTCCTTGAGCATTTACAAGATATTCCCCAAAGATCTTTTTTGTTCCATCATCTGGATTTCTTGTAAAAACAACTCCGGTCGCACTATCATTACCCATGTTGCCAAAAGCCATGGTTACGACATTTACTGCTGTCCCATCTGCAATGTCTTTAGTTATGTTGTTTTTATTTCGATAAACTATTGCACGCTCTCCCATCCAACTATTAAAGACCGCTTTTATTGCAAGCTCTAACTGCTCAAATGGATCGCTTGGAAATAGTCGACCAGTGTGTTTTTCACAGATTTTTTTGTATTCAAATACAACTTGTTTTAGAGATTTTTCATTTAATGCACTATCTGCTTGAACAGCCTGATTTTTTTTGGCATGATCTAAAACCTCATCAAATTTTTGATCATTAACACCAAACACTACCTTGCCAAATAATTGGATAAATCTCCTATACGAATCCCATGCAAATCTTGGATTACTGCTTTTTTTGGCTAGCCCTAAGATGGTCTCCTCATTCAAACCAAGATTAAGAATAGTATCCATCATACCAGGCATAGATATTGCTGCTCCTGAACGAACTGAAACTAACAGTGGGTCTTCTTTTGAGTTCCATTTCTTTCCAGTTTTTTTCTCAATTTTTGCAATGTTTTTTTTAACTTCAGAAATTAGATTTTTTGAAAGCGTTTTGTTATTCTCATAGTAATTTTTACAAACTTCAGTTGTAATTACAAATCCTGGAGGTACTGGAAGCTTCAATCTAGTCATTTCACAAAGCCCAGCTCCTTTTCCACCTAGCAGCTTTCTATTTTTTCCATCGCCTTCATCGAAAAAATATATTGATTTCATGTGTGTAGGTTATTCAATGAAAAAATAGGGGATTTTAAACCATTGCCTTGGCAAATTCTTCAATAATTTTTTGCCAATTTTTGGCTTTTACAATACCACTGGCAACAAGTATTCCTTTAGATCCAAGCTCAATTGATTTTTTTACATCTTGCCCAGAAACTATTCCAGCTCCACACAAAAGTTTTGTTTGATTTTTTGCATTCTTTACTGCCGTTGCTGTGCGAGTGATTAATTCTGGTCTTTCTTTTGAAACAGCTTTTCCAGATCCAATTAGTTCAGGCGGCTCTATTGCAATATAATTTGGATTCAGTTTTGCATACCTTGATGCTTCAGCCACATTTTTGACACAAACAACAGATATCATTTTAAGTTTTTTTAATCGTAAAACCAATTGTTCAATCTCCTTGCTAGAAATTCTATGTTCACTATGATTGATTATGGCTCCTTTTACATTTGATTTTTTTAAAAGTTCAGGTATGATGAAACCTGTAGTACTGCCTACTTTTGCATTATCTACATGCTGAGCCAGAATAGGTATAGAAAAGGAGGTTACCTGAGATAAAAGATGTTGAGGCGGGGCAACTGCAATTTTAATTCCATATTTTTTAGATACACTTTGGGCAATCTTAACTAACCTAGTTATTTCCTTTCCAGATATTTCATCATAATTTTTACAATTAATAATAAACAACTTAGTTTTTTTGTAATGATATCAAATAAAAAGAAAGTGGTTAGTCTCCATAATCCCCACTTTTCATAACATGTTCCTTAGTGGGTATACGAATCATAAAGCCACAGTGGCTACATCTATGAGTTGTTTCATATTTGCCTTCTACGGTTGTAATTGTAACATATTTAGTACAACTTGGACACTGTCTTTGAAATGCCATACTGAAAATTATAGTCCCAATTTATGGTAATATCGTCTTGTGTGTTCATATCAAAAAGTCATAAGATTAAAAATTTAAATATTCAGAAAAAATTTTAATCGTTATAACCCATTTTTTGTTTTTCATACAGAAATTTCATACTTAGAACAATCAATGTTAGTACTATAGCGGCAACGTTTACTCCTATGATGTAAGGATCATTTTTTTCTACCCCATACACAAACCACAAAAAAGATCCTGCAGCTATTAAAATCATAAGGTACTTTGAAATATCATCGAGTTTTTTTGTACGATATCCTTTGATAATTTGAGGAACCCACCCTGCTAGTATAATAATTCCTGCAACAGTTGCTAAAATTCCTAAAGATAATTCATCAAATAACATCTTTCAGCACTTAATTCCAGAAAAACTGGTCCAACCCGGTTTGCTTTGGTTTGCCAAGTATTGTATCAAAATCAAGATCCATCGAGGAGGTTATTTGGTCTAGGGTACTTTCCATAAACTCCATATACTTTTTGGAATCAATCTCGTCTTGCCTTGCCATCTCAACTGGCTTGACCCCAGGTTTGTTAATAATTTTAACATATGAAATAATGTCGCCTTTTTTTATTTCTCTAATTGATTCGAGTAATTTTGCTGCACGAATATGTTGAGGTACAGTCTTAACATATTCTGATGGTGCTTTACTTATCATTACATTAAATGCAAGCTCAGAAAGTGGAATCTCCTTTCCTTCTACTTTTTTAACGTATTCTGTGATTTTGTTAGTGATTTGCTTTTTTGCATTTGTAAAATCTTCCACAGATTGTACCTGTGATAGAATATCTAGTAGTTCATAAAATAACGTCTTAATAAAAGGAGGAGTATGAGATTTTTTTCCAGTCAATCCTTTTACATCAACTTTGCCACTTTTTGTTACCCCAAGATAGTTTTTCTTTCGACTACTAAGTACAACATATCGATATTCCTTATCTACTTCCAACTCTACACTGTGTTCTTCTTTTGCCCAGTCAATTACTTTTTGGATTTGTTCTCGAGTAGGATTTTTAATAAATAGTGAATCAGTATCGCCGTATAGAACCTCTATTTCTAATTCTTTGCATCTTTTTATAGTCTCTAAAATTGTATGCCTTCCAATTGCAGTAGTAGCTTCTGCTGCAGGTAGAAAATATAATGGAAATATTTCCGCACCCATCACTCCATAGCTAGCATTAAGTATTACTTTGAGTGCTTGGCTGACTACATCGTATTGCTGTCTTTGTTCTTCTGTTAACGATTCATTTTTTGAGAGATGTTTGTAATAATTTACTCTTAGATCTCTCAGTGAGCCTATTAAAAGAGATGTTAACCCATTGTGTTTTGTACACACCCAATGATTTGTTTGCGGTATTGTATTTTTTTTACATTCTTCATGTGGGCATCTTACAGTTTCATATGATATGTTTTTGACTTTGATTATGCTGGGATACAGACTGGCAAAATCCATAACAGTCACGTTAAAATGAATTCCTTCTGTTGGTTCAACTACTAGGCCTCCTCTGTATTTTTTATCTTTGATTATTGCATCGCTAGCTACTCCAACTGATTTTTTTTCAAGCTCCGCTCTTTTTGGTATCAATGCATTACGCTGTCTGTGTTCATAATAGATGAGGCTTCTAATCCACTGAGATACGCCCATTCTTGCAATGTCATCAATTGGCATTCTTGCGATTCTAGAAACTACTACAAGCAGATTCATCAATAAATCGTTGTTAAAGCTAGTTAGCTTGTATGTGAGTCTAGCATCATTAAAACAATAATTTGCTGTCTGGTAAAGATTCAAATCGGTAATCTCAATTCCATAATCGATTTTAGTTTCATCTAAGAGCGCCTTTGAAACACTATTCAAAGAAAAGTCAGTGTATTTGTGGCTAAACGCGTAAATCTGAAATGATCTATTCGAGAGGGTTCGGTATAGATCAATATGGACTCCCTCCTTTAGAGTTGCAGAATCTTTCATCATGTAGAATGGATTTTCTTCTTGCTTGATTCCTAATCTTTGAGCACGATTGTAAAGATATGGCATATCAAAATCGTCTCCATTGTATGAAATAACAAAAGGATACTCTGAAATTTTTTTAAATGCATCTAAAATCATCTCTTTTTCTTTATTTTCATCATAAAACTGAACTTTAACATCTGAAGGAAGATCATTTTTACCTTCCTCGGTACCTTCTTTTCTTAAAACAAATACTTGTTTAAAATTATCAGTTCCTTCAAATCCGATTGCAGTCACTCTTCTGTCTGCAATTTTTGCATCAGGTATTCTACCAACTTCAGATTCTACTTCGATATCAAAGCTTACCCGCTTAATTTTTGGTATAGGTTGATTGAGAAGATCAGCCCACTCTGAAACATATTTTTGAAATTCTTTTGAATCTACCATTACATCATCTGCAGCTTTATCCCATAGTAGAGTTTTTAATGCCAAACGAATTTCATCAGAAATTTGTAAATTCTCTGGAATTATTTTTCCATTTTCAATTCTATAGTATTTGCCAACAATTAGTGATTTATCGTATAGATAGTTTTCATAATATTTTATATCTGATTCCCATGTATCGATCAAATTACGAATACTTTTGTCTGTTCCTCCAATTGCTAGAGGGTTTGATACAACAATTTTTGATACTGTGATTTCACAATCATTTATCATATCATGTTTTTTGACTGATTCGATTTTTTCAACATCATCTCTATCGGAAAGAAAATCTAATTCATCTGGGTTTAGCTTTGAGTAACAATATGGCTTATGACCAGTTTGATCAGGCCAAAGAATAATTTTTTGTGATTTTGGCTCATAAAATTTTAGAACCGCTGCATTATTTTGACTATTATATGTTGCAGATACTAATAATGATGCAGGGACTGTTTGATTTTCATTTGATTTAGATACTAGGGTAGCCACACATTCACCTATTTGGGAATTAACTTTTCATTATAATTCTCGATTAATTTTTTTGCCCAATACTCTATTTTGGTTTTTTCAAGTGTTATTACTTTTACTCCTGCCTCTTCGATAAGATCATAATCTGTTTCAGGATAAGTGTCAAGGCATACAATTTTTTTAATACCTATGGTGATTGCCATTTTAGTGCATTCCAAACATGGTACAAAAGTAGTATACAGGATGGCACCGTCTGAACCAGCTTCAATTCCTAAAATTGCGCAATGCATTATAGCATTGGCTTCTGCATGATTACAAAGACATCTGTCTAATGAAGCCCCTGATTCTATTTTGCCTTCCATTCTTAGCTGGCAGCGTTTGCAACCTCCCTCAAAGCAATTTTTTATCCCTGGAGGAGTTCCATTATATCCAGTAGCAATTTGCCTATGGTTTCGAACAATTACTGCACCTACGTGGCGAGTCATGCAGTTTGAGCGCAATTTGGCAAGCTCTGCCTGTAACATAAAGTACTCATCCCATGTTGGCCTCTCAAAAGAACTACTCACAGCAAAAATGGCGTTTCCTGCAATATATGAATTTGAAACTAGAATTCTCTGATAAATATTCAAAAAATATAGCGAAAATTACATTTTGCGATCTAAAATAAATAGATCGCTAGTTAATTTTGAGGCTGGCTGGCATATATGAAAAATCTCTGGTTGACTGGGTTGGTAATTTTGGTTTTTACTCTTTTATTTTTAGAATTTTCTCAAAACGCATTCTCAGTTTTATCTTCAAATCTCCTTTCTAACTCTGCAACTTTTGTAGATTCTATTTCTAAAACTATCATAGTAGTTGCAAAGGGTTCTAACATTAAGCCTGGAACCACACCAGATACCAGAGCCCCATCAACTGTAATGGATGATGGCATTCCTATAGGTCTAGTAGTGCCAGCAAACTTTAATGGAAAAATAGTTTTTACTCAGAATGAGACAGCCACATCTTCAAAATATACTCTTGTAAGTCAAGTGATGAACATTATACCAATCAACGGTACTGCAGGTGATGCGCCAAATGGATATGAATGTGAAGGAAAATGCGATGTAGTTTTTTTAATACATGAATCTAATCTAAAAAAAGTTGATCTTCCATTAGAATCGATGTGTGATCTGGTAATATTACATGATGTAAATGATGACGGTGATTTTGATGATGCTGATGAAGTCTTGGATACAATCGTATCAAATGGTGGGACATTTCCTGGTGGATCACAGGCAAACAGAGGAAATGGAACAAGTCCTACAGTTCCTCAACCAAGTTGTATATCGAAAGGAGATGAATCTGGTCCAAATACAGGTGGTGGAGTGCAACCCTCTGGCTTTAGAGTACGCGCAAATCATGTTCCTAGTTTTTCAAAATTTGCAGTAGGGGGTATAATCAAGCCAGCTTTGTTGTTAGGTGGTGGAGGTTCTAGTTCATCCTTGAAAACTGCTTCCATTGGAGCCCCGATATTTTCTATTCTAAAAAGTGGGGATGAAGGATTTGGCGGAACAATTTCTGACAGTATCATTGGTAATGAAAATACTGTCCCAAAAATGAAAGTTGGAGAAAAAATAGTTTTAAGATTTGATTATACCGAGCTGAGTGGAATAGATAACATTGCTCATATTACACTTTACCTTAATGGAAATGGACATGATGAATTACAAAAAAGTCAAACGTATATTCGATGGCAAAAATTTGAACCACTTCAGATTAGAAATGAAAATGGAATTTTGAGAGAAGCAAAATTTGATATTTTAAAGAAAGATGACAGCCATTTTATTTTAAAGTTTGAGATAATACTTGATAAAATGCTGGATGGTTCTGACGTTTTACTAAAAACTTGGAATTTGAATAGAGTTAGCGCAGATCTCTTTCTAAAGAATGTCATGGTGGTGTCTGAGGGCGACCAATTGCCCATTGAGGAAACAGACTTGCAGAATAAACCCGAATCTGCGCCTGAAGATTTAATCGCTCACGAATTTCCCTCTGAACACCCAATTCCAATGGATGTACTTGACGCTTGGGCAGGTTTTTCAAAAGAACAAGTGTCTGATTCTGAATTTTTAAAAAAATTAGGAATTGAGGGAAACGATATGCCTAGTTGGTTTAAGAAAAGTAAGATTGCAAAGTGGACTAAAGATGGCCTTATATCACAACTAGAATTTTTTAATGCTCTATCCTACATAGTTAAGTGACTCAGGCAGGCATAGTCTATTGATATTTGAGCAATAGCTATCAATTGATGACACAAAACCATAAAATCAATAAAACTTATCATCTATTTAGAGAAAGATGTCTTCAGAATACCTCGAACATAGATTTTTACAAAAAAATACTATTGAAAACAGAGACTATCAAGTAAATTTAGCAAACCAAGCAAAATTAGAAAATTGTCTTGTGGTCTTACCTACTGGCCTTGGTAAAACTACAGTTGCTCTTCAAGTAATAGCAGAATTTCTTTCAAAAGGTACTGGAGGAATATTATTTTTAGCACCAACAAGAGTACTTGCAAATCAACATTATGAATTTTTAAAAAATAATCTAACTATTGAGGATATTGCATTAATTACAGGCGAGGATCTAATAAGCAAGAGAAAAAAACTTTGGATGAATAGTGTAATTTGTGCAACGCCTGAAATTACAAAAAATGATTTAGACCGACAAATTGTTTCTACTGCCCAATTTAGTCTGGTAATTTTTGATGAGGCTCATAGGACAATTGGCGACTATGCTTATTCTGGAATTGCAGAGCGATTTGCTATCTCCAATGCAAGAATTATGGGTATGACTGCAACTTTACCTAGCGAGAAAGAAAAAGCAACTGAACTTCTAACAACTCTTAGGATTTCAAGTATAGCCCAAAGAACCGAGGAGAGTCCTGATGTTAAACCCTACATTCAAGAAACAAAAACAGAGTGGATATATGTGGACCTACCGCCTGAGATGAAACATATTCAAAGTTTGATAAAAAAAGCACTTGAAGAAAGATATAATGAGCTAAAAAGAAACGGTGTAAACGTTACAGATAGTCGATCCCTATCACAATTACTTAGACTACGAGATTATGTTTTAAGACAGAACCGCCGTTCTGCAAAACCTCTCTTTACTGCAATTAGAATTCATTACGCGCTAAGTATTTTTGAGTCTCATGGGATAACGCCATTTTTGAGATTTTGTGATAGAGCCAGTAAGAAAAAAGGCATAGGAGTACGGGATCTTTTTGAAAATGATCAAAACTTTACTCAGGCCATTCTTTTGGCAAAAGCTGCTCAAGAAAAAGGAATTGAACATAGCAAGATCCCAAAACTAAAAGAGATTTTACAGTCAGTAGATGGCAAAGCTCTAGTCTTTACAAGTTACCGCGACTCGGTAGAAGTAATTCATCAAAAATTAACTGAGATGGGAATTAAGGTTGGATTTTTAATTGGCAAGGCAGGAGAGACTGGTTTAAAGCAAAAAAAGCAAATCGAAACTGTACAAAACTTTCGTGAAGGTGTTTTCAGAGTATTAATTGCAACAAGAGTTGGTGAAGAGGGGCTTGACATATCAGAAGTGAATCATGTAATTTTTTATGATAATGTGCCTAGTTCTATTAGGTATATTCAAAGAAGAGGACGTACAGGAAGAAAAAATGCTGGTAAACTAATCGTATTAATTGCAAAAGATACAATCGATGAGACATACTATTGGATCGGAAAAAGAAAAATGACTTCAGCTAAAAACATGGGCGAAAAAATGTCCAAAGTATTACTAAAACAAGTTGAAAAACCTAAAGCAGCACTTGATGCTTATTTCTAATTTAGCCTAGTCTTTTGATTATATGATAACCAAATTCTGATTTTACAGGTTCTGAAATTGCCCCAACTTGAAGCTTAAATGCTGCTTCCTCAAATGGCTTGACCATCATTCCTCTTCCAAAATACCCCAGACTCCCATCTCTTTTTCCACTCCCTGAATCAATTGACAGCTCCTTTGCTAGCTTGCCAAATTTTTCACCTTTTTTTATTCTTTCAAGAATAACCAGAGCCTCACTTTGTTTATTTACCAAAATATGAGAACATTTTATTTTATCTGACATTGCTTTTTCACTAGAGTTTTTCATTAAAATATCATTCGATGCTAATTTCGTTAAATCAATAAAAAAATAAAAAAAGAGATGGATTTTATTCTAAATAATACTTATTTCTTATATCATCCAGCTGCCAGTGATTAGGTTAGATATGGGATTTTTCCTTGTATCCCTTTAATTTCATTCTTAAAAGGACGATGTAGGTATAACTGCACAACATAACCCGATTATCATATAGTTATGAAAAAGAACCATTGGAAAGTAAAAAACGGACTTTGGCAAAAACTGCTGTTTATAGAGGGTCAATTACAGTATTGCTGTTTACCTTGCTCTGGGCATTTACTAATAATCTCTACGAAACCTCTCTTGTCACAATAATTTTCAATGTTGCAGCTACAATAATTTACTATTTCCACGAAAGAATGTGGGGCAGGATAAATTGGGGAAATACAATTGAAACAAAACAAGTTCTGGCTTCACTAAAACAATGAATACTTAATCTACAACTTGGCTAATTCCTGTAGTATTTTCTATAGTTGTAATTGGATTGGTTTTGTTAGGACATCCTGATCATTGAAAACCAAATTTTATAATGTGAAATATTATTCTAAACCCCAACTTGATTTTCTAAAGGGTATAATTTTGATAAACGGAGCCTCATTTTCATCCCAAGGCTGATTTCGAACCCATTCAAATCTATCATGGAATTTTTTATATAATCTTGAAAATTCTTTCCCATTTTCGATAATTGTTACTTTTCCCTGCATACAAACTGCCTTGTGTGCTTTGTCTTTGTAAATGTCAATTGAAATGGCAGCATTAGGGTTTTTGAGCAGATTTTTGTACATTCTAGTATCGTAATCTGTAGCTATGAAAATTACCCCATCTTCATAAAGATACGAGACAGGTTTGACATGAGGCATATTATCATGCGATGTAGCTACTCTGCATTCTTCCATTTTATTTAAGAATTCTATCTCTTTTTGTGAGAAGGACATTGTACATCGTACATTATTAAAAAGGAGTATTCAAATTTATCTTAGGCTGAAGGATTTTCCAAAAAAAAAGACTACCATTCAATTCGAATGGTTTCGCCTTTGATGTTTTCCTCTCTGACATACTTTGCAACATAATGTTCACCAATCTTTGTAATTTTAGGTTGGTTTTTTGATTTGGTTTTTTCATCAGTCTCTTGGTTTACATCATAGACTATGGGTTTGCATTGACAACCATTTACAGGATATTTGAAATTAAAAACATACTTGTTGACATCTATTAAAAATGCATTCTCAAAGTATCGCTCTGGTTCTTCTACATCATAAACAAGTGTGTACATGCGATTATTTTCTCCCTTAAGAATGGGGTTGTTAAATGCAGTAGTAAATTCCTTTGATGTCGGTTTATCTACATTAATGCTAGATATTTTCATTTCCTGATGGCTCTCATCATATACCTGCACATTAAGATCATTTATAGAATATTTTTCTACGTCAGTTGCAATTCCGTGTAAGACATTGTATATTGGCTCATCAGAAATATTTGCTATTTCATAGGTTCGCTTGTGTTGCACAAGCATTTTTTTTGGATCCAATATTGTAAGATCCACTTGAATTGATGGATATGTAGTAGTTTTTTGCATTTTGAGTAGTTCTTCGCCATATTTGCGCCTAGTTTCCTCACCCTTTGTTGGATGGTTTTTATTTCCAAAGCCATCACCGTATGCAGAGTAAACCAAAATAGTTTGCCCGTGTTTTATTGTAAAGTCATGAATAGGTTTGATTATCTTGCGATATTCATCTGATAATTCTCTAAGATCTTCTGCAAGCCTAGGACTGAGTAGAATGTGGTTATCATCCCCAAAGTCCATCACTCTTCTAGCTAGAATAATACCAGGTCCCCAAACATTGTCTTGGCCTCTAATGTCTTTTACAACAAAACAGTTTCCGCTGTGCAGACCAATTCTAGCTCGAACGGTTTCTGAAGGGATTTTTCCAACGTTATATTTTGTAAGCTTTTCTTGAAGCTGAACTGCAAGATGTAAAGGTAGTTCTGGCCCTTGCAAAAAACCCAAACACATGCCGTCACCTGTAGATAGAGTCAAAATGCTTTCTTTAGGGGTGCTTTCATAAACTTCAGTTTCAGAGATACATCTGTTTAGAATCTCGATTTTTTTTATCTGAGTTTTAGTAGACATTGAAGGGTCTGATAATCCAACTATATCTACAAAGAAAAAGTGCGCGTGAATTAAACCAGAATGGATTGTATCTTTTCTTTGTGGAAGTTTCATAATGTAGACTATTACTAGTGTCATATAACGATAATTTTTTTCCTTTCCACGCCTTGCGTTTTCTCTCGCCTGTTCGTTTAATGTTTCAAGAGTTTCAATTAAGAATTTATTCCAAGTCTATTTTTCATTTTATCTTCTTAAAATTAATCAAACTTTCATAATGCCATTGACAATGAGCCATTGAATACCTTGAACAAAATCATTGTCTGTTATCTTTCCTTCAGCCCACCATCCAGCGTTAGTCTTAATCCATGAAGGGATAGTTTGGCCTGTTCCTGAGCCAGCCTGGGTAGCCGGTATTTTCATAATCTTATTTTGAATCAAGTACTGAATACCCTGAACAAAATCAGAATCTCCAATTTGCCCTTTGGACCACCATCCTGCATTATTTTTAATCCAAGATGGGATTGTTACACTTTGAGAACCGTCAGAGCCTTTGTTAATTTCAAATGTGTTGCTTGCAATGCCTGAATACGTTTGTAGATTATCTTGGCCATGACTAAAGATTGCAAGTGTCATCTTGTATTTCTCTGAACCTTTCAACTCAAATTCAGGCTTGTCTATGCCCTCTGTTAATAAAATTCCAGGATTGATTGGATCAGTTCCAACAGATTCTAGAATCTTCTTGCCTGATGAATCTTCGATACTGTAACCATATCTTAGATATTTTAGGAGCTTGCTGTTTTTATCAAAAAAGGTAATAACAAACGGAATTTTATTTTCACTGTTTACTTTTGATTCATATTCAACTCTTGCCAATGCTCCCGTGTCAAATTTTATATCAAAAGAATTTTTTTCTGCAACTATGCCACTGGCAGGAGCCAGGCTAAACTCCATAGATTTAGATCCACTCTTAATTATTTTGGAGATATCGAGGATATTTTCTTTGTTTATCAAGAAATGAAGAATTAATGTATTTTCAATTGAATATGGGTCTGCAATTAGCATTCTACCTGTTACAGGAAATCCATTCACACTTGCCTTGTACATTGGGGATTTGCTAAATTCAGTAAATGCGACTGGGAAGTGAATCTCTTCATGTACAAAGATATTTTGGCTTTCTATTCTTTTTATATCCCAATTAAAGGGGATTGAAAATAAAATTGTCTTTGTTGCCTCATTAAACTGAAAATTGTTTATTATGTCATAATATGAGGTAATTGAGCTGTCATATGATTTGCCTTGACTGGTAATCTTTTCATGAAATACATCTCCTACACTAAGCCATGATTCAAATTTTGGTGCATCAGAAGGAATGAATATGTTCCTATCGTTATCAATTCCAAAAATTTCAATCTTGAAATGATATAACCCAGCCTCTAGTAATATTGGAGCCTTTACACTGATTTGATCATTTATTGAAGTCCATCCTCCTTGAAATGGTTCTCTGTCTCCATAAACAACCACTTCGTTTATTGAAACTGGAGTTGGCTGAATTTTGATTGTCAGGTCTCCAGAATGTGTATGAAAAAGATCCCTCATCAGGAGCTTTCCATCTTTATCAACAGTTACAAAAAATGATGTATGCTCAATAGCCTTTCCTGTATTTGCATCAAATAGACGTAATTCAAGAAAGGTATCTCCAACTGTATCTTTGGTAAGAATTGGAGGACTGATTTTGATAAAAAGGCTTGCCTGCCTATCTCCTACACTAGCTGGTGGAAGATTTTCTTGTGTTAATCCATCTCCAAATGCATTTGAAAATGAAAAATACGAACTAGCAATCAAAATAGAAACAAGAAAAATAATTTTACTCTTCATAATTAACCACAACTAGCTATACATTTAGAGTTTACACTCAGATGACTAATCAGATCCCCCATGTGAGCTTTGGGGGGAAACAACATGTAATGAAATTGCATGATCATCTATTAACGCGCTTACTCCTAAGGAAATATCCTTTATCCTTACAACTACTTTGTCAAGATCCTCTGTTGAAATATCATAAGAGTCTGCCAAGATTTGTTTTACTTTGGTTTCTGTGTTTGCTATTTGATTTAATTTTGAGTAAATTGTAATATCCAAAGTTGCTCTGATCATATCTTTTGGGATTTTTCCAGTGCCATCTTGAATTATATAAAATGAGATTTTTTCTAGTATCACTTCATGAGGCAGTGTATCAAGTGCATTAGCTGTGTAAAATGTTTGTACTTCAAGTAAATTCGAACTATTAGAAGAATGCTGAATGATTGTATTGGGACTAGAAATGCTATAATCTATTGGAACGTTAATGAAAACAAAACCTTCTACAAGCTTATTATCATCAGCCTCTAGACCTATGATTTTTTTAATATCACTACATAATATGCTCGTTGTTTGTTGCTTTTCAATAGTTTGTAGAATTGAATGAGTGGTTTGGCCATTGTTTATAGCAACATTCCAAAAATAAGATATTGGGTAATTTTGCTTGTTAAATATCCCAACATCGGTGTCATAATGTCCCGGTCTTAGAGGCCCTTCGCTACCCCAGACAGAACCACAAACAACTTTTGAAACATACACTATATCATTATTTGATGATGAAGATTGGAACTCTTCTGCACGTACAAAATTCTCATTTAGAGCAAATAGTGAAAAAAACACCATTATCGAAATCGTACACACGATAATCCCGAACCATTTGCTTTTCAAATTTGTAATAATAGTTAATTTCAAAACCTTATAATTCTTTAATCAAGTTCTGCCCAATTGATAAAACTCATTTTTCCTGAATCATTAGCATACAATATTTAGTTCCTAGATTACTTAACATGCACGTCTTATTTTAGCTAGATTTTGTT
>Ga0334722_10001942_pt1 | contig 24357 bp, 21 predicted proteins | sample C3_bottom_MG_FD_207210 | JGI IMG/M metagenome (GOLD analysis project Ga0334722, IMG submission 207210) | Sediment microbial communities from Yellowstone Lake, YNP, Wyoming, USA - C3_bottom | ecosystem: Environmental > Aquatic > Freshwater > Lake > Sediment | place: USA: Wyoming | collected... | reverse complement strand
AGGAAGGGCTCGCCGCGGCTCGGCCGCCTCGTCGTCCTTTCCACCTTCGGTGTCCACGGGCCCTCCTCGGGACCCGGGGACTTCGCGGTCGAGGAGGGCCCGCGCCGTCCCCTCGACCCCTACGCCTGCTCGAAGCTGGCCATGGAGGCCTGGCTCGAGGGCGGCGCCGGCGACCTCCCCTGGACCCTCCTCAGGCCCGTGCCCGTCTACGGCCCCGGCGACAGGGACTTCCTCGAGCTCTTCCGCTGGGCCTCGCGGGGCCTCGGCCTGGGCTTCGGCCGCGGCGAGAGTCTCGTCTCGATGACCTTCGTGGACAATCTCGTCGACGCCATCCTTCTCGCACTCGAGCGTCCCGAGGCCCTCCACGAGGCCTTCCTCGTCGCCGACGTCCACCTCTCCCATCGCGGGATCGCGGCCCTCGCCGCGGGCGCCCTCGGGAGGAGCACGACCTTCGTGGAACTCCCCCCCGCCCTGGCTTCCCTCGCCTCCCTGGCCGACGAACTCGCCTCCGGCCTCTCGGGCCGCCCCGCCCTCCTTTCCCGCCACAAGCTCCGCGAGCTCTCCTGGCCCTGGTGGCTGGCCTCGAGCGACAAGGCCCGCTCCCTCCTGGGTTGGGAGCCCCGCGTCCCGCCCGCGGAGGCCTTCGCCGCGACCCTGCTCTGGTACGAGGCGCGCGGGCTCCTCTGAGCCGTCCCGGGGCCGGGTTTCGACGAGTCGGATAAACTTGACCAGTCGAGGCGACGGGCCCTAAGATAAGTCGCCCGCGGGACGGATACACCGATTCCGCGCGCAGCCCCGCCTTTCCGAAGAGACACCACTCTCCGGAAAGGCCTTCCCGATTCTCCCCGCGCCTCGGCGCCCGGGAGGAGACCCCGGCCTCGACTCACGGAGCCGGCATCTCATCGGGGCGGCCCTCTCCGGGCGGCCCTCCTCCCGACCGGACCTCGCCGGGCGCGGGCGGAAAAGGACTAGCTATGGACATCTTCAAGAAGTGCTACGAATGGGAGGAGGCCAAGGAGGCCATCCGCCGCGGCATCTATCCCTATTTCAGGCCCCTCGACGGGACCGAGGGGACGGAGGCCCGCATCGACGGGCACCGCGTCATCATGATCGGCTCCAACAACTACCTCGGCCTCACCACCCACCCCAAGGTGAAGGAGGCCGCGCGGAAGGCCCTCGAGGAATTCGGCCCCTCCTGCACGGGCAGCCGCTTCCTCAACGGGACCCTGGCCCTCCACGTCGAGCTCGAGGCCCGCCTCGCCGCCTTCATGCACAAGGAATCGGCCATCGTCTTCTCCACCGGCATGCAGACCAACCTCGGCGCCATCTCGGCCCTCCTCGGCCGCAACGACGTCGTCTGCGTCGACAAGGAGGACCACGCCTCCATCGTCGACGCCTGCCGCCTGGGCCTGGGCGAGATGAAGCGCTACGTCCACGGCGATCTCGACCAGCTCGACCGCATCCTCGCCAAGATCGAGAAGGACAAGGGCGTCCTCGTCGTCGCGGACGGGGTCTTCTCGATGGGCGGCGACATCGTCGACCTGCCCCGCCTCGTCGAGGTCTGCAAGCGCCACGGCGCCCGACTCTACATCGACGACGCCCACTCCCTGGGCATCCTCGGGAAGGGGAGGGGGACGGCCGCCCACTTCGGCCTCGAGAAGGAGGTGGACATCACGATGGGCACCTTCTCGAAGAGCTTCGCCAGCCTCGGCGGCTTCGTCGCGGGCGACGCTGACGTCATCGACTGGATCAAGCACTACGCGCGCTCCTTCATCTTCTCGGCCTCCCTGCCCGCCCCCAACGCCGCGGCGGCCCTCGCCGCCCTCGACGTGATGGAGACCGAGCCCGAGCACGTCGAGCGCCTCTGGGAAAACTCCCGCTTCATGCTGAAGGGCCTCCGCGACCTGGGCTTCGACACCGGGGCCACCGAGACGCCCATCATCCCGGTGATCGTGGGCGAGGACGAGCGTTGCTTCCTCTTCTGGAAGGAGCTCCTCGAGGCGGGCCTCTACACCAATCCCGTCATCGCCCCCGCGGTGCCCGAGGGCATGGCCCTCCTCCGCACGAGCTACATGGCCACGCACACGCGCGAGCAGCTCGAGAAGGCCCTCGACATCTTCGCGAAGGTCGGGAAGAAGCTCGGCATCATCGGGGCCGCGAAGCAGGCCAAGGAAGCCGCCGCGGTGCGATAGTCGACGCAGCCTTCGGGCTGTGCCATGCTCCTCCCTGCCGGTCGCGGCGGGGAGGAGTACGCATGGAAGGAAGAAGATTCAGACCAGGGTTCGGACGAGGCGCGAGGGCGGGAGTCATCCCCGCCCTCCTCGTCATGGGGCTCTTCTCCGCCTGCCAGAGTTCGCCTTCTAGCCCGCGGGACCAGAGCCTCGCCTTCGACGAGCCCCATCTCCGCGCGCGGCCGGCGGCCACCTCCTCCGGTTTCATGGCGGCCACGGGCAACCCCTGGGCCACGAGGGCGGCCCTCGATGTGATGGAGAGGGGAGGCACTGCCGTCGACGCGGCCGTCGCCGCCCTCCTCGTCCTCAACGTCACCTACGGGGAGGCTGCCAGCTTCCCCGGCGTGGCTCCCGTCCTCGTCTACGACGCGGCCTCGGGCCGGGTCGAGAGCTATACCGGGGCGGGCACGGCCCCGGCGAAGGCCACAATTGATCGCTTCCGGTCCCGGGGTTGGAAGAGCGTGCCCGAGATGGACATCTGGTCCCAGCTCCTCCCCGCCTCCCCCGATGTCATCGTCGCCCTCCTCGAACGCCACGGGAGCCTCTCCTTCGCGGAGCTCGCCGCGCCGGCCATCGCCCTCGCGCGCCGGGGCTTTCCCGTCCACGACACGATGCTCAAGAATCTCGACCTCGGCTTCGTCGAACGTCTGGGCTTCGCGGTGCTCATGCCCTACAACGCCAAGGTCTATCTCGACGGCCAGTGGTGGCGCCCCCTCCGCCACGGCGAGCTTTTCAGGCGACCGGAACTGGCCGACACCCTCGAATCCCTGGCCTCGGCGGAGCGAGGGGTCCTCGGCTCCGGCGGCAGCCGCGAGGCGGGGCTTCGGGCGGTCCGCGACTATTTCTACAAGGGCCCCGTCGCCGAGAAGATCGCCGCCTTCCACGAGAAGAAGAAGGGGCTGATCACCCTGGCCGATCTCGCTGCCTATTCCGGGCACTGGGAGGAGCCCCTTTCGGGCGCCTACGGCTCCTATCGGGTCTACGCCAACCGGACCTGGAACCAGGGCGCCGTCCTGCCCCTGGTCCTCCAGATCCTCGACGGCATCGACCTGCGCTCGATGGGACACAACTCGCCCGAGTACGTCCACACCCTTCTGCAGGCCATCGAGCTCGGCATGGCCGATCGCGAGACCTTCTTCGGCGATCCCGATTTCGTGCGGGTGCCGGCCCGGGGCCTCCTCGATCCGCGTTATGCGATCGAGCGAAGGAGGCTTCTCACTCCGGGGCGGGCCTTCGGCGCCCTGCCCCCTCACGGCGATCCCTGGGCCTATGAACCCAAGGTAGGCGCCCTCCCGCCCCTTCCCTTCTCCGGCCCCGCCCTGGCCTCCCTTCCCCCCGCCTCGCCGCCCGGCATCAAGGTCGGCAAGGACACGAGCTACATCTCGGTGGTCGACGCGGCGGGTAACGCCGTGTCCCTCACCCCGAGCGACTTTCCGCAGACGCCCATGATCCCGGGGACGGGCCTCACCCTCGGCAACCGCATGAACCAGTTCCGCCTGGATCCCGCCGACATCGACGCCCTCCAGCCGGGAAAGCGGCCCCGCATCACGCCCAACGCGCCCATGGCCTTGAAAGACGGCGCCTTCTTCATGAGCTTCGGCACGCCGGGCGGCGACACCCAGGTCCAGACCAACCTCCAGGTCTTCCTGAACATCGTGGTCTTCGGCATGGACCCCCAGGAAGCCGTCGAGGCCCCCCGCTTCCAGTCCTTCGGCTTTCCGAATTCCTTCGCGCCCAATGTCTACAAGCCCGGCGTCATCGGCCTCGAAAAGCCCCTCTACGAGGGGATCGGGAAGGGCCTCGAGGCCATGGGTTATGCGATCGAGGTCGGCGGCGAGTGGGACAATCTCTACGGAGCGGCCGACGCCATCCTCCGCGATCCCGCCACGGGAGGCCTGGTCGGGGGGGCCGACCCCCGCGAGGAATCCTGGGCCGAGGGCAGGTAGCGGCAAAAGAAGGGGGCGCGGAAATCCGCGCCCCCCTTTCCCGACCCCGCCCCGGCGGGAAGCCCGGACTACTTTCCCGAGATCGTGACGCCCTTTCCCCTCACCCAGGGGAAGCGGGCCGAGCCGAAGTCGATGAGCTCCTTCGACACGGCGTCGATGGAGGCGATGAAGCCCCCCACGTTGCCCGACACCATGGTCTCGGTGACGGGGCGCACGAGCTTCCCGTCCTCGATGTAGTAGCTGTTCTTCGCGACCCCCGAGAAGTCCCCGTTCTCGGCGGGATTGCCGCCCGAGAAGCGGCAGAGGAGGAGGCCGCGCTTCGTGCCCGCGATCATCTCGGCGAGGGAGGAGGCGCCCGGCCTCACCGACCAGAAGCCGGCCGAGCCGGGAGAGCGCGTCTTGCCCGTCTTGTTGGCGGCGTAGAGGTCGAGATCGAAGTTCCTGAGCATGCCCTTCTCGACGGCCACCCAGTCCCGATCCTCGAAGCCGTCCGAGGTGAAGAAGGAGGCGGTGTCCACGCTGCGCGGCAGGGACTCGAGGGTGAGGAGGGGCGAGGCCACCTCCTTGCCGAGGGAGTCCTTCCAGGGCGAGGTGCCCTTGATGAGGGAGTAGCCGCCCAGGTAGGCCTCGTCGAGGGCGCCGACGAAGTCGCCGAGGCAGTGGGGCGTGACGATGAGGTCGCCTACGAACTTGCCCCCCACCGAGCCGGGGTCGAGTTGCTCGGCCGACTGGCGGAGGAGCTCGGCCAGGCCGCCCCAGTCCTCGAGGGGCCGCTCCAGAGAGCGGAGGGTGGCTCCCGAGTAGTTGAAGGAGGAGGCGCGGGCCCCGTCCTTGGTCGTGAACATAGCGGAGAAGTCGTAGAGTCCCCGCCTCGATTCCATCCTGACACCGTCCGAGTTCCCGAAGCTGTTCTCGCCGCGCACGAACTGGAGTATGCACTGCTCGAGCTTGGTCTTGGAGAATCTGTCGGAGACCCAGGCGACGAAGGCCGTGAGACGGTCGTACATGGCGGCGCTGTCGGGCCTCTCGTCGCCGTAGGCGTCGCTTCCCGGCGCGGAGGCGGGGGCTATCGCGTTGGCGGGATCGGAGGGGGCCGAGCGCGCGGCCGCCACCGCCTCCCCGGCGGCGAGGGCTATCCCCTCCGCGTCGAAGCGGTCGGTGCTGCTCGAGCCCTTGGAGCCCTTCACGTAGGCTACGAGGGAGAGCTGGACGGTCTCGGTGGTGCGGTAGAGGCTCATCTTCCCCGCGTCGACGTTGAGCTCGCTCTTCTCGCTCCGCCTCGCGGTGACGACGGCCTCGTCGGCCCCGGCCTTTTGGGCGGCCGCGAGGGCCGACTCGATGGTCTTTTCGTGCTTCATTTCAGCGCCCTCCCACCGTGATGCGGCAGCGGACGGCGGGGCCGCCCATGCCGACGGGTATCATCTGCTTCTTGCCGCACATGCCTCCGCACATCCAGCTCATGTCGTCCGAGAGGGCTGTCACCGTCTTGAGCATGTCGAAGGCCACGCCCGAGACCGTGGTGTCGCGCAACGCGCGCCCGAGCCTGCCCTTCTTGATCTCGTAGCCCTCGGTTATCCCGAACATGAACTCGCTCGTGGAGTCGGCCTGGCCGTTGCTGGGCCGGACGAAGTAGTAGCCCTCGTCGACGGAGGCTATGAGTTCGGCCAACTTGCTCTTTCCGGGCAGGATGGCCGTGTTCCGCATGCGGATGAGGGGCTCGTCCGAGAACTCGAAGGCGCGGGCGTTGCCCGTCGGCGCGACGCCGAAGTGGGCGGCGCTCTCCTTGTTGTGCATGTAGGAGCGGAGCACTCCCTCCTCGATGAGGACGGCGTCCCTGGCCTCGGTGCCCTCGTCGTCCACCCAGACGGGGCGGGGACAAGTCACGCCGAGGGCGGTATGCGCGAAGTCCACGAGGGTGACGAGCTCGCTCGCGACCTTCCTGCCCATGAAGTCGGCGGCCACGGAGCCGCCGAGCACGAGGTCGGCCTCGACGGTGTGGCCGATGGCCTCGTGGGCGAGGATGCCCGCGAGATCGGGCCCGAGCACGGCTTCGCGGAGTCCGGCCTCGGGATAGATTCCCTCGGCCTTCTTCGCGAGGCGCTCGAGGAGGTCGTCGAGGTCGCGGTACAGGGCGGCCGGATCGCCGAAGACATCCTCGAACTGGCCGCGGCCGCCGTAGACGTCGTAGAACTCCACGCTGCCGCCGCCCGAGGCCTCGGTCGAGGCCGCGACGTAGAGGATGGTGCGGGGCACCAGGCTGGAGGAGCGCGAGCCGTCGGAGGTGAGGAGGGTCTTCTCCATGTCGAGGCAGGCCAGGGAGATGGAGCGAGTCATGAGACCCTTCCCCTTCGAGAGGACATAGGCGTCCAGGGCGCGCGCGAAGTCGACGAGGTCCTTCTGGGATTTCCGCGGCTTCGTGGTCGAGAGGTCGTGGGAGGCCGTCGCCGCGCGGCGGGGCAGGCGTCCGAGGTCGCGCTTCTCCCTGCCGGCGAGGAAACGCGCGTTGCCCGTCGCCGAGGCGACGACGCGGCCGATGGCCTCGGTCTCGCGGCCGGGCACCGAGGCGAAGCCCCAGACCCCGTCCTTGTGAACCCGCGCGGAGACGCCGCCCTTCACGCTCGAGCCGTTGCCCTGCACATCCCCGTTGAGGAGACCCACCCTGCAGGTGCGGTTCTCCTGGACCCTCAGCTCGGTGTACTCCGAGAAGAGGCCCGAATGCCTTTCGATGCCCTCGTAGAACATGGTTCCTCCAAGGTTTGGTTGAACTGAGGCCACCCCTCGCAGGCGGCGGCCGAGTTATTATCGGCTCGACGCGGCGGGGGCGCAAGGCGGATCGGGCGGGGGAGTGACAGGGGGATTCGACTGGGTCAAAGTGTCCGGCACGAGGAGGAATCATGAACACAAGGACCTTGGTAGCCGTCTTGATCGCCGCCGCGGCCACTTCGGGGGCCGGAGCGGCCGGGCCTGAGCCCGCCACGGTGACCTTCACCGCCAAGGACGGCCTCGAGGTGACGGCCGACCTCTATCTGGCCCACCCTCCCTCGGCGCCCCTCATCATCCTCTTCCACATGGCCAATTCGAGCAGGGGCGAATACCGTCTGATCGCCCCCCGCCTCAACAAGCTCGGCTTCAACGCCCTGGCCGTCGACCAGCGCTCGGGAAGGACCAGCTCGGGGATAGTGAACGAGACCGCGGCGCGGGCTAAAAAGGCCAAGCTCAAGGCCAACTATCTCGACGCCCGGCCCGACCTCGAGGCCGCGATCGCCTACGCCCGGGCGACCTACGCTCCGGCGAAGCTCCTCATCTGGGGGAGTTCCTATTCCTCCTCCCTGGTCCTCGTGCTGGCGGGGGAGGAGCCCGGCCTCTGCGACGCCGTCCTCTCCTTCTCCCCGGGGGAGTACTTCGAGGGCGGCGGCTATGTCGCGGCGAAGGCGGCGGGCATCGGGGTCCCGGTCTTCCTGACCTCGGCGAGCTACGAGGCCGCGGAGTGGAAGGGGATCGCCGAGGCGATCACCGCGCCGGGCAAGGTGGCCTTCGTCCCGAAGGCCCAGGGCGCCCACGGTTCCCCGGCCCTCTGGCCCGACACCGACGGCTACAAGGAATACTGGAAGGCTCTCGAGCCCTTCCTCAAGGCCGTCCTCAAGGGCACCGCGCCCTGAGCGCCCCGAGGCCCGGGCCCCCGGGCTACTTCCCCGCCTTGAGCTGCGCGATCCAGGCGAGGATCTGGTTCGCGTCGGTGGCGGCGGGATAGACCTCGAGGTACTTCTGGAAGGCCCTGATGGCCTCGGCGCTCTTCTTGAGGTCGAAGGCGTAGACGACGCCGCTGTTGCGGTAGGCGTTGGGGTGGCGGGGATTGTACTCGAGGCCCTTGGTGTACTCGGCGATGGCCCGCTGGGGCTGGCCGATGTTGCGGTAGCAGGTGCCCATGTCGACGCGCACGTCCACGTTCTTCGGGTCGAGCTCAAGGGCCTTGGTGTAGGCGACGATCGCGTCCTGGTCGCGACCGGCGTCCATCGCGGTGTTGCCGGCGATGATCCAGCCCGCGAGGTCGGTGGGGGCGGGGGCGGCCGCCTGGGCCGGAGGGGGAGTCGGCTCGGGCAGGGTCAGGCTCGGATTGACGGCCGGAGGCGCTGCGGCCGGAGTGACGAGGGGCTGGTTGGAGCGCTGGCAGGCCCCGAGAACGAGGGAGAGCACGAGGGCGACGAAAAGGGGAACGAGGGCGAAGGCCCGGGTCGAGTGGCTAGGGTTCATGGGGAGTCCTCCGAAGAATTGGTCAAGGCGGCGCATTTTACCGGGATGAGGCGGTCTGGGCAATGCCTCGAGGGGCGAAGCGGCGCCGGTAGCCGCAGGACCGGCAGAGCTCCTCGACGAGCTCGCCTCGCGCGAAACCCTCGCGAAGGGCCCTGGCCCGCGGCGAAGCCAGGAGCTCCGCGAGGGGATGCGCGAGGAGGTCGCCGAGCGCGATGCTCCCCTCGCCGTCGAGGCAGCAGGGCAGGAGGGTTCCGTCGACCAGCACTGCGATCTGATTGCCGAGGCCGTGGCAGAAGCCCGCGCGGTCGCGGCGCGCCTGCCCGAGGTCGGGCCAGTCGAACTCCTCCGCGCCGTTCAGGTAGACGCGCTCCGCGAGGCGATTGTCGCCCGGCCAGGCCCCGGGGCTGCCCCACTCGCCGAGGACGGGAAAGCGCGCTCGGAGGAGTTTCCAGAGCCCGGCCGTTTCGGGGGGCAGGACCCCCTCCCTGCGGTTCCAGAGTCTGAGACTGACGGGAAGACGGGGGGCGCGCGCATGAAGGTCGAGGAAGCCTTCGACCCCGCGCCAGTAGGCCGCGATGCCGGGTTCCCCGACTTGACTGTGGAGGGAGATCGAAAGCTTCCTGAGATTGCCCGCCCCGAGGAGGAGCTCCGCCCTCTCTCCCACCAGGGTGCCGTTCGTGGTGAGGCTAACCTCGAAGCCCCCTTCGCCGGCGAGGGCGAGGAAGGAGCCCAGCTCCGGATGGAGGAGGGGCTCGCCCTTCACGTGGAAATAGAGATGATCGCCCGCGCCGGCCAATCGCCCGAGGAGGGCGAGGAAGCGCCCGCGCGGCATGAACTCGGGTTTCCTGCGAGAGGGTGGGCAGAAGGAGCAGGCGAAATTGCAGACATTGGTGATCTCGAGGTAGATCTTGGGGAACATCCGCCCGATCCTAGCATGCCCGCCCGGCCCTTGCCTCGGTCAGGGGCCCTCGTGGGGCCAGGCCCGCGGCCCATTCCCATGTCGGGCCCGCGGGCCCCCTCCCATGTCGGGCCCGAGGGCTCTGATCAGAGGTAGCCGAGGGCCCTGGCCCTGGACGTCAGCTCCTCCCTGAAGCGGGGATCGGCCACGCCGATAAGCTCCCTCGTCCGCTCGCGCACGGTGCGCCCGCGGAGGCGGGCCACCCCGTGCTCGGTCACGACGTGGTCGACGAAGCTGCGGTGCAGGGTGACGGCCGAGCCCTCGGGGAGGGTCGGCACGATCGTGGACATAGTCCCGCCCTTCGCGGTGCTGTAGCAGGCGATGATGCTCTTCCCGAGGCCGTCGGTGCCGGCCACGGCGCCCTGGGCCGTGTCGGACTGGCCCCCCGTGCCCGAGTACTGGTTCGTGCCGATGCTCTCGCTGGCCACCTGCCCCGTGAAGTCGACCGAGAGGCAGGTGTTGACCGAGACCATGCGCGAGTTCTGCGCCACCACCGAGGGATCGTTGACCCAGCGCCCGCGCTGGAACTCCACGGCCACGTTGTCGTCGAGCCAGTCGTAGAGCTTGCGCGTGCCCATGGCGAAGGTGGTGACGAACTTGCCCTTCTTGAGGCTCTTCCGCTCGTTCGTGATCACTCCTAATTCGTATAACTCCATCATGGAGTCGACGAACATCTCGGTGTGGACGCCGAGGTCCTTCTTGTCGCGGAGGGCGAGGGCGGCGGCGTTGGGGATGCCTCCGATGCCGAGCTGGATGGTCGAGCCGTCCTCGACCAGCTCGGCGATGTGGCCGCCGATGACGGCGTCGATCGCCTCGGGGGCGGCGCCGGGGATCGAGGGCACCTCCATGTCGTGTTCGACGAAGAGGTCGACCTTGTCGACGCGGAGCTGGGTGTCGCCGAAGGTGCGGGGGAGGCGGGGGTTCACCTCGAGCACGACAAGACGCGCCGCCTCGAGGATGTCCTTCTCGTAGGTGATGCCGAGGGAGAGGGAGACGTAGCCCCGCCGGTCGGGCGGGGTGCAGGTGCCGAAGAAGATGTCGGGGCGTCGCGCGTGGATGCGGTCGGTGGCCGCCCGGTGCAGCATGTTCGGGACGTAGGTGACGGTGCCCGCTCCCGCCTTGAGGGCCTGCCGCGAGCCGGGGGCGTGGAACCAGGATGCGAGCTCGAAGCGCCCCTTCATCTCGGGATTGAGATAGAATTCGTAGGGCTTCATCGTGAGGACGGAGAAGACCCTGACGTCGCGCACCCGGTCCGCGACGAGGTGGAAGCGCGACATGCAGCCCTGGGGCTCGGAGGCGCACTGGGCCACGACCACGTCGTTCCCGCTCTCGATGCGCGAGACCGCCTCGTCGATCGATACGAGCCTGCTGCGGTAGACTTCCTTGAGATCCATGCTCAACCCCTTTTTCAGAGTACGATCAGATTGGCGCCGACGGAGAAGCCGGCGCCCGAGGCGACGAGGACCACCGCGTCGCCCTTCTTGACGCGGCCCGAGCGCCGGGCCTCGTGGAGGGCCATGGGCACACAGCCCGAGCCCGTGTAGCCGAAGCGGTCCATCACGAAGGTGGTCTTCTCCAGGCTCTCGCCGAGGATGCCCATCACCTCCTCGATGACCGATCGGTTGATCTGGGTGAAGATCCAGTGGTCGACCTTCTCCTTCTTCCAGCCGGCCTTCTCGAGGAGGCGGAGGGCGAGGGGAGGCCAGAGCTTCACGTTGCGGTCGCCGGGGAGGCGCTGGAGGAGCTCGAGGCCGTAGCTCCCTGCCTCGAGGAGTTCCTTCGTGACAGGCTTCCGCGTGCCGCCCGCGTAGACGCCCACATAGTCCCACTGGGTCCCGTCGGCGCGGAAGACGCCCTCGACGTAACGGGAGCCGCCGCCTCCCTCCTCGCGCGAAAGGAGGACGGCTCCCGCCCCGTCGGCGAAGATGGACCAGCCGAAGGCGTCGCCCGGTCTGATGTGGGCCGGCATGTTGTAGACCCCCGCGACGAGGGCGTGCTTGAGGCCGGGATCGGTGGCCAGGCGCCGGGCCGCGAGATCCAGGGCGACCACGAAGCTGGCGCAGGAGGAGGAGACATCGAGGGCCTCGCACTCGCGCTCCCCGCCCTGGAGGCGGCCCTGCAGGACGATGCCCGAGGCCGGCGAGACGTACTCGGGGGTGTCGGTCGCCACGATGACGAGACCCACATCGAGGGGATCGACGGCCGCCTCCGCGAGGGCCTGTCGCGAGGCCTTCTCGGCGAAGTCCACCGTGGTCTCGTCGAGGCCCCGGAGCCGCGCGATGTGCCTCTCCTTGATTCCGATCTTCGCCTCGAGCTTGCCGGAGTCGAAGTCCACCCCCGCGAGGCGCTTGAGCTCCTCGTTCCCGATGGCCTCTCCCGGCGCATAGCTCCCCGTCCCTCGAATCACCACCCGTCCTTCCATGATCCCCTCTCAGTCCTACGAATCGTAGTTCCTGACTATGAGTTTCGCACGAAGGCACAAAGCCAGACCACAAAGGCACAAAGGAAGAAGTGGCGAAAGGTACTATTCATACCTATTAATCTTTCAGCCATTCTATCCCATTCCCCTTTGTCCCTTCTCTTCCCTTTGTGCCTTGTTGCGAAATTCTCCCTTCCTCACAAATACGACGACATTCCCTCCGCGAGGTACTTGCCCAGGGTCTCGACCACGGAGCGGGCGTTGGCGGGCGAGGAATCGAAGGCCACCTCGATGCCGAAGTAGTGGGAGATGCCGAGGAGGTATTCGATGGTCGTCCCCTCCGCCCCGGCCCCGCCCGTCGCGGTCGCCCCGTTCCCGTCGGGATTGCGCCGGTAGCCCTCGACGAAGGCCCCGTAATACTCGCGCACCGAGGCCGGCAGCACGAATTCGGCCTCGCGGACGATCTCGTAGCAGTGCCGGTCGATGGACAGGAAGACGAGGAAGAGCCAGATGCCGCGGAGCTCGCGCTCGAGGCGATTGAGTCCCTCGCCCATGTTGCTGCGGATGAAGGCCCTGACGTCGTGGCCCGCCTTCTCGATCTGCTCGGCGTAGAAGGGCTCCTTGCCCCCGAAGTGGGAATAGAAGGCGCCTACCGAGAGGCCGGCCGCGTCGGTGATCTCGTGGATGTTGGTGTCGAAGTAGCCCTTGTCGCCGAAGAGGCGCTTGCCCGCCTTGAGGAGGCGCTCGCGGGCCCCCCCGTCGAGCTCGAGGGCGAGGGGGCGCACGGGCCCGGCGAAGACCTTCTCCGGATCGAAGGACTGGCCGCGGAAGATGCCCCCCTCGGCAATGTCGACGACCAGGTCGGGCAGGATCGCGACACCGTGGAGACTGCGCCGCACCGCGCAGAACCTCACGCCTCCGAGGACGTAGAGGTACTCGGCGAGGCCCGCGTCCCGGCCGAGGGCCAGGGCCAGGCCCTTGATGTAGATAGCGATGAGCTTCCTCTCGTACTCGAAGAAGCGGTACTGGCCCTCGCGGAAGACGGCGACGAGGTCGGGATGGCCGGCGGTGAAGTCGATGAGGGCGCGGCAGAAACCCCGGAGCCTCGCGCGGGGGCTGTCGCCCTCGACGGCGGCCAGGGCGCCCCGTATGCGGTCGATGACAGTCTCGAGGAGGCTCTTGAAGAGCTCCTCCTTGCCGTCGAAGTACTTGTAGAAGATGCCGTTGGAAAGGCCGGCGGCCCTGCAGATCTCGGCGACCGAGACCGTGTTGTACCACTTTTGGGAAAAGAGGCTCAAGGCCGCGTCGACGAGTTTCTTCTCCGTGTCTCCCCTGTTGCCGGCCATCGCTGTCCTGCTCCCTGCCTCGTCCTTGTTCGCTGAGAGGCGATTCGCTTTTTCGTGACCACTATACCCCCCTATCGGAGGCAGGGCAAGGAAGAATCCTGAAATATCGATAGGATCTGGGATAGAAAGATAACGGAGGCGAAAAAATCTTGGTTGACGGATGGGGAAATCGGGTGTAGGAAAGTGAGAGCTGATTCAGATATCATTCAGGGGAAGGCATGCATATAGGAATTGCGGGAATCGGCATCTACCTCCCGCCCGGGAGGATGGATGCGGCGGCCCTGGCCGCGGCCACCTCGGTCCCCGAAGCTGTCGTCGCCGAAAAGTTCGGCGTCCGGAGCAAGCCGGTGGCCGGGCCCGAGGACGGCACCGCGGAGATGGGAATCAAGGCCGCCCGCGCCGCCCTGGAGGAGTCGGGCTTCGCCGCCGGCGACCTCGACCTCGTGATCTGGTGCGGGGCCCAGCACAAGGACTATCCCTGTTGGCTGGCCGGCCTCAAGGTCGCCGAGACCCTCGGGGCCGTCCGCGCCTGGAGCTTCGACATGGAAGCCATGTGCGGCTCGATGATGGCCGCCCTCGACGTGGCCAAGTCCTTGATGCTCGCCCGTGACGACCTCTCGACCGTCCTCCTCGTGTCGGGCTACCGCAACAACGACCTCATCGATCTCGCCTATCCGCCGACCCGCTTCATGATGGACATCGGCTCGGGAGGCTCGGCCTGCGTCCTCCGAAAGGACCTGGGCCGCAACGCCGTCCTGGCCTCGGCCTTCCGCGGCGACGGCTCCTTCTCCGAGATGTGCTATGTCCCCGTCCTCGGCTCCAGGGCCTGGCCTCCCGAGCCCGGCGACGAGGCCCGGGCCAGCTTCGTGGTGCCCGACGAGGCCGCCTTCAAGGGCAAGCTCGGCGAGACCACCATGCCCAATTTCTACGCCGTCATCCGCGAGTCCCTGAAGCGCTCCGGCATAGAAGGCCTCGCGACGAAGGGCGACGGCATCGACTATCTCGCCATCCTCCATTTCAAGCGCAGCGCCCACGAGGCTGTCCTCGCAGAGCTCGGCCTCGACGCCTCGCAGACGACCTACCTCGACCAGTACGGCCACCTGGGCCAGAACGACCAGCTCCTCTCGATCAAGCTCGGCCTCGAGGCCGGGAAGATAAAGGACGGCTCGCGCATCGTCCTCGTCGGGGCGGGCCTGGGCTTCGTCTGGGCCAGCACCGTGGTGCGCTGGGGACCCTGTCAGGAATGAGGCGCCGAATGATCGCGATAAGCGAAGGAGAGAAACCATGGATCGAATGAAGGGAAAGGTCTGCGTCGTCACGGGCGGCGCCAGGGGCATCGGCAAGGGCATCGTGGAGACCTTCGTCCGCGAGGGAGCCGCGAGAGTCTACGCCCTCGATGTGAACCCGGCCGACTTTCCGGCCCTCGAGAAGGCCATGCCGGCGGTGAAGTGCGCTGTCGTCGACGTCACCAAGGCCGAGGCGGTCAACGCCTTCGTAGCGAAGGCCAGGGAGGAGTCCGGGAAGATCGACGTCCTCGTCAACAACGCGGGCATCACCAAGGACGCCCTCATCCACAAGATGGATGACTCCGCCTGGGATGCCGTCATCGCCGTCAATCTCACCGGCGTCTTCAACATGACGAGGGCCGTCGCCCCCCTCATGATGGAGCAGGGAGCCGGCGCCATCGTGAGCATCTCCTCGGTGGTCGGTCTCGACGGCAACGTGGGCCAGACCAACTACGCGGCCACCAAGGGCGGCATCGTCGCGATGACCAAGGGCTGGGCCAAGGAGTTCGCGAGGAAGGGCGCCAAGGTGCGCGCCAACGCGGTTTCGCCCGGCTACACGCGCACGCCGATGATCGAGACCGTCCCCGAGAAGGTCCTCGAGCCCATCATCGCGAAGACTCCCCTCGGCCGCCTCGCCGAGATCCAGGACATAGCCAACGGTGTCCTCTTCCTCTCCTGCGACGAGTCGGCCTTCGTGACCGGCCAGGTGTTGCGCGTCGACGGAGGCCTTGTCTTGTAGGGCCGCACGGGCGGCACGATGATTGTTCCTTGGCGGGCCGGCGGGAGCCGGCACCGCTCGTCCATTCGATCGAGGGGGCGCGAGAGCCCCAAGGAGGAATGAGAATGAAGAAGTTCGTGGTGGCCCTCGCCGTGCTCGCCCTCGTGGCGGGTGCGTCCTTCGGCCAGAATGTCATCAAGATCGGCGCCCACTGGCCCCTCTCCGACCCGGGCTCGGCGGAGTCCGCCAAGGCCGCGCAGATGGCCGTGGACGAGATCAACAAGGCCGGCGGCGTCGCGGGCAAGCAGCTCCAGCTCATCGTCGTCGACGACGAGGCCAAGGGCGACAAGGGCGTCGCCGCCATCGAGAAGCTCGTGACCGTGGACAAGGTCGACGTCCTCTTCGGCGGCTTCACCTCGGGCGTCGAGGCGGCCATCGTCCCCACGCTCAAGAAGTACGGCATCGTCACGGTCGCCACCGGCGCGGCCACGAGCGGCCTCGTCGAGAATCCCCTCGGGCCCTCGCCCGACTCGGATTTCTACTTCCACCTCCATCCCTGGGACTACCAGCAGAGCCAGAGCGAGGTCGACGGCTTCGCCGCCCTGGCGAAGAAGTACCCCGCCGTGAAGACCCAGAAGCTCTTCATCGCCTACGAGGAAGGGGCCTTCGGCGCGCCCTCCTTCAAGGGCTGGAAGGCCCTCCTCGAGCCCCAGGGCTTCACGGTCGACGGCGCCTCCTTCAAGAGCGCCCTCCAGGGCGGCTCCGACTACTCCGGCGCCCTCCAGGCCGCCAAGGACTTCAAGCCCGACATGTTCTGGTGGATCGGCTACGCGCCCGACGCCCTGCCCCTCCTCGAGCAGGCCAAGGCGATGAAGTTCTCGCCGCCCATCTACCTCGGCGCCCCGCCCTCCTGGCCCGCCGACATGGCCGCCTCCCCCCTCGCCGAGAACACCATGCTCTTCGGTATGTGGTCGCCGGCGATGAACAAGATCAGCCCCGTGAGCAAGAAGTTCTACGACGCCTATTCGACCGCCTTCAAGGTCGCGCCGGTCTCCTACTTCTCCGCCCTCTCCTACTCGGGCATCTACATCCTGGCCGAGGCCATCAAGAAGGCCGGCGGCGTCGACAAGGCCAAGCTCATCGCGGCCCTCGAGCAGACCAAGTACGTCTCGCCCCTCGGCCAGACCATCACCTTCACCGCCTCGAAGGTGATCAAGCACCAGGGTATCCAGAACCAGAAGATCCTGCAGTGGCAGAAGGGAGCCCAGGAGATTATCTGGCCCTTCGAGGCCCAGTCCGCCCCCCTCACCTATCCGCTTCCCGCGTGGAAGTGAGCTGAATCCAGATTAGGCCGGCGGCCACCTCGCGAAGGTGGCCGCCGGCGCTTGAAAGGTGGAGCCCGATGCTCGTGACACGAAGATCGATCCTGTGGACCGTCCTCGGACTGGCCGTGGCGATCGCCATCCTGATGTGGAAGCCGACGATCCTCGTCTATGGGATCGAGCGCGCCGGTCTCTACGCCGCGGTGGCCATCCCCATGGCCCTGGTGCTCGGCATCGTCCACATCGTCAACCTCTCCCACGGCGAGTTCATGATGGTGGCGGCCTACGCGACCTACTTCTCCGCCCGCGCGCTGAAGATCGATCCCTACCTGGCCCTCCTGCCTGTCTCCCTCGTCATGGCCCTCTTCGGCTACGTGGTCTATAGGCTGACGATCCGGCAGGCGCTCAAAGCGCCCGAGCTTAATCAACTAATACTTACCTTCGGCATCGCCATCGCCCTGAGCCAGACCGTCAACCTCCTCTTCACGGGACAGTCCTGGAAGATGTCCCTGAGCTACGTCTCGGCCTCCATGTCGATCGGCGCCTACGACTTCGGAGTCTACGACTTCGTCTTCGTCGCGGCGGCGATCCTCCTCGCGGTCGGTCTCAGGCTCTTCCTGACGCGCACGAAGATGGGCAAGGCGGCCCTGGCCGTGGGCCAGAACGCGAAGGGAGCGGCCATCGTCGGCATCGACGTGGACCGCACCTACGCCTTCGTCTTCGCCCTCGCCGTCGGTCTCGTCGGCGCCCTCGGCGCCATGTTCCTGACGAAGCAGGCCATCTTCCCGGGCGTGGGCGGGCCCTACACCATGAAGTCCTTCTGCCTGGTGGCGATGGCGGGCGTGGGCAACATCACGGGGGTGCTCTGGGGCAGTCTTGCCCTCGGGCTCGCCGAGGCCAGCATGAACGGGGTCCGCGAGCTCAGGGACTGGTCGAGCATCGTCTTCTTCGTGCTCATCATCGCCACGATCCTCGTGCGCTCGGTCAAGGAGAAGAAGGCATGAACAGGCTCCTGTCCTTCGCCCTTCCCCTCGGCTGCCTCGCCCTCGTTGTCGCCCTTCCCCTCTTCAAGGACCTGGCGCCGGCGATCGCGGGGCCCTATCCCCTCTCGCTCGCGCGGAGCATCTTCATCTACATGGCCCTCGCCATCAGCTGGGACATGCTCTTCCGCTCGGGCCAGGTCTCCTTCGGCATCGCGGGCTTCTTCGGCCTCGGCATCTACGGCTCGGCCCTCTCCGTGCTCCGCCTGGGTATGTCGCCCTGGCTCTCCATCCTCGCGGCCGGCCTCTTCGCCGCCCTCGTCGCCCTCTTGATCGGCTTCGTCGTCCTCCGCCTGAGGGCGATCTACTTCTCCATCACGACCCTGGCCCTGGCGGAGATCTTCCGCATCGTCCTCCACAACGGCGGCTCCTTCACCGGAGGGCCCGAGGGCCTCTTCATCCCCAAGATCATCTCCTCGGACAACGCGACCCTCTACTGGCTGGCCCTCTCGGGGGTCGTCGTCGCCCTCGCGGCCTCGTCGTGGTTCGAGCGTTCGAAGATCCGCTTCGCCCTGACCGCCATCAGGAACAACGAGCTCCAGGCCAAGTCGAGCGGCATCGGCATCTTCAAGTACCTCCTCGTCGCCTTCGTGGTGACGAGCTTCGTGCAGGGCATCGTCGGCGGCATCCAGCTCCAGAGCTACGGCTCGAGCTCGCCCGACTCGGCCTTCGACGCCAACTACACCCTCCTGCCCCTGGCCATGGCCCTCCTGGGCGGCGTCTACTCGACGGTCGGGCCCGTCATCGGGGCCGTCCTCCTCGGCTTCGCCGCCGAGACCCTCAAGCTCAGGATCCCCTACGGCCACCTCGTGGTCTACGGGATCATCATAGTACTGGTCATCCTTTTCATGCCGGACGGATTGTACGGCCTGTGGCGGAAGCGGGCGCGCGCCCGGCGCTCCGCCCGCATCGACGCGCGGATGGCCGCGAAGGGGGCGAGCCGTGGCTAACCTCGAGACCAGGGCCCTGACCAAGCGCTTCGGGGGCCTAGTAGCCGTCAATGACCTCTCCTTCAAGCTCTCGCGCGGCGAGATCCTCGGGGTCATCGGACCCAACGGCGCGGGGAAGTCCACCTTCATCAACCTCGTGTCGGGCATCTACCTGCCGACGAGCGGAACCGTCACCTACAACGGCAAGGACATCACGCGGGCCCCGGCGCATCTGCGCTCGGCCATGGGCATCGCGCGGACCTTCCAGCTCATCCATCCCCTCGAGAACCTCGACGTCCTCGAGAACGTCATGCTGGGCTTCCTCTTCTCGCGCAGGCTGGGTCGCCGGGAGGCCCGCCTCGAGGCGGAAAAGCTCTGCGCCGCCCTCGAGCTCGGGAACACCCACCGCGAGGTCTCGCAGATCACCATGCTGGAGACCAAGAAGATGGAGATCGCCCACGCCCTCGGGAACGGTCCCGAGATCCTCTTCCTCGACGAGGTGATGGCCGGGCTCAACGTCGACGAGACCCGCGACCTCATCCGCCTCGTCCGGGACATCGCCGCGAGCCGGAACATCGGGGTGGGCGTCGTCGAGCACGTGATGAGCGTCATCCGCGAACTCACGCATCGCGTCCTCGTCCTCGAGGCCGGCGAGCTCATCGCCGAGGGTCCCTACGAGGAGGTGGTGAAGAACCCCCGCGTCATCGAAGCCTATCTGGGAGGGGCGGCGTAATGCTCAGCATCGAGAATCTGGAATGCGGCTACGGCAAGCTGCCCGTCCTCCGTGGCGTCTCCGTCGAGGTGGGGGCCGAGTCCGTGGGGCTCTTCGGGCCCAACGGCGCGGGCAAGACCACCCTGATAGCGGCCGTCATGGGCCTCGTGAAGGTGAGGGCGGGAAGGGTGCTCTTCGACGGGACGGACATCACCGGCTGGAAGACCCATGACATCGCTCGCGCGGGCATCGCCCTCGTGCCCCAGGAGCGCGAGCTCTTCCCGGGCATGTCGGTGGCGGACAACCTCGAGCTCGGCGCCGCCTACATTCCCCGCGCCAGGGGGGAGGAGAAACGCCTCCTCGAAGCGGTGCTCGAGTTGTTCCCGATACTAAAGGAAAGGTACCGCCAGCTCGCGGGCACCATGTCGGGGGGACAGCAGCGGCAGGTGGCCATCGGACGCGCCCTCATGGCCAACCCACGCCTCCTCATCCTGGACGAGCCCTCCCTGGGGCTCCAGCCCTCCATCGTCGCGGAGGTCTTCGAGCGGCTCTCCGTCCTCAAGAAGAGCGTGTCCATCCTCGTCACCGAGCAGAACGTGAAGGAGAGCCTCAGGTCCGTGGACCGCGGCCTCGTCCTCGAGAACGGGGCGATCGTCATCGAGGGGAGCGCCGCGGAGCTCGCGGGCGACGAGCACGTCATCAAGAGCTACCTGGGGCTCTGAGGCCCACAGTGTCGAGTCGGAGGAAGCGGTGGAAAACGAAAAGGTAGTGATTCAGGGCATCGAGTGGGCCTACTCGTCCTCGGGTTCGGGCAGGCCCCTCGTGATGGTGCACGGCAACACAGGCTGCCGCCTCTGGTGGGAGAAGGTGATGGGGATCGGGGGCTGGCGCTGCGTGGCCCCCGACCTTCCCAACTTCGGCGACTCTTCGCCCCTGCCGGGACGCATCAGCATCGCGGCCTACGCCGAGGCCCTCGCCTCCTTCGTGAAGGCTCTCGGTCTCGAGGGGGCCGTCCTCGTCGGACATTCCCTCGGCGGCTCGATCTGCCAGGCCCTCGTCGCAGGGCATCCCGACCTCGTCTCGGCCCTCGTGCTCGTCGACTCGGGGGCGCCTTCGGGCCTCAAGACTCCCGTCGAGCGCCATCCCGCCATCGAGATGATGAGGACCAATCCCCAGGTCCTGGCCGCGGCCCTCAAGGCCGTCGTGCCGACCCTCGTGGACGAGGCCTTCTTCGCCCGCCTCGTGGCCGGAGCCGCCCGCATGGCCGAAGCCGCCTGGATCGGCAACGCCGTCGCCCTCGGGGAGATGGACCTCTCGGGCCGGCTCACCGGCTTCGCCAGGCCCGTCCTCGTCCTCCATGGCGGCAAGGACGTCATCGTCACGGGCGCGATGGCGGCCGAGACGGTGGCGGCCTTCCCGAAGGCCCGCCTCGTCGAGCTGCCCGAGGTGGGTCACTCCGTGATCGCGGAGGATCCGCCGCGCTTCCTCGCCCTCATCGAGGACTTCCTCGCCGGCCTCGCCTAGGGAGAGGGGAGGGCGGGGCGACGTGACCGCGTCGACGTGATCATGTCGATTCGGCCGTGTAGATTTGATTGGGGCGATCCGACCCTTTCGACTTGACCGGGGCCTGCCGCTAAGGCTAGCCTCCCTCACCGTGTCCACCGCCTTCATGCCCGCCCGCGAATCCTCCTTTCTCCCCGATCTCCTCAGGCTCGCCCTTCCGATAGCCCTCCAGAATCTCGTGTCGGCCCTGGTCAACATGTTCGCCACCATCATGGTCGGCAGCCTCGGCTCGGCGAGCCTCGCGGCCGTCGGCCTCGGCAACCAGGTCTTCTTTCTTCTCAACCTCTTCCTCTTCGGCGTGGCCACGGGCGGCGGGGTCTTCTCGGCCCAGTACTGGGGGAAGCGCGACCTGGCCGGTCTCAGACGGAGCTTCGGCCTCTCGCTCAGCATCGGCCTCGTGGCCGGCCTCGCCTTCGCCCTGGCCGCCCTCCTCGCGCCTTCCTTCCTCATCGGGCTCTACTCCGCCGACCCCGAGGTCAGGGCCCTCGGCGCCTCCTACCTCCGCGTCGCCAGCCTGAGCTACCTGCCCTTCGCCCTCTCCCTCATCCTCGGCCTCACCCTGCGCTCGGTGGAGCGCGTGCGCCTCCCCCTCGTCGCCTCGAGCATCTCCCTCGCGCTCAACGTCGTCCTGGCCTGGGCCCTCATCTTCGGCCACCTGGGCCTGCCCGCCCTCGGCGTCGTAGGCGCGGCCTGGGCGACGGTGATCGCGCGCCTCGTCGAGGCGGCCATCCTCCTCGCCGCCGCCATCGTCGGGAAGGCCCCGATCCTGGGCCGCCTCGAGGAGCTCCTCGACTGGTCCGGCGCCTGGCCCCTGCGCTACCTCGCCGTGGCCTGGCCCGTCATCCTCAACGAGGTCACCTGGAGCCTCGGCATCACTCTCTACAACGTCATCATCGCCCGCGTCGGCACCGGGGCCATCGCGGCCTTCAACGTGGTCAACACGGTGAACCAGCTCGCCATGGTCCTCTTCTTCGGAGTCGCCAACGCCGCCTCCGTGATGATCGGAAAGAAGATCGGCGAGGGGCGGACCGACATCGCCTTCGCCTGGGCCCGGGGCTTCGCCTCGCTCTCGCCCTTCCTCGGCCTGGGCATGGCGGCCCTCCTCGTGCCCTTCCGCTTCGTCCTCCCCCTCCTCTATGACCTCGACCCGGCCGTCCTCGCCGAGGCCTCGACCATGCTCCTCGTGCTCGCCGCCATCTTCCCCTTCAAGGTCTTCAACCTCACCCTCATCGTGGGCATCTGCCGCGCGGGCGGCGACACGAAATTCAGCATGTACTACGACCTCGGCGGAGTCTGGGGCCTCGGCGTGCCCCTGGCCGCCCTCGGCGCCTTCGTCTGGGGCCTCCCGGCCTGGGGAGTCTTCCTGATGACGGCGAGCGACGATTTCGCGAAGGCCTTCGTGGGAGTCTGGCGCCTCTTCTCGAAGCGCTGGATCAGGGACGTCACGCAGTAGCGGCGGCCGCGAAGGCCCTTGTCCCCGACTCGGCCGGCCGCCCGCGGCCGCACACCGAAGAATGTCAGTATTAGTATTAAATATGGCATCCGGTACCTTCCGTGCCGGATTGTGTGCTACACTCGCGCGGCATCGAACAGGGATCAAGGTTAAGGCAGGCTGTCTCCGGATGTCGGGCGCCGCGGGGGGAGGGAGGAAGCGGTGGAGATACGAGGCATTTCGTCCATGGCCATGGGCCGCGTGTTGAGCGAACTCGCCCGGGAATACCGCGGGCAAGGGTCGGAGGGGCCGGCTATCGAAGTCGCCGGCGGCGTGGAAGTGGCGCGGAGGGTCGAGGAGGGCGAGGCCTTCGACCTTGTATTCCTTTCCTCGGAGGCGATCGAGAAGCTCGAGAAGAGCGGTCGGATCGTCCCGGGCAGCTCGAGGCCCCTCGTTCGCTCCTCGGTCGCGGCGGCGGTGCGCGCGGGCGCTCCCAAGCCTGACATCGGCAGCGGAGAGGCCCTCAAGCGGACCCTCCTCCAGGCGCGAAGCATCGGCTATTCCACGGGGCCGAGCGGAGTCGCCCTCCTCGGACTCCTCGAGGGCTGGGGCCTCCGCGAGGTCCTCGAGGACCGTCTGGTCCAAGCCCCCCCGAGCGTTCCCGTCGGCGGCCTCCTGGCCCGAGGGGAGGTCGAACTGGGATTCCAGCAGCTCAGCGAGCTGCTCCCCGTCGAGGGCATCAGCATCCTGGGCTGCCTCCCCGCGCCCTTCGAGATCATCACGGTTTTTGCCGGGGCTCTCTGCGCCGCGGGCGCCGGGGTGGCGGAGGCCCGTCGCTTCCTCGAATACCTCACCTCGTCGGAGATAGTCGGGACCCTGCGCCTCCATGGTCTCGAGCCCGCCTGATCGCGGCTGACCTGAAGGAACTCATGATCTAGGGCGGCCCGCCTTGGGTCCTCCCCGGTCCTTGAGATTTCCCCTCCCCTCGCGTACCATCGCGCGATGGCCGGCAAGAATAAAAGCGGGCGCGTTGCCGGGCGAAGCGAGTCGCGGCCGGTCGCCCCTCCCCACCTGACTGCGCGACGCTACGAGGGGCCCGTGCAGGGCCTCGGCGAAGGCCTTTCCCTCCGCGCCGACCGCTACGTCGCCGAGGTCCTCGGCCTCCTCTCGAGATCCCAGCTCAAGGCTCGCGAGGCCGTCATCGAAGTCGAAGGGCGCATCGCCAAGCCCTCGCGGCCGGTCAAGGACGGCGAGCGCCTCGTCGTCACCTGGACCGAGGAGCCGCCGGCCTCCCTCGAGCCCGAGGACCTCCCCCTCGACATCCTCTACGAGGACGGGCGCGTCCTGGTCGTCAACAAGGCCCAGGGCATGGTCACCCACCCGGGGGCCGGGAACCGCCGCGGCACCCTCGCCAACGCCGTCCTTGGCCGGCTGGCCGCCGAAGCCGGGGGGGGCGGCCCCCCCGCGACTCCCGCCCCCCTTCGCGGAGGCATCGTGCATCGCCTGGATAAGGACACGACCGGCCTCATCATCGTCGCCAAGGACGCCGAGGCCCAGGCCTTCCTCGCCGCCCAATTCAAGGACCGGACGACACGCAAGGAGTACCTGGCCATCACGGTCGGGATCCCGAGGGGAGGAGGGCAGGGGGGAGGCTGGAACCGGATCGAGAACCGACTCGGCCGCGACAGTCGCGACAGGAAGCGCTTCGCCGAGGTGGCGGAGGGAGGCAGGGCGGCGGTGACCGATTGGCGCCTGGTCGCCTCCTGCCGCGCGGCCGGCCTGGATCTCGCCCTGATCCACCTGCGACCCCGCACGGGGCGCACCCACCAGCTCCGCGTCCACCTGGCCGGCCTGGGCGCTCCGATCGCGGGCGACCCGATCTACGGCGGCAAGGATCGCAGGTTGGGCGAACTCGGTCTGATGCTCCATGCCTGGAAGCTGGCCATCGTCCTGCCGGGCTGCTCCGAGCCGGTCCGCTTCAAGGCCCCCCTGCCGGCTCCCTTCGCCCGTCTGCTCCGGGCCATGGAGAGGCGGGCCTGAGTCAGCCGGGCGGGCCGGCTTGCCGTGACCGTGCCAGGCCGCTGCGATAAAAAAGCCGTGCTGCGGCCTCGTCAAGCTGGGCGAAACGGCTTGACGTCGCGATTCCAGACCAGGAGGGAATCGCGCATCCCTTGGCCGCGCGTGGCCGTCGCGCAAAAAAAGCC
>Ga0334722_10001941_pt1 | contig 24361 bp, 19 predicted proteins | sample C3_bottom_MG_FD_207210 | JGI IMG/M metagenome (GOLD analysis project Ga0334722, IMG submission 207210) | Sediment microbial communities from Yellowstone Lake, YNP, Wyoming, USA - C3_bottom | ecosystem: Environmental > Aquatic > Freshwater > Lake > Sediment | place: USA: Wyoming | collected... | reverse complement strand
ATATTGTGTATACTTTGTTCATGGTCTGTTCCTCCTTGCTGGTATTTGGTTTGGCGACTAATACTACCAAACAAGTATAAAGAACAGACCTTGTTTCTATAAATCTTTACCGGACACTACTGTCCGCATTTCATATAACGGTCTACGTACATCCTAGATCGCTCATAAACTTTAAAGTCCTTACTACGCACTACCTCTCCAGGGCTATTTTCGGGGTGAGGTTGATACCAATCCGAAAGTTTATAAAGATAAAAGACCGTTAATAAGACGACTGCTACCCCAACTATATGCGCAACCGTTCGTTTAGTACCCCGTAACTGTCGATCTTTCCGCTCTTTCGGTGTATGCATGATACTTTTAGGTTAACACCCTATAACATCTAATGCAAGAGCCGGCACTTTTTGTTACAAACTCGGAAATGAAAAGAGGTTGACCTGGAAGAGCTCACTAATTCTGCTATATATGTTTGTATACCAGACAGCAGAAAAAAAGATTACCGGGTGTTTTTGCGGTAGTCTCCGCCCCCCGCAGTGTGCTGTTGCGACTTGGTATTACGGTTTTTTTGATTCCCCGGGTTTAACTCAACTATAATATTTGGGCAGAATATTCAAGGAGGAAACCGAGATGGGTTCACATAAAAAGAGTCAGTTGCGTTCGACTGTCGGGTTCGAAATGGTCGTGCAGGATGTAATGACCAAAGACGTGCTCACAGTGCAGAAATTCGAAAGCGTGCTTGCCGTGGCCGACATACTGGCCTCACGGAATATCAGCGGTATCCCCGTTGTGGATAAAGAGAATAAAGTGATAGGCATCATCACGCAGGCGGACATCCTTTCGGTGGTAGGAGTAAGGAAGGACCACACATTCAAAGACCTGCTGAAGCATATGCTGGGCGAACCGTTTGCCGAGCGGAGGATGGGGGACATCGTGGGAGATGTAATGACCTCCCGCGTGCTCACAACCACACCTAAGACAAACATCGCAGAGGTCGTCCGTGTAATGGATGAAAAGAAGATAAGAAGACTTGTGGTAGTGGACGAAAAAGGCAAACTTGCAGGCATCATTTCGAGGGCGGATATACTGAAGGCGGTGCTTAGAAAACTGAAGTAGCCGGTACCGAAGAAAATTTTCATCGCGCCGCTAAATCCGTAATCAACGCGGCCGCGCAGCTGTCAGAAAAAGAAGTTCGCAGCCGCGCAGGAGACTGCGGCAACAAGCGCCGAGCAGGGGATGGTGAGTATCCAGGCCCATACGATCGTCCCTGCCACGCCCCACCGGACCGCGCTGAGTCTCCGGATCGAGCCCACCCCCATAATAGAACCGGTGATGGTATGAGTAGTGCTGATGGGAACCCCGAGAGCGGAAGCGGCATAAAGCACGGCGGCAGCTCCGGATTCGGCGCAAAACCCGTCCATAGGCGTAAGCTTGGCCACCTTCTGGCCCATCGTTTTTACGATGCGCCATCCGCCGAACATGGTGCCCATGGCTATAGCGCTGTTGCAGGACACCACAACCCAGAAGGGCACATAAAACTTATCGCCCAGCAGACCTGCGGTGAAAAGAAGGCTGGCAATGATGCCCATTGTCTTCTGCGCGTCGTTGCCGCCGTGGCCGAGACTGTACAAGGCCGCTGACACCAGCTGTCCCTTTCTGAAAAACCCGTCCACCAGGACCCTGGGACTTCGACTGAATATCCTGTAAACGACAACGCCGAAAAAAAGCCCAAGCAGAAGACCTACCACAGGCGACACGACGATAAAAATCAGTGTCTTTGTAATTCCACTCCAGACAAGGGCTGACGGGCCTGCCTTCACGAGCGCGGAGCCGATCATACCGCCTATAAGCGCATGAGACGAGCTGGTAGGGAGGCCGAAATACCACGTAAAAATATTCCACAGACAGGCTCCCATAAGCGCGCCGAATATTACCGTTTTGTCCACGACGGCGATGTCGATGATGCCCTTGCCTATTGTATTGGCGACATGCAGACCAAAGAAAAGAAAGGCTATAAAATTGAAAAAAGCCGCCCATATGACAGCAGCCCGCGGGGTCAGCACCCGCGTTGAGACAACGGTTGCGATGGAATTGGCCGAATCGTGAAAGCCGTTCAGAAAATCAAAGACAAGGGCGAGCAGAACGAGAAAGATTACCGATAGTTCCATAGCTCAAGCCCGCTGTTTACAACATCCGGGAACCCGGGCCGAACCCGATGAACTGCCTTCGGTAGTATAAAGATCAGCCATACTTCAGGACTATCGCTTCAAGTACATTCGCAACATCCTCGCACTTGTCGGACGCATCTTCGAGATGCTCGTATATCTCTTTCCATTTTATGATAAGGAGCGGGTCCTTTATCTCGTCGAAGAGCTTGCCGAGGCCGTCGCGGAAAATGCGGTCTATCTTGTTTTCGAGCCGGTTGATCTCTATGCAATAGTCCTGGACGTGGCCGTACTGTTTTTCCTTGAGCTTATGGATCGCCTTATGTATCACCTCGGTTGTGGTCTGCAGTTCCTTTGCCATAGCCACCGCTTCAGCCGTGGCTTCCGTAATCCTGAAAACCACCATACGGTCTACAGCGCCCCAGATCAGGTCCAGGATGTCGTCCAGACTCGCGGCAAGCGCGTGCAGATCTTCCCTGTCGATCGGCGTAATAAAGGTCTTGTTGAGTTTTTTCATGATCTCGTGGGTAAGGACGTCGCCTTCCTGCTCAACCTCATAAATCTCCTTCGCGCGCTCCTCAAGCCGCACGAAGTTTTCCATGAGCGCAACCAGCATTACGCTGGCCTTTGTTATATTGAGCGCGTCCCGGTCGAATATCTCGAAGAAGTCTATGTCTTTTGGAAAAAATCCCATATTATCTGATACCTCCTGAAGTCAATTAATTTTATAGAAAGGATAACACGCTGTCAAATAAATTGGGGCATCTTAAACAAGCATTGGCACTATCAGGCTTTTTTCGGACCGCAGCCTTCTCCGGCTGCCTCGCGCACGCCCGAAAAAAGTGGCAATTCCGGCTCGAAACAAGTATTATTTTATGATCATGGATGGAACAATGAATTACCGCAAAGCCGCTTCACACATGGTTTTAGCTTGATATTTACGGTTTCCGGCCCAAGCCCCTCTGCAGGATCGGCATTTAAAAAAGCAATCGTCTATCTAAGGAACGTGGTCCTGCTGACCGCCTTTGTGCTTGTGCCGGTGACAGTGATGAACGCTTCGGACATACCGGACCAGCTTGCCAAGAAAGGCCCGGCCGGCACAGAGGTGATAACAAGACCGACCATTACACGCATGGAGGAACTGCCGCGGCTGCCGGTCAGTGTGAGGCAGGGGGAGTTCCTGCTGGACCACCCTCACCTCTCAATGGTCCTTGCGCGCATCTCCGACCCTAAACTGGACCTTTACAGGGTAGAGGTCATGCCCAACGGTCTCATCCATATCACCGACCCTGCCGGGCTTGCCGGCGACGCGGAGATCGTCGAGTCGGTTCCGGGCAGAAGGGCCTATTTTGTTACCGGATATTTCGACGTTCTCAAGATCAGGCTCAGGGGCCGCATGCTGATAAAGATATCTTACAAGGAGCACACGGACGAACCACGCGTCTCGGCGGATGCGACAACCGCCTGTTATATCAAGGTTGACAGCTCGGTGGTCGGCGTCCTTGCAAAGGTTGTGAACTTCATCTTCCCCAAAAAAGTCGACGGCAGGATAAACCGCTTTGTGAACGCGGTCAGGATTGTCGCGGCTGCGGTGCATGACGACCCTTCAGGCTCATACAATAAACTGGCATCCTCGGGCGAACTCAGTCACGCGGAGCTCAGTGAATTTGAGAGATTTTTCTTATCAACCGCAGGCAAGGAGTAACGACATGAAAAAGTTTTTATTGTGCGGAATCATCGGTCCTGCGGCTTTGTTGATATGCGCTTCAGTTCATGTTTATGCGCATGAGGGCGAGAGCCACCCGGCAAAACTTCTCTTTACCAAGCATTTCGAGGAAACGCTGTTCGATGTAACAGACCGCGCAGCTTACAGCGTGGAGTTGCTGCTTGACGACAAAGAATTTGATATAGGCAAAAATGTCGTCGGCATCGTGGTCCACGGCGCAGGAGACGAAGACGTGGTCGGCGCGGAACTCGTGATAACGCACAAGGATCTTGCCACAGGTATAATCGCCCCGGGCAAATTGGCCGTGGTTGACAAAAAAAACGGCCTCTACACGGTTTCAGGCCTCGATCTTAAAAAAGCCGGCAGATGGGAACTGCGCATAATCGTGAAGAAGGCCGGTGTCGAGGACAGCATCAGATTCGTCCTGCCGGATGCGCTGAAAGACCACGTGCCGAAGGGCAGATATTCCCCGTAAGAGAGGGGAATCGGTTTTTATAGTTTAAGGATCATCTGATTGACTGAAGACCTGCTTTCTCCAATGGAAGTTACCCGCACAGCAGCCTGGTCCCTTACAGGGCATTTGTTTTCGCATATCCCGCAGCCTATGCAGAGTTTAGGGTCCACAAAAGGTCTCTTGAGCAATTTCACTTTCCCTTCGCGGCCCCGGACTTCGACGGTCTCAAACCATATCGCCTTGGGCGAGGTCGGGCACATCTCTTCACATACGATGCAGTCGATATTCATCGCCCAGGGGAGACACCTGCCTCTGTCGTAAAAAGCTGTGCCTATCTTCACCGGCTCCCGGTTTTCACCTTTCCCGAGCTTCTTTTCCAGAGTCAGCGGTGTTATCGCCCCGGTGGGGCATACGCGGCCGCACAGGACGCAGTTGTATTCGCAGTAGCCGATTCTGTTTATGAGCATAGGCGTCCATATCCCCTCGAACCCAGCCTCAAGCAGCGCAGGCTGTATAGCATTCGTAGGGCATATTTTCATGCACTCGCCGCATTTAAGGCAGCGCCGCAGAAAGTCGCCTTCGGACAATGCTCCGGGGGGCCTGATAACTTCATGCCGCGGCGTAGTGCCGGAAGCTATGCTGCTCCTCATCACAGGGAACATGACCGAACCTATAAGGGCGCTCTCGACGAGTCTTCTGCGGTTCAGGTCTACAGGCAGATGGGCCGCGCTCGCGCTCGCGGGCAGCCCGAAATGCATTGCGCCTTCAGGACAGTCTTCAACGCAGTTCATGCAGACATGGCATTCGGTTATGCGCAGCGACGCATGGGGGTCGCAGCCTCCGTGACAGTGCGCAAGGCATTTTTTGCAGTCGGTGCAGCGCTCAACATCGCGCCATATTCCAAGCACCGGCCTGAAGGAAAGGAGGCCCAGGAGCGCGCCGAGAGGACAGATTGCGCGGCACCAGAAGCGCGGCAGAAGCCTGTTCGCAAAGATTACAGCAAGAAAGATTATACCTATTAATGTGCCGCCGTGGAACAGCGGCTGTTTGAGATAGAGCCCGCCGCCGCTTTGATTGACAGCCGGGAAAATCGAGACCGTGAACGATCTGGTTATCATCGCAATGGGATCGATCAGTCCGGACTGGAGGCCTCCCAGAGCGGCGATCGCGAGCATTGCGGCAAGCAGGTAATATTTAAGGCGGTACAGAGGCCGGTATGAATTCAGCGCAACGGAATCGGCCGCCCTGAACTTATTCAGAATGCTGCCCGCGACCTGATTTAATATGCCCATCGGACATATCCATGAGCAAAAGAAGCGGCCCAGAAAAAGCGTGGAGATAATAACAACGAGCGAAAGGCCCAGTCCCTTATATACGGTCCGGCTTGTCAGGAAGGAAGCCGCTGCGGCAAGAGGGTCCAGTTCGAGGAAAAGAGGCGTTTCATAACCCTTAAGGCTACGGAAGGTCGCGGCCCAAAGCAGGAGGACAAACAACAGAAAAGAGAAGCCGGCGTATATCCTCCTGATGTTCCTGAGGGTTAACAGTTTATTTATCATACGTTAAACTCCGCGATGTTCAGCGCATTCAGGTCCGATATACCCAGTCCTCTTTTTTCGGCCTTTTGTATGAACGGGATATCCGCGGACTTCAGGTCGAGAAACTTCAGGCCGTAGGATTCCAGCGCCACGATATCCGTGCCCGCTATAACCGTGTCGCCGGCATATACATCGGATATGTTCCCGCCGGTCGGTCCGTTGCGCATAAGGACCCTTGTGGCGTCCAGGACAGTGAACGTAGGCCTGATCGCCGAGGCAAGGTCTGCTATGGCTGTGTTGATGTCCTGGTGCAGGCGGTTCCTCTGCCCTCCGAGTGAACCGTAAAGGTTCTTCATAGCCATCGTGCATTTACTCAGGGAGTGATGCTTTACGATCGGCAGATTGATAAGCTTGTCCGCCTGATGATAAAAGCGGCTCACGGGCCATACACCCAGGGCTTCGCCTTTGAGGTCTGTGGATGCGAAGTCGTTGCCGGTCGCGATCCGGACCTTCCCTCCGGCCCGCTTCACTGCTTCTTCTATGCCGGAGCGTGAAAAGCTCCTGACCGCGTCGTTGACGGGTATGTCTGTTACCCAGACCTCAGAGGCGCGCGCCTCCATGCAGAGTTTCACCACAGCCGCCACAACCAGCGGATTTGTATTTGCGGCCTGCTCGGGCTGCCTGTCCCAGGCCACATTCGGCTTGATCAGGACCTTTTCGCCAGGGTTTATAAAACGGCTGATACCGCCTATCTTATCGACCGCTGCCCGCACCATTTTTTCAGCGTCCTTGCCGTGCACTACAGCGAGCTGCGGATAGACCTTTACGTCAGCTGTCCTGTAATCCCTGAAGGTGAATATTTTCGCATCGCTTTTCCTGACAGGCTCTTTGCTGTAAAAGGCATACCCCCAGACCCCGGCTGCGGCAGCCAAACCGCACGTGGCCGCAGTCCTGAGCATAAAATCTCTCCTGCTTATCGCAGGCTCTCTTTTATTATTTTTAGATGACATAACCTAATCCGGAAACAGTTAACGCCCCCGCCCTTTCACTTCGTTCAGGGCAACCCCCTCTTAAGGTAAGAGGGGGTTGAGGGGAGTTATTATTTCTCTTTAACAAAATATTTTACCAGCTTTTCATCCTCAGTCCCGAAGACGCCGAACAACCCGTTGCGCGAAGGTATCAGCAGCCAGTTGCCTTCGTATTTATCGATGACCCTGTAATAAACCTGTCCTTCTGATTCGACCTTCTCATAACGCGTGCCGGACTTATCGAAATAATCGAACAATGCCGCCTGCCTTTTTTTTGCTTCAGCATCGCCTTCGGCCAGCAGAGCGACTGATATCTTTCCTTTGCCCGCGGAATACTCGCGTTCAATAACATTATTGAGAAAGTCCATTCCGCGATATCCTTCTTTTATATAGCGTGTCTTGCCTGCCTTGCCGAGATTCGGCAGCCTGGAGAACACTGCAAAAGATTCCTGTGCTCCGGGCAGGGTGTCGCCAAACGTCTGAGCAAACTGAAGAAGCCGGGCTTTGGGGTTATAAGCAGTTACCTTGACATAATATTTTCCCTTTATAAAATTTATCCCGCCCGGGTTCCTGAACCCCATCGAGCCTGCTGATGCGGGTTGGGCATTTTCACCGGATTCATCCGAAAGCACGCCGAACGCCTGGATACTTTTCCCCATGTCATAGACCTCGGCCTGAAGTTCCGGCTGAGCCTCCGCCTGAAGTCCGGCCTTCGCAGCTTTTGAATCTTCGGCATCATATTCGGTTACAGTCAGACCCTGGAAACCCGCGCTAATAAAGTACTCGGCATGTCCGTCCACATGCTCATAGAGATTGTCTTTGGTGTAACGTCTTTCCTTGCCGACCTGCCTGAACCCGGCAATACCTTTTATTGTCTCCGCAGGGGAAGGCTCACCGGATTGGGCCGCTACGGCAGCAAGTGACGCCGGTTTTTCGGACGCAGCCCTGAAATCAATAAGCGCGGCATCATAGTTCCGTCCCCTTACATACAGGAGCGCTGCTATGCACGGCAGCAGAGCGAGCAGCGCGAGCCGAACTATCAGCGGAGGTGAGTTCATCAGACGATAAAAGACATTATTTTGTGGGCGTCGCCAAGCATCCTGTTCACCTGCAATCCGTACGGACATTTTGAAATGCAGACCGGCTGGTCGCAGCCGGAACAGGGGGCGGCATTTTGTTTGAGGGATGCGTATGATTCCATAGCCCGCTTCTCCATGCCGTAATCCCTGAAATACATACGGTATCTCAGCACGGTTGCTATCTCAACCCCGGCAGGACAGTAGCCCTCGCATTGACCGCAGCCTGTCCTGCAGTAGTCCGAAGAATAAAGGGCCGCATAGCGGTCGAGCACCCTCTGGTCTGCGGTTGTAAATTTAACGCCTGAGGCCTTCAGGTACAGCTCCATGTCCGCAACGGTCTTCATCGTTATGATAAGGCCGCTTAACTCCTGCTGTTTCAGCACCCATTTAAACGCCGCGTGCGCGAACTCTCCGCCGCCGCTTCCGATGTCCATGTCCTTTGCCCCTGCCAGGGTCTTCATGGCGATAACGCCCACGCCCTTTTTGTGGGCCTCCTTCATTACGTCCGGCAGCTTCGGGAATTTCATAAAATTGTAGGAAGGCTGTATTACATCAAAGAGACCGGAGTTCACCGCCTCGGAAAGGAGCGCCTCCATATTGTTGGGGCCGTGTGACGACGTGCCGAGAAAGCGCACCTTGCCGGCCTTTTTGAGGGCGGACACCGCCTCCAGCATTTCATTGTCCAGGAGCCTCTTTTTTTCGGCCTCAAACTCCTTGTTCATCTCGCCTATCGCATGGACAAAGATAAAATCCAGATAGTCGGTCTTCATCCTCGACAGGCTCCCCTCGACCGAGGCTATGTAATCTTTCTTCTTTGTCCCGAAAGGAAGGTGGCCCGGATACGGCATGGGATTGCAGAATTTCGAGGTGATTATTATCTTGTCCCTCCTGATCTTCGGCATGGCCTCGCCGATGGTCTTTTCCGAATCGCCGTAATCAGGCGAGGTATCGAAATAGTTGACGCCCCTGTCTATCGCCCTTAGCACCATGGATGCTGCAGAAAGTTTTCCTGCGCCGAAGGAGATATCGCTCATGCTGAGGCCTGTCCTGCCTATTTTGCGGTAGCTTTTTATCACGGCCGGTTCGGGCGCCGGTTCTGCGTAGCCTGCCGCAGGAGAGACAGTCACGGCGGTTGTGGTGAGAGCGGCAGCCTTGAGAAAATCTCTGCGTTTCATAAAAGCGCCTCCTTGGCTTCCGGCACAGGGCACGGAAGAATCATCGCTATGTCGATGATTGTTGTTTTTTCTTTTATTCTACATCATGGGCCGCCAGGAACATCGCCTTTTGAAGGGCTTCAAAAAAATTCCTGTACGGCTCAGGCTCTTCAACCGGAGTTATATTTAATGACAAATAACTGATTTTGTAAAGCTGAATTTGCGATAATATTTCGGTACTGTTATAATTTTTTCGGAATATATTCGTTCCTGCTGTAACATCAAAGTCATATGCTGAATAAAGACATAATAAACGAATTCAAGGCCGCCCGCTGGAAGTCTTCCGACGAGATGCGGGCGTTTATAAAAACGGTAGAGAGCGTTACTTCCGAAGATGTCGTCGCTTTGCTGGACATCGTAATGGGCGCGAGGGACAAAGACAGCGGGGGGCATACGATGAGGGTGCGCGCCTTTGCTGAAATCGCTTCCAGAAAGAGCGACAAGGCACTGTTCGAGCCCTACCTGAAAGCGCTGAAGAGCGACGACAGGCACCTGCGTTCGGTAATGGTAAATCTCTTTCCTCATGCGAACAATCCTCCGTCGCTGCCGAAGCTGTGCGAACTGCTTCGGTCTTCGGACGTAAATCTTCGCCGCATAACGAGCCAGATCCTTCAAAAAATCGGCGACGGCAACACCATCAAGCTGCTCAGTGAGATGTTCGTGCAGCGCGGCTTTTCAGGGCGCACTGAGGCCATAGACATCGCAAGCGCCTCAATCCGCTATTATTCGGTTGAGTTTTTCAAGGTAGTGCTCTCTTACGGCACACCTCCGGAAAAGGTGAGGGTATTGAAATACCTCTCACTCCCGGATTTCATCAAGAGCCACAAAAAGAGCATCGCTGCAACAGCTAAAAATGCCTTCAGCGACAGTGACGACTCCGTCCTGATGGAGGCAATGAGTCTATTTTCGAAGGTCTGCACTGAAGAAGAGTATTTCGATTATGTGGGCGGCTTTCTTTATCACAGCGACCTCAGGTTCGTCAAAGCGGCGATAGAAGGGCTTCGGCACTTCAGTTCAGGCCGTGTGGCAGCCGCGCTCGAACGGAAAATGCATACAGGTCCGAACGAGATAAGGATGGTTGTGCTTGAAACAATCGAATCTATCGGAACCTCCGATATTCAGCAGCCGCTTATCAAGGCGCTTCAAAGCAGGCATGCGTCCGTGCAGGACCAGGCCTTCAAGGTCCTCAGGAGACTGACGGACTCGGGGAAACTGGATATGTCGAGCGCGGTCCTCTGGCTTCTCAGGAGCAATGATGCCGGGGTCCGGAGCAAGTCCGTGGCCATGGTAGCTGCCATGCCCGGGAAAAAAGATGAGCTGTGGAAAGAGATACTCGGGCGTCTCAGGCACGAGACCTACTGGGTGAGGCAGCAACTGATCGACCCTCTCACTGAGATGGCGGGCGCGGAGCTGACGTCGCATGTGCTGCAATATCTTTCCGACGCAGACGACATCATGTGCCATTTTGCGCTTGACCTGCTGGCCAGGCTCAACCTGCCCGAATCGCTGAACGCCCTGGTGGCCCTTGTAAAAAGTGACGGTGAATGGTGGGTCCGAGAAAAGGCCATCAGTGTAATGGCCAACATGAAAGACGCAGGCACAGTGCTGATGCTTATAGATCTGGCAACAAAAGAACCGGACTTCCGGGTGCCGGTCATCGACGCCCTGATCAATATAGGGACCGGAGCGGGCGCAGCCCAGATGCCGTCCTTTCTTACGGATGAAAACCCGGACGTGCGTTTCGCCGCCCTGAGGTTCCTCGACAAATTCGGGAAACCGGACCAGGCAACCGGGATTCTGCCTCTTGTGCAGGACAAGGACATAAGGGTGCGTCAGCTGGCCGGGACGATCCTGGACAGGTGGAAGATCGACTATACCTCACGCGTTATGGAAGAGAAGAAATCAGTCCCCCTGCTCGACAGGCTCCTGATGGCGCTTCATAAGGCAGGCGGAGACGACCTCATACTCATACCCGAAAACCCTCCCTACATGAAAAAACACGGGGAGATAACGCCCATTACCGCGACCGTACTCCCGTTGGCCAGGCTGCAGGCTATGATACAGCCGGTCCTGAACCCCGGGCAGCTGCAAGATCTGAAAAACCTGATTGATGTCGATTTTTCCTATGAGATAAGAACCGAAAACCTCAGATTCCGCTCCAATATCTTTGCTAGTCATACCGGAATTTCTGCGGTTTTCAGGACCATCAAGGGCGACGTATTCAAGCTGGAAGAACTCGGTCTGCCGTCTGTTATCGGTTCCTTCGGAGATTTCAAAAACGGTCTCGTCCTGGTGGGCGGACCTACCGGGTCCGGAAAGTCTACAACCCTGGCTTCGATAATATCGAACATCATCAGCACCTCGCGGCGCAATGTCATAAGCATCGAAGACCCCATAGAGGTCGTGCACAAACCTATGATGGGTATCATAAGCCAGCGTGAAGTCGGCGTACATACTCCGACCTTCAACCATGCGCTCAAGATGACCCTGCGCGAAGACCCGGACGTAATACTTGTAGGGGAAATGCGGGACCTGGCCACTATCCAGTTTGCTATAACGGCGTCCGAGACCGGACACCTCGTCTTTGGCACGGTCCATACCGTATCGGCGGATTCATCTGTGGACAGGCTTATAAACGCCTATCCGCCTGAGGCGCAGGAGCAGATCCGTTCAACGCTCGCGGACAGCCTCAGGGCGGTATTGTGCCAGTACCTGCTGCGCCGGAAAGACCAACCCGGAAGAGTGCTGGCCTCGGAATTAATGATCAACAACAGCGCCGTATCGAACCTGATCAGGAAAGGCAAGACCTTCCAGATCCCTTCCGTGATAGCGACCGGTAAAGAGCAGCACATGCAGTCAATGGACACCTCGCTCATGGAGCTGCTCAAGAAAGGTATGATATCGGCCGAAGAGGCTTATCTGAAGGCAAGGGACAAGACGGATTTTGAAGAAGCGGCCGGTATAACAAAAAGCGGCCCGGTCGCTCCCGGACAGGCCGGCGCGTCAAAAAACGGCGCGGCTGCCGCAGGACAGCAGGCCGGCACTGTCAAAAACGATATTGCAAAGGACAAACCGAAGTGGCCCGCATAGATTCCTTCCTCAAGCTCGTTACAATGCAGAGCGCAAGCGACCTGCACATGAATGCCGGCATGGTGCCGAGGATTCGCTACAACGGCAAACTGCAGCCCCTTAATTTCAGGGAGCTGACCGCGCAGGAAACCCGGAGATTCATCTATGAGCTGCTCACACCCCGGATGAGAGAAGAGTTCGAAAGAGAGCAGGGTCTGGATTTCATGTACGAGATCAAGGGGACCGCCCGCTTCCGCGCAAACATATATCAGCAGTACAAGGGTATCGGCTCGGTATTCAGGGTAGTGCCGGAGCAGCTCCCGAGCGCGGACGTGCTCCTGCTGCCTCAGTCCTTGCTGAATCTCACCCTGCATAACAACGGACTCGTGCTCGTGACCGGGCCCACGGGCTCGGGCAAGACCACCACGCTTGCCGCCCTTGTCAATGAAATCAACAAGAACATGAAGAAACATATCATCACTATCGAAGACCCGATAGAGTTTCTGCACAAGCCGATCAACTGCGTTGTCACGCAAAGACAGGTCGGCACGCATGCGGAAAGTTTCGCGTCTGCGTTGAGGTCGGCGTTGAGGGAAGCCCCGGATGTCATTGTCATAGGCGAGCTGCGGGATATAGAAACGATCACACTAGCCCTGTCCGCGGCTGAGACCGGCATTCTGGTCTTCGGTACCCTCCACACCAATTCCGCAGGCAGGGCGATCAGCCGCATAATAGACATGGTGCCCGAGAGCGTTCAGGAACAGACGCGCTCCACTCTGTCGATCCTGCTGCGTGGCGTCATAGCGCAGCGGCTGTGCCTGAAGGCGAATGAAGAGTCCAGGATAGCGGTTCTCGAAATACTGCAGCAGAACTATGCCATCGCAAATATGATAAGGGAAAACAAACTACATCAGCTCGACGGCTATCTGCAGTCCGCGAATTTTGCGGAAACAGGCATGCAGAGCATGGATTCCTGCCTCCTCAGATACATCAAGGAGGGCCTGATCTGGCTGGACGACGCGCTTACAATAGCCGATTATCCGGACCAGCTGAGACATGTTGCAAAGGGCATTGAGGACGAGAGGGAGTAAACGGACGGTCCTGTTATGACGGAAAAGGCCGATGCAGGAGAGCGGAGAAGAAGACCCAGGTATATAGTAGTTGGAGACGTTTTGTGGTCTTATGCGACCGATCCCGCGGTGCCGCAATTCAGCGGAACGCTCCTGAACATAAACGAGCTTGGACTTTGCATGGTTTCAGATATCCCGGTCAGGGAATCCGGAGTATTGAGGATTAATGCGGAGGGTCTGTGGAAGGTCAGTCGTTTCGCTACGGTCATGTCCTGTAATAACATAGGTCCGGGTCTTTACAAGGCAGGACTCGTTTTCGACTACCCTCACAAGGACCTGTCGCAGGAGTACGACTGACCTGAACAAATAATCCCGGCAGCCGGCTCCGCCGGGTCCGCCATAAATTTACGCGTGAGTTAATTGACGCGGGCTATTTTCTTTTTTCGGGGCTTATTTCAACGTACAGATTGCAGGTCGCCTCTCCGCCGCTGCCGTCTTTAACAACCGCAATAAAAGGAGTCCTGCCATTGTATTCAGGCGGCACATTCCAGGTGACCAGCCCTGTATTCGGGTTGATAGTCATCCCTTCGGGGGCTGATTTCAGTGAATATGCTAGAGTATCTCCGTCAGGGTCCTCGGCATTCAGCCGGCAGGTAAATACAGAGCCGTCAAAAGAGGACTTGTGGTCTTCGGAAAATGACGGGGGCATGTTCCTGATCTCCCTGGTCAAGGTTGTCGCAAGTCCGTAATCCTGTCCGTCGTAGGGCGTTATCGTAACCGCCACCTTGTCTCCCCTCCTGATCGCGGCGCCAATCGTCTTTTCCTTGCCCGCAGCAACCCCGTTGACGGTCCATTCGTATAAGATCGAAACATTGTCGCCGTCGGCGTCGCTGCCGACTGCCTCAACATAAAGCCTGTCGCCCTTTTTAAATACTTCCGGCATTATCTTCAGCCTGCTTAATTCAGGGACTGTATTACCTATTTTCACTATATTGGAGCGCAATTGCGCGCCCCCGACAATGACCCGGGCCTCCACCTCGTCGCCCCTTTTTGTATTCGAGGCGTCAAAAAATATTCCTGAAGCATTAGGCGCAGGCTCCTTGTTTACAAACCACTCTACCTTCGCAGGTCCGAACGCAAAGCCCTTTGGAATTGCGGCCAGCTTCGAGTTTTTTGTCGCCGGAGCAGGAGACGGCACAATCTCAAGAGACGCGGCAATCGAATCCGGGCCGACCGCGTTTTTTACATCCGCGCTCAGAGCGGTTGTCGGCGCAGACGACCCTGAGCAGGAAACCATGCCGGTCAGGGCCATAAGACAAACAAACTTTTTAAGACCTTCGATAACGGTTGCCGGAATTTCAGTATTCATACAAAATGGAGTATCTCCCTCTCTCCTGTGGATTGTCCCTGTTTACGGAGTCTATCTCGATGGTATAAAGATAAGGCATGCTCATGACCGCGACCTCGCCGGAATTGGAGGCTGCGACGCCGTTTTTGAGCAGACCTATTTCTCCGCTGGAATTGCCGTTTACAGTGTCCACTATCTTCATATAGTTTCTGTATACCGGCCCCGGGGAAAGACCCAGATCAACGAACATATCATACGAGGTAGGGTCCGAACGATCTATGCTCATGCTGCTGCTGCACGCCGGCGCCCAGGCTGAGGTTGGGTTGTTCAACTTTGCGGCAAGGCAGTCGGTCCCTCCGACATTCATGGCGTTTATCGCGTAAGTAATGCCGGGAATATTGGGATTGCCCCTGGCGCCTATTATCGCAAAGGCGAACTGCGCGCCGCCCTTGCCTGCTTCGAGCGCTGTTTTATACCTCTTTTGTATGCCTGAAACCTGCGTTGCCGCAGTAAGCATATACACAAGCGCGGCCATCACCGCCAGCAGAACAGCGGAGAGCACAAGCACCATCACAAGCGCAATGCCCTTTTGGTCCCCGTATTTGAACCCCGCGCAAGGCGGCCTGTTGCCAGTGGAGTTTGTCTCTTTATTTATATCGATCTTCATCATCACCTCATGCTGTTCGGCCGCACTATCAGGGTATAAAGCTTCCACCTGTAATACTTGTATTCGGGGTTCCCTACAAGGTTCTTGAGGTTTACCGTTGCAAAGGTCCTTGAATTTGCGGTTACGGTCGGGTCCGGCGTAGCCGGGTTGATTTCAATCGCATTCAGCGACGTCCTCGTGTTGTTCAGGGAGAAATCGTAGTTCGTGTCCTTCTGGCCTTCATGCGCCACGATGTACACCCGCACTTCATGCACCTGGTTGCGCACCTGCGCCGCGGTCATAGCCGACAGATTGTTTGTAGGCGAATACGGCGCGACTGTCGGAGACCAGTTGATGCTGCCGTCCCCGTCGGTATCAAGAAAAAAATCCACCTTAAGGTCCGCAACGCAGTCAAGCAGGGGCATTTCGGAATGTGCTCCGTCTGAATGGTTTATTGTGCCTTTATACAGTATCCCTGTATTGGGAGCGCATCTCGAAGGCATGCCCGTGGTGGGCCTCTTCACATAAAAATCAGCCCTGTTAAACGGCATCCTTGGATAACTGCCGACCTGCGATATCCCGTATACGGTAAATCTGCCGTTTGAATAGGACTGGGGCTCCAGGCCGGAATGGGCTGAGTTACTGAACCATGAAAAAGTCGGTATACCGAGGGTGGTCCAGCAGCGGGCGCCGTCGTTCTGAAGTATATTGGAACTCGTGCCGTCACTCGGGTTGAGTATTATTATGTTGTCCGAGGCCGCAAGGTCGTCCGCGTTTACAGTGTTCCACGGCTGGGGCAAAATAGTATTCCACCTCTTCATCGTATTGTTCAGCCCGCCGAGGTTTACTATATATGTCGACTTCTGGGCAGCATCGTTCATGGCAATTGGCGCGGACTTGATAACAAGCACGTCAGCAGAAGAGTTGGGTATTATGGATGTGCCGCTGGATGCGGATATCCCGACGCCTATCAGACTGCGGAAGGGCGCAGGAGCATTGGAAGCGCCTGCCGTATCACTGCCGCCGGGGGGAGCCAGACCGGCCCTCGCAGGGTTGTCCGGCGGGCCGTCGTTGAGATCGGTATCGACCCAGGGGTTCGTATAATCGTGGGCCGCCTCCGAATAGCCGCAGCTGTTCATGGTCCAGGGCAGGCCTATGCCGGCCTGACTGAGGTCGCGCCGCAGGATCTCAAGCCCTACTATCCCCTCTGTGTTCGTCTCCGCGATCTTGCTCTGCTGTTTGAATTGTGAAATCAGGGCTGTAAAGACCTGGGCAGTTGCCGCGATAACGATCACAAAGATCGTCATAGTGATGATCAGCTCAACAAGGGTAAAGCCGCCTTCTCTCTTTTGGTTTCTCACAGCTGCCTCACAAGCGAGGTATACACATGATTGAAATTCTCACCCTTCCATGTCCAGCCCACTGTGACTGTGATTCTCATTGTATTTGCGTCAAGCGGCGAAACAAGCGCGTTCGTGCAAAACGGGTAATTCATCACGTTTTTAAGGTCCCTCTTTATAACAACCCCGGTTGCAGGGAACACTCCCACAACCCCGGTTGCAGGGTCGGGCACAGACGGACACAAGTCATGATCCGCTGTAGGGATCGTGGGTTCGGCATATGTCGACAGCGCGGCAAACGCCCGGCCCTTTACGTCGTCCATGCGCATGTCCGCGACTCCGGCCGCCTCGTCCCTTAGGACATTGTTCATGTTGTAACCGATACTCAGCAGCGCGGTCTGCATCAGCGCAAGGGTCACAAGCAGCAGTACCAGCAACGCTATGGTGATTTCGACAAGCGTCAGGCCGGCATTTGAAAGCAACGGTTTATTTGACATCGCAGCTCGTCCCCCATTTCCCCACATTGATTTTGGTGCTCGTGACCGAAACGCAGTTAAGGTCCGCATCAATCGCCGAAATTACCCTCAATGTCCAGGGCGCCGGGGTCCCCGGTAAGGATGACGATAGCATGCCCCGTTTGTCCATGGTCAGGACTCCGCCGTTCCAGCTCAGGGTATACCAGCGGACCTTACTGTATTGGGTAAGGATAGTGTCTTGTCTTGTGTATGAACCGGGTCCGTTGTATTGAGCAGTGCCGTCTCCGTCAGGCAGGGCAATTGTTCCGTTGCCGTCGTCGTCATAGATAAGAATCTGTTTCGGAGCAGTGCCGACGCAGCGCAGGAAATGCTTTCTTCCCACCTGCATCGCCCTGCCCTGAACGGAAAGCAGGTCAGAATGCAGTTCTCTGACTTGGCTCTCGACCTTGTATGCGCCCTGCCAGCCGCTCAGAGAAAAACCCATTGCTACCGCCAGTATCCCTACTATCGACAAAACGATGACCAATTCGACCAGGGTGACGCCGTGTCTGTTGAATATGTTAATCGCTCTGTTCAGGTTCATCTTTCCTTCATATGAATCACCCGCTTTACAGGCGGAGGCGAAGATAGAATCGAGAGGCCCTGAGAAGCCGGCGGATCGCCTGTGCCGACCTCGGCGCGTCTCCCGACCTTTTGGTCGAAAGCGGTCGCCAGATCGATCTGGGCTATCTGGCCGGTGGAAACCTGGAGGATCGCCTTGCCCTTCAACAGTGCTCCTGCGGTCCCTCCGGTATCGTATTTCAACGCCCATATATAGCTCTTTCCCGAGGGGCTGCATCTGTCCTCCTTGGGCTTCATAGTTGTGAAAAATACAATGCCGGTAGTCAAAGACAGGGGGTCTGTGACCACCCTTTCCGCCCTGTAGCCGACTGTGGAGTCCGAACAACCGACGGGAGTTGAAGAATCGGAAGTTGTGCAAAGGTCAAGGTCCACACACCAGCCCGCCTTTGAATCAAGCTGGTTCGGGTTGGTCGGAATATCAGCAGCAGCGGTCACATTCTTAATATCGGTAAGCAGGGATGCGCAGCTGCCCGACAGGACCGTTGTGCAGGTGAAATCAAAACCGGTAGAAGTATAACAGGGGTCTTTGACGCCGTATACCCTCCTCTGGTTCGCCTTGTCGTCCGGCGTGTCCTCCTCATAATAATATCTTCCGCTGCCGAAATAAACCCACACCTTGCTCCTATCGTAGGTCTCAAGTCGAACGACCGCTGAAGTGACCGGGCCTATGCCGTCTATAAGCTTGCCGAAGCTCCAGTTGGCCGGATTCGGGTCTTCCTTTGTCAGCAGCCTTCCGATACCCCCGTCAGTCCAGGTACCGCCAGTGCATGGGTCCAAAGCATCGGTAAGGCTATTGCATTTCCTCACATATGGGATATATACCACATCATCCTGATAATTGAGGTTCGCGTCATGGGAGCCGTTTACGAGCGAGCCTGAAAAGGCATTCGCTATAGTCGTGTCTTTGACCCAATGCCCTACCCCCGACGACGGTGTAGGTCCGTTTTTCAAATCGATGATATGAATTTTCAGATTTTGGTCCGAGCGCCCGAGGAACTGATGGTCTGTAGTATCTATACTCCCGGTTGGGCCGGAACCTATTACAACAAACCATTTGCCGTTTTTGGAATTGTCCGGACCGCTTGCCGGGTCAGCCGGGTTTGTGCGCGAGCTGATCCTTACAACCGTAGCGTTGCTCGTGGCAAAGCCGAGGTCCTCGTCTGCAGCAGATGTAAACTCCCACAAAAGGGTCGGGTCTACGGACGGGTCGTTCAGCGTGTCTGTCACATCCAGGACAAAATATGAGGACATCCCAAGTGAAAACTCGTCGTCTCCGCTGACAGTGCCGTCGGTGTTTATATCAACACCAGGGGCCTTGACGCAGTCTGTGCAGGTAGTAGTCGACTTTTTGCATGCGCCGCCAAACCTCATACCTCCGATGAGTATCGTCCTCCATGAAGAGCCGTCCGAAGGCCGGGTCTGGTCGGACACGTCCCCGTCCGCAGGCGCGCCGATGCTCGCGTCAAAGATATAAGGCGAGAGATCGACGGAATATACATGGCAGTAGTTCGGGTCTGCCATATATTTCAGATAAGGCAGCACATTTTTCGGGATATACGCCCACATCTCGTGGCCAAGGTTGGTGCTTGGGTTGGGGTTGCTGAGTTTCGCCTTCTGAAAGGTGGTCTGTCCCGACCATTTCAGGTCCAGTTTTCCCATCTTGAAGGCATGCAGCATACCGTCGTTCGCACCGGCAAATACCAAACCCCTGTTCCCGAAACTGGTGTCGTTGCAGGTATCGGTACCCGAGCAGTCGGCTGAGGTAGCGCAGATGGCCCCAATCGCCGGAGTTCCACATCTTTTTTGGGCGATATACTGGGCATATGTGCTGTCTCCGTATGTCTTGTCGTAGGAGTTAAGGGGAAAACGTGTGCCTATCCTCGGAGTGGACTGCACAACATCTCCGAGCTTCCATACATACGGCCCCGCATTGGAACAGGTCTGAGGCGACGGGCAATCGCCTGTTACATTTATATTGCAGCCCATGGTTTGGCTGCCCGAGCATATCGCTTGGCTGACAGACCTCGGCCTGTATCCGGAGACATCTATACCGTTTACATAATTGATTATGTTTGTAGATTCGGTTGTGTTAGCGGCCTGAAGATACGACATAAGGGTGTTTGCATTGGAAGTTGAAAAATTGACAAGGCCGCTGCCAAGGGAGGTCTTTATCCTGCGCGGCGAGGCTGTAAGGTCCCTCCTCCACAACTCGAGCCCGGCGTCCCAAAGGCCCTTCAGGGACTCAAAGTCTATATCAGGAGTGATCAGCGTATCAGGCACGCCGTCGTTGTTTGAATCATAAGATCTCTGCGCCTGTGTCTTTTTAACCGACGGGTTGTAAGCCAGGGTCACCCTGTTGTCGTTAGACAGGTCCAGGGTACCCGGAGTTGCGCTGTCTTCATATATGGAGCTCGACCCGAACAGCGGGTCAATGTAATACCACAGGTTAGTCAGCCTGCCTATCCAGTTGATGTCTACGCTTTCGGTGGAGGTGCTGAACCTGCGCGTAGGATAGAAGACCGCCTGCACAAGGTTGGCGCCGCTGCCCTCGCCCGACGCCAGCACTGACGCGGCTGTTCCCGAGGCGGCCTGTCTTGATATTGTAATCAGCACTTTTTCGAGATTGTCTTTCAAAGTTACCGGGTCCTGGGGCTTGTAGAATAACCCTCCGCCCGCCAGGGCGGTGTCATACATCAAAAGCTCCGGGGCGTTGACCTCGGACGCGGTAACGAGAGTCCCGTCGGTTTGCCTTACTTGTGTGCATACATCACTTGTCGCATCGTGTACAGCGCAGGTTTCCCCGGTATAAACCACATATGGGACAATATACTGGTTTTTGGTCCTGATAGGGTCTGAGGGAGAAAAGATATTATTGTTCTTTGCAAACCAGGCAAGGTCGTCGAGGTTCGCGCTGCCAAAATATCTCGGCACTACAGTGCCGTTTGTCGAGGCAGTTGTTGTCTGTAATCCGGTCGTTGAATGGTGACTTGAGACAAAAGTCATCACAGTTGAGTTCTGGTCAGCGGTCGACATTCCGTCCGAAATAAGCAGCACATTGTTGGCCTGGCACTGGTTCTGGCTGGGGTTAATTGTCGTGGCAAAGTCCGCCGTATTCAGACGCATCGGGCGGGAAGAGTCGGTTGTGTTTTGCGCAAAATAGGCGATCGCGTCATAATAGGTCTCTGCAAAAGGCGTCCATGTTTCTGCCCTGAGATCATCGATGTCCCGGATTATGCCTGAGTTATGGTCGCCCACAGGATTGCCCGCATATATTGGGTCCCCGATATATGAATGCGGCAGTATCCTGCCCCCGTCGAGGTTCGTTGCCGCATTACAGGCCGCGCCGGCGTCACAGTCGAGCAGCGACTTGCAGAGCCTGGTGCTGTCGTTTGCACAGACCTTGGGGCATTCTATAGCGCCGGGTGATATGCTGCCTGTAGTGCATTCACTTGCGGAGCCGTAAGGCTCGAAGCCCATAACTCCGAACCTTATCTGGTTTTTGAACAACTGAACCAGACCGTCTTTTGGAGACGCCGCAAGCCTTACCCTCATCTGTTTTATCGGCTGGCCCATCTGGCCTGTCAGTCCGAGACCCGAGAGGAGCGCCGGGACATTCGCATACTGGCTTGTGTCTGAAGCGTTGTCGGTTGGGTCCGGCACCTGTGGATTTCCGGATAACCCGCAAAAAGCGTTATACCGGTTGTGTATGCAGGCATCCCCTGTGTAAGTAGTAGTGCCGTCTGAATAAATGCCGTTCCAGTACGCGCTCTGATTCGAGTAGTTGTGTGTCGCATCTATAGCCCCGCTGTAGCATATTCCGGTATAGTTGCTGCTGCAAAGGAGCGCGGTGTTGCCCACATCAATGCTATAGGGCCCGATCTGACAGATACCTGACTGACAGGTGCTGTTCTGGGTACAGGTTATCGTATTATCTTTTGAACATGTGCCGGCCACACAGGTATTAGCGTTATCCGTGCATGTGCTGTCTGTATAACAGGCGACCGCGCTGTTATTTGCGCATTTGCCGGGGGTATAGGAGTTCAGGACATCGGAGCATTGATTATGAACAGTGTTTATATAGTCCTGTTTATTGCCCGCGTCTCCTGCAACATCGTGCGGACTGCTGGTGTCATAAATATAGCAGTCCGCAACAGACTGGATATAGGCGTTCTGCGCCTTCGTGGCAATGTCGGTCCCTGAGCCGCAATCATTTGGACCGATGTGCGAGGGGCAGATACAGTTAAGCACGGAGGTCCTCCTGTCCTGCTGGCCGTAAGTGGCAGGATCCTGATATTCCTGTATCGCGGTCTGGCAATCCCCTGAGTTATAGCCGCCGACTTTATAATAAATGTCGATATACGTCTGGCCGCCGGCGGAAGGCTTTGAAAGGTTGGCAGGGTCTGATGGCCCCCTGATGCCGAAAGCCACATCTAAAGGCGCGGGCAAGACGCCGCCTTCCACGTAATCACCCGTGAGCGGCTTCTTTATAAAGCTCCTGCCAACGCATCCTCTCGATTCCGAGACATAGTCCAGGGAACCGCCGTCATATTTGCCGCCTGTCAGTATCTCTTTCTCAACGTCGAATTTTGAGGAGGTGAGCCAGTTCAGATAATTGCCCTTGGCCAGAAAACGGTTCATCGTAATTGGAGCAACCGTGCCGCTTAAATCTACGCAGAGTATGCCGGGTATGAACTGCGGGTTCGTTGCGGAACAGGATACCGAATCTGCTGGAAAGGCCCCGGTCAGAGCGGTAAAACGGTTATTGGACGTGTCATAGATATAGTAGGTGCTCGAGTTGAAATATCCGTAATATGAGTTTGCGGTGCCGTCGGCTTTGATGTTGCTGTATGTCTGGTCAAAGCAATAAAGCGGAGCCCGCAAAGATGAGCCCTTGTCTACATAATAAAGGTCATACATGCTGGCCGAGCTGTCTATCATAAGCAGGAGGTTCGGCTTAAGCTGCGGCTCGATAAAAGCAGGCGTGATACAGTAGTTAGTCATATCCGTGGCGTTCACCACATACGGCGGGTTCACATGCAGGGACAAGGCCTTTGACACGCTCGTGCCGTGACTGTCGGTCAGAGTTGCCGTAACATTATAGTCCCCCTGAGTGGCTGACGCAGGCGTACCTGAAAACAGAGCAGTAGTCGTATTAAAAGAAAGACCTGAGGGGAGCGCGCCGGCAATCGCCCAGGTGTAAGGAGTGAAGCCTCCGGTTCCGATCAATGAATAAAGGTAAGGAATACCAACCTGACCGGTCATAAGACCTATGGTGCTGATCGACAGCGGAGGGATTGCAGGATTAACCGTTATCGTAAATTTTCCGTCCAGGTTTGGAGACCAGTTAGTACAGCCTTTGGCCCTCACAGCCGTCGAATAATTCGTCCCCGCAGCTCCACCGGCCCCTGCGGCAGGCGTTCCCGAGATTTTAAGAGTATCGCAGTTTGTGCCGGAAAGCGTCATTGAGAGACCTGAAGGCAGCACCTGTGGCAAGCCGGCGCACAAGGCGCAGGCCGCCGTCGTAGGCTGGCATGTGGCTGTTTGCCCGCGCCCTGTTATCTCCCACGTATAGTATTGCGGGTTTGAACAGGAAGTCCATGTGGCCCCGGTTGCCTGTATATTCTCCACAGAGGGATAATTAACACCCTCTGTGATCGTAACATCCTGTTCGCTATTAATAACGATAGGGGAATCTGCTACATCGATAGTAATCGAAAATGTTAAAGGCAGATTATTGCATTGAGCATTGCCTGTAGTAGGGCCGTTAAGAGATGCTGTAATAACGTAGTGACCCACAGTGAGCGGTGAGTTACTGTTAAACGTTGCGGAAGAATTATACGGATGAGTAGTGCCGGAAGTCGGCGTATATGAGGGAGTTGCCGGCATCCAGGCAGGGACACCCGTAAATCTCCATGAATAGTTTGTGTTGGTGCTGGTGCTCGCAGGCACGCCTGCAGCATTAAATGTAAGGCCCAAAGTATTAGCCGTAGTAAGGCTAATAAGTGTGGGATTGGGTGAGGTGACGGAGCAGGTGTAGCTGTTGCTTGAGCTTGCTGCAAACGAATCCTGCGGCTCAACTGCAAACAATGCCGCAAGCATCACCGGAAATATAAAAATCCTGAACATCGAAGAAAGCCTTGTCCCGAATATTGTAGTCTTCATTTCTTCACCTCATGTAGTGTAAATCCGTAAGCACGTTAGACACAACATGGTTATCGTGCAAGTATTGTACCTGACAAGGTCTGCCGGCGCAAGAAAAGATATCCTTGAATATCGCGGTGTTGTGTCGGAATTATTCCATACAAATACAACCGGGTATGAAATGGACTTCCATAATTGTGTAATTGGTTACATAGTTATGGAAGTTATTAACAGTCTCAAAATAGTAACGACATCGAAGCATAAAATCCCTTCTATTATAAAATCCCTCCCACCCTCCCTTTTCCAAAGGGAGGAATAAAGCCCCTCTTGGCAAAGAGGGGTGAGGGGAAATTGCAGGAATCATAATAACTCCATATCTAATCATAAAATCCCTCCTAACCTCCCTTTTCGAACAGGGAGGGATAAAGCCCCTCTTTGGCAAAGAGGGGTCAGGG
>Ga0334722_10001940_pt1 | contig 24365 bp, 23 predicted proteins | sample C3_bottom_MG_FD_207210 | JGI IMG/M metagenome (GOLD analysis project Ga0334722, IMG submission 207210) | Sediment microbial communities from Yellowstone Lake, YNP, Wyoming, USA - C3_bottom | ecosystem: Environmental > Aquatic > Freshwater > Lake > Sediment | place: USA: Wyoming | collected... | reverse complement strand
CTCCTTTGCGCAAGGGCTGATCCTGGGCTGAAAATTTGGTAACTATCCAGCAGCACCGCATCTGCTTTGTCATCGGCCTGCTCATGTGCAATAGCACACTTCGCAGACCTCTTCCGCGCATCTGCGGCACTGCTGAATAGTTACCACTTTAGGGGGAGTATGCTCGGTTTTTGTCTTTGGCTGAACAGCTACAAAAAATGTTGCCTGCCAACCGTATCTTCCGTGCTACACTTGCTTGCAGGATAACAAGCAGGCCCTCGCATTGCCGAGAGGCCCAAAAAGGGATGCATTGAATGAGCCCGGACAGCCCTAATATCCACGAAGTGCTTGCCTACGAGATAAAAAAGGAGATCGCGGACCGCTATTTCGGTTTTCGAAAACTCATAGAGGATGACAAACTCGACTTTGCCGAAAAAACGCGGCAATACTCCTTTATCCTGGAAAAAAGGATCAGTTTTGACCTGATCCGCATCTACATTGTGCTCAAGGACGAAGACCTCATCCACCGGTTTTTGTCGCTTACCGGCCTGCCGTCAGATCTTTTCTACGATCCCTACCTGACCCAATCCAACACCATCCGGCAAAGGGTTTTTTCCGGGGTGCGCATCCACGGGCTCACCCATGCCGGGCGCTTTAAAAATCTGGTATTCGACTGCTACGAACGCCTTGAAGTGCATACGGTCGAATACCGGACAAAATTTGACGAACTCAAAAAATACCGGGACGCAATCAACGAAGAAATCGAGACCTTCTACCGGAAGAACGATCTCGGCTCCATCATGGGTTTTCTCAAAACTCTGGGCGACCCAGACAAGGCGGGCAGCATGGAGGGCGGGATGGAAATGGGGATGGCCCAGAGCATGGAAGCCAAAATGCACATCGAGCCGCAACTGTCGCCGGAACACTACCTGCCGGTTATCCAGCCATTGCCCAACCTGGAAAATATTCGCCCCGCACTCAAAGAACTCATTCGCGCGGCATACGCGAAACACGGCGCGGAACTGATCAACCTTTTGTCCCAGAAAAACCGCACGGCAGCACGGTGAACACCCGCGATGGAAATTTGTTTTGTGTTTTTGGGAAACATCGGCTATGATGTTAGGTATACCTTAATTATTAATGCCACCCTGGATACTCAAATGAAATTCCCACCTGTGTCACATGTTCGTCATATGTTGGTTCCTGTTGTATTCTTCACCGTCCTTTCCTCCGCGACTGCCGCCTTTGCCGCCCACCCTCTCATCACGGACGACGCTGGCACCGTGGGCGCAGGCAAGGCTCAACTGGAAATGAATGGCGAGTATGGGCATGACAAGGAAGACGGCGTCACTTCCACGAAAACGGAAGGTGCGGCGGTCCTCTCCTATGGACTCAGTGAGGCAGTGGACCTGGTTGTCGGCCTCCCCTATCAGCATCTCCGGGTAAAAGAGCCTGACTCCACTCTAACCGAAAACGGCATCTCCGACACCGCTATCGAGGTAAAGTGGAGATTCTATGAACATGACGACTTAAGCCTTGCCATCAAGCCGGGGCTCACCCTGCCAACAGGGGATGACGAAAAAGGCTTGGGCTCCGGCAAGACAGCCTACAGCCTTTTTTTCATCGCCTCCCAGGAAATGGCCCCGTGGGACTTCCATCTGAATCTCGGCTATATCCGACATGAAAACACCCTGGATGAAGAAAAGGACATCTGGCATGCCTCCGTCGCTTCCAGCCTTGCCTTGACGGAAGCCCTTCGCGCGGTGGCGAACATCGGCATCGAAAGGAACCCGGTCAAGCTCGCCGACAACGACCCCGCCTTCTTCCTGGCGGGATTGGTCTATACCCTGTCGGAACATTTTGATATCGATTGCGGAATCAAATACGGCCTCAATGACCCGGAGACTGACTACACCGTGCTTGCGGGGATCACCTGGAAGTTTTAGCCGCTTATTGTTTGCACTTTAAAAAGGGATAACAAAAAAACTGGCTAGAAAAAACCGGGCTGGCACAGCTTGTCGAGGGCTCGCACTTAGGGCTGCTGCGGTTTGACGAGCCAGCCCGCGCCCCCTTTTGGGCACAAACTCTCCGCTTTGTCCTTTCTGCTCATCCGACCCCCTCTAAACCTTTCCCCTACGCCTTTGCCCATTCCGAGGACTTCCCGTCATGTTGAACCATGATCTGCTCATAACAAATGCCACGCTCCTGGCGAATCCAGCGGACTGCCGGTTGCAGGAGGCGGCCTATCTTGCCGTGACGGATGGAACCATTGTCGGGATTGGTAAAATGGCCGACCTGGCCGTGCGACCTGGGGCGGATCGGATCATTGACGCTGCGGGTAACCTGGTCATGCCCGGCCTGGTCAACTGTCACGGTCATGGGGCCATGACCCTGTTCAGGGGCCTGGCCGATGATCTGCCGCTCATGACCTGGCTCAACGAGTATATCTTCCCCACCGAAGCGCGGCTGGTGGATGCGGAGATGGTCTACTGGTGCAGCAAGCTCGCCGCTGCCGAAATGCTCCTGGGCGGCACGACCACGGTGGCGGACGCCTATTTTTATGAGGATGCGGCGGCACAAGCCTTTTGTGAGGCTGGCCTGCGGACGGTGGCAGCCCAGGGCATCATCGATTTCCCGGCCCCCGGCGTGCCGGACCCTAAACAAAACATTGCGGCAGCGGCGGATTTTCTTTCCGCCTGGCAGGGGGAAAACCCTCTGCTCACCCCGGCCCTGTTCTGCCATTCCCCTTACACTTGTAGCCCCGACACCCTGCAACGGGCCAAGGCTCTGGCCCGCGAGTCCGGAAGCCTCTTTTTCCTCCATCTTGCCGAAACCCGGGAGGAGACCGCGCAGCTCAAGGAACAACACGGGCGCACCCCGGTGGCCCTGCTCCACAAACTTGGTCTGCTGGATGAAAGCACGGTCTGCGTGCACTGTGTCTGGCTGGAAAAGGGGGATATCGGACTGCTGCGGGAAACCGGGGCCAAGGTGGTCACCTGCCCGGAGAGCAATATGAAGCTCGGCTCTGGCATCGCCCCCTTGGCCGAACTGCTCGACGCCGGGGTGCCGGTGGGGTTGGGCACGGACGGCTGCGCCAGCAACAACGATCTGGATCTTTTTCAAGAAATGGCAAGTTGCGCCAGGCTGCACAAGGTTGCCGCCCATGCACCAACCCGCCTGCCTGCCGCCGCCATGCTGGGCATGGCCACGAGCGCGGGCGCCGAAGTCCTGGGCCTAACCGGGCAGGCCGGTCGCCTTGCCGAGGGCCTGCGGGCGGACTGCATCATCATCGACCGCAGACAGCCCCACCTGACTCCCTTTCATAATCCGGAGACCCTGGTCTATGCGGGTAGGGGCAGCGATGTCGCCACCGTGCTCATTGACGGCAGGGTAGTCATGCAGGATCGGCGGATTCTTGCCTTTGATTTGGCCGAGACTCTGGGCGAGGTCCGGCGTCTGGCCAGGCGGGTGAGAGCAGGAGGATAATAAAGAGGAGAGACAAAACAACAGAGGAAAAGGTTCGCGGCTTGCAAGCCACGTTTAAGGCACAACCCGGAAGAAAATCAGGCCGCCTTCCAGCCGTGGGTGCCGACCAGCTTGACAAAACAGACGCTTTCCACTGCGGTGGTTGTCACAGCCCCCCCTTCTTTTCTGACAACCATAAGGGTCTGGCCTTCCTGATCACCCACCGGCAAAACCATGACGCCCGGGTCTGCCAGCTGATCCACCAACGGCTGCGGAATTCCCGGCCCGGCGGCGGTGACTATGATCGCCTCAAAAGGGGCATTGTCCGGCCAGCCTTCGGTGCCGTCCGCGACCTTGCTCATGATGTTATAAATCTGAAGCTGGTCAAAAGTCCGCCGAGCGCGGGCCAGGAGGGGTTTAAGCCGTTCAACCGTATACACCCGTTCGCAAAGCGCGGCAAGAATGGCAGACTGGTAGCCGCAGCCGGTGCCGATCTCCAGCACCTTCTCCTGCCCGGTGAGCTGGAGCAGCTGGGTCATGAGGGCCACCACATAAGGCTGGGAGATGGTCTGGCCGTGGCCGATGGGCAATGGAAAATCGCCGTAGGCCTGGGCGTGCAGAGCCCCCGCGACAAAAAGATGCCGGGGCACCGCCTCCATGGCATGGAGCACCGCTTTATCTTCAATACCTCTGGGGAGCAGCTGCTCCTCAACCATGCGGGTCCGGAATTTTTCGTATTTGCTAATCCGCACGCGGCCCACTGATGACAACGCCGTCTTTCTTGAGTTCCTCTTCGTTATAGGCGCGATAGAGGCAGGTGGAAACAATGTCCCCGGCAAAGGTTATGGTCACCACATCATAATTTTCCGAGCCCAGCTTTTCCCCGACATAAGGGGTCTTCCGCAGAAAGCTTTTTTTCACTTCACGATAAATCCAAATCTCGCCCTGCTCCCCCTTCTGTTTTTCATCAGGAGAGCCAAGGGTGGCAAGAACCTCCTGTTGGGTGAGGTTGGGTGTAATCAGACAAATATCCGAAGAAAGATGCCGCACCGAATCACGGTAAAAACAACCTGGGCCGATCAGACCCAGCAGGCAAAGGCTCACGACAAAACGCAGGGGGAAGGCACATCTCATCTTTCTCTCCTCTGAAAAAATGGGTTGACGCAAAAGCACGAACAGGGGAAAGGTACCGCGATTCGCCCTATTTTGCAAGAAACCGTGCGCCGGGTTTTTTCTGGCCGGACAGACGGCGGTTGCTTTTTTGTTACGGATACAGGAGAATGTCTTGACCGTCCGTGAAGATATATAATAAAGTTGTAGTGTTATCCATACTTTTTTTCTTGGCGGACCAGCGGTTTGAGCGTCGGCGCCACTGTGCGAAGGGAGACCCACCATGCGTTGCCCGAAATGCGGCTATATCTCGTTTGACCGGCAAAAATCCTGCGGCAAGTGCAGCCATGACCTAACGGCTGTGACCGAACAGCTCCAAGGCACGGTGAGCAAGGCCGCATCCCCTTTTTTCCTTGGCACGATCCTCGGGAAACAACAACCATACGCTGCCGAGCCTGGCCCTGCCCTGCACGAGGAAGAAGAGCCCCTTGATCTGGACGAGCTGGAGACCGATACTCCGCCAGCCGACGAGGATGACCTCGATTTCGCTGGGACACCTCTGGACGAGGATGACCTGGAAGACCAGGCCCTACCGTCGCTTGGTCTCGAAGATATCGATGTTTCAGATCTTATGCCGCCACAGGAAGAAGAGCTTGTGCTGCACTTGGGAAACGAGCAGAAAGAGACGATCCTGACCCCGGCCCCGGCTCAGGAGGAAGAGGATGATTCGCTCATGGGCATCGAGCTTCCCAGCCTTGAGCCGAGTGAAGTCCTGAGTGCCGACGAGCAAGAGAGCCCCCTTGGCGACCTTGACTATACGGCGACTGAACCCCCGGCCAGTGCGGAGGATGACGAGATTATCGACCTCTCCTCCCTGATGGATTTTGATGAACCGCCAGCAAACCCGGCGGACAAGGAAGAAAATCCCGACATCCTGGAACTTTCCCTTGAAGATGGCGAGAACACCCAAGCCCCGACCGACACGCCCAAAAAACCTGCCGACGCAGTGGCAGACATCCCCGATCTCGGCCTGACCCTGGAAAACGATGACCAGTAAGGGCACAGACACACCCATGGCTGACGAACCTGCCCCCCTGCCCCAATACGCCGGTTTTCTGGCGCGCGGGATGGCCCTGGGTATCGATATCCTCCTGATCCACCTTCTCTATTTCTGCTGCCTGTGCGCGGTGACTGCCGCCCTGTGGGCGCATTCCTCTCACTGGCTCGTCCTGATTCCCTCCCTCCTCTTCTGCCTGCTCTTGTTCCTGCTCACCTTTCCCCTGTTTGTCGCCGTCTATTTCCTGGCGCTGCATGGCTGGCAGGGGCAGACCCTGGGCAAGATGTTCCTGGGTCTTAGAGTGGTGCGGGTTGACGGCGGCGAAGTGACGCCGGGCCTCGCCTTTCTCCGCTTTATCGGCTTTTGTCTGTCGGTCCTGCCCTTGGGGCTTGGGCTTTTCTGGAGTATCATCGACCGGGAAAAATGCGCCTGGCACGACCATCTGGCCGCCACCCGGGTGGTTATGACCGTGTCTTCGTGAAATAGGTTGACAAGCAGGTCAGATTTCAATATATGATAGCTACTTTTTTGCCGGGATAGCTCAGTCGGTAGAGCATCGGACTGAAAATCCGAGTGTCCCTGGTTCGAATCCTGGTCCCGGCACCACAGTACAATCAAAGGGTTTAGTCGTTTTCGGCTAGGCCCTTTTTTGTTCCCCCTCTTCTGTGGGACACCGCCATGAAACCACAAACCAACGCGACCCTTCGCCAGATCTTCAGCCTGCCGGTCATTGTCGCCGCTCTGGGCTATTTCGTGGATATCTACGACCTGGTGCTCTTCAGCATCGTCAGGGTGCCGAGCCTCAAGGCTCTAGGATTTTCAGGCCAGGAACTGATCGGCAACGGCGTGTTTCTTTTAAACATGCAGATGGCAGGGATGCTGGTCGGCGGGATTCTCTGGGGTGTCCTCGGAGATCGCCAAGGGCGCCTTACGATCATGTTCGCCTCGATTTTCCTCTATTCCCTTGCCAACCTGGCCAACGGCATGGCCACCTCGCTGCCGGCTTACGCGGCGCTGAGGTTCATTGCCGGCATCGGCCTGGCCGGGGAGCTGGGCGCGGGCGTCACCCTGGTCTCCGAGATCCTGCACAAAAGCGTCCGGGGGTACGGCACCATGCTGGTTGCCTCGGTGGGCGTTTCCGGGGCCATCCTGGCCAACCTGGTGGCCAGCACCTTTGATTGGCGCACGGCCTTTGTCATCGGCGGGGTGCTGGGGTTGCTGCTGCTCGTCACCCGGATCAGGGTGGCGGAGTCGGGTATGTTCCGCGCCATGGGAGAAAAGGCTGGAGTACGCAGGGGGTGCTTCCTGGCCCTGTTCACCGATTGGCAACGCTTCCGCCGCTACCTCAACTCCATCATGATTGGCATCCCCATCTGGTTCGTGGTCGGGGTGTTGATCACCTTTTCGCCGGAGTTTGCCATCTCTCTGGGCATCAGCGGAGTGGTCTCGGCCGGAAATGCCGTGATGTTCTGTTATCTGGGCTTGATCTTCGGGGATTTCAGCAGCGGTTTTTTGAGCCAGATTCTTCAGAGCCGAAAAAAGGCCATCCTCATCTTCATGCTGCTGACTGTGGCCGGAATCGGCCTCTATTTTCTCCAATCCGGCCAAAGCCCGGCCTTTTTCTACGGCGTCTGCACTCTCCTTGGCTTTGCCGGAGGCTACTGGGCAATCTTCGTCACCGTGGCGGCGGAGCAGTTCGGCACCAACCTGCGGGCCACGGTGGCCACGACCGTGCCCAATTTCGTCCGGGGCATGGTCGTACCCATCACCACGGTTTTCCAGCTTGGCCGCAATTATCTCAGCCTGGAGTCCAGCGCCTTGGTGGTCGGGGCAGTATGCCTGATTGCCGCTTTCCTCGCCCTGGCCGGGCTGGAAGAAACCTTTCACAAGGATTTGGACTATTTCGAGGAGTTTCTATAACAGTTATGTTAATCGCATACTTGCATCGCAGCTCATCATCATGACGTATCTCACATCCACTTTTTCGCAAAGCACGCCCCCGGCTTTCCATCTCAACCTCCCCTAGCAAGGCCCGATACGGACAACCGGCCAATCACCCGCTATCTTATCTCATCGGCATCTGCTCCTACCTGAAATTTTATTTGCGCCCCAACATATCTTCTGCATAGACTGAAACAAACAACCGTGGAAATAACCGATGTCACAGTCTCTTCTGAATCAAAAAGACAGGATAAGGGAGGAAAAATATGCGGAACAGGTTCTTGCCAAAACTTGTTGTGTCGGCGTGGTCTTTAGCCCTGATAACAATGGGAAGCGGTCTTTTGGGTCAGTGCCTTACTCCTGTCGTGACGCAGGCGGCTGAACTTGGGGCCGCATGTGTCAGTTGTCACGAAAAGCCCGAAACAAGGTTCAAGGCCTCATTTCATGCGAAGATCTGGCAAGGCAAAAACGACTGCCAGACCTGCCATGGGACAACGGACAGGCATGAAAAAGACCCATCCAAACAAACCATTATTTCCTTCAGCAAAGACGGCGGTCGCACCGCCGAGGAACTCAGCAAGCAGTGCCTGGGCTGCCACAAAAAGTCAGAGCACCTTGCCAATTGGGATATGGGTGCACACAAAAAGAATGATGTCTCTTGCGTTGCCTGCCACACCATCCACACCCCGCGTTTCGCCGTAAACCAGCCCGAGGTGTGCTTCAACTGCCACAAGGATGTCCGCTCCGACGCCAACAAGATGTCACACCATCCCATCATCGAGGGCAAGGTGATGTGCTCCGACTGCCATAACACCCATGGCACCCTGACAAAACACATGATCAACGCGGAAAACAACAACCAGCTCTGCTACAAGTGCCATGCCGAGAAGCGCGGCCCCTGGCTCTTTGAACATCCGCCGGTGGAAGAAAACTGCGCCATCTGCCACACCCCACACGGCAGCCGCCATGAGAATTTGCTGGTGGAAAGGGTCTCGACCCTCTGTCAAGACTGCCATACCCCACATGGCGTTTATGATAACCGGTCTGCCTTCAGTGGAACCCCCAGAAATGATATGCACTTTGCTGCCCGGGCCTGTATGAATTGCCATCACGCTGTACATGGCACCTCAAACTTCAAGGAAACCTTCACCCGATAAGGAGGGCAAGCAATGAAAAAGAAAGTCTATTCGTCTGTAATCTTGTTGTCGCTTGCTGCTCCTGCGTTGGTTGTTGCGGCAGATACTGGAGATAAAAATGTAGAGGTGCATGGCACTATCGAGATGGGCGGGCAAGCGTCTTCCATCACTGGCGATAAAGGCCGCGCCCAAGAATTTCGTCCCTTGGATGACGCTGTTCTCGGTAACATCCAACTCGATGCCCTGAAGGGCACCTATTATTTCCAGTTTGATGCGAAAAGTTCAGGCGCGGATGACCAATCCTTCCAACTCAAAGGAGGGGAGTACGAGAATTTCAAGTACAAGTTTAACTATAGCGAGATGGTCCACAACTATCTCTTTGATGCCATAACGCCATATACTGGTATAGGCACACAACATGTTGACCCTGTCGCCACCCCAACAAACCCGGCCACCTGGACAAAATTTGATTATTCAGTCGAGCACAAGACGTACGGCGGGGAAGTGGAACTCTCCATGCATTCGCCGTACTTTGTCAAGTTCGGTGTCGACAAGCACGAACAAAAAGGCTTGCGGCCATTTGGCAATTCTAACTCTCTTCTAGCTGAAGTACCTGAACCGATTTCAAACTCCACCAACAACCTGCATCTGCAGGCCGGCTATCGGGGAGAGGCCCTTACCTCTTCGGTGACCGGCACTTTGAGTTCTTTCAACAATGACCATCATTTTATGTCCACGCTTACCCCGGACACGGAGGATGACTATGCCACCTTTGCACCCGACAATGACTACAAAAAGCTTGCCGGTGATCTCGCTTTGCGTGATCTGCCCCTGAGCTCGGTACTCTCCGCGGCGGCAGCCTATTCCAACCTGGAGAGCAGTTATTCGCTCAGCGACCTCAATTTAAACGCGTCAAATTTAAGTGCAGCTGATTGGGCCGCCGTGAGTGGCACTCCCCGTTTCAACGGGGAAGTCGATTATACATCCTACTCCCTTGCCCTCAGCTCCAATCCGCTGACCAAGCTGGACACCAAGATATATTACAATTATCTGGATCGAAAAAATAAATCGACCATCATTAACGGTAATGACGGGGGGTTATTGAGCTACAACAAGGACACAGCCGGCATCGACCTTGGCTACCGGTTGCCAGAGAAGACCAAACTCGCGGTCGGCTATGAATACATGAAAATGGACCGCTCGACACCGGCTGGCGGGACCGATGTCCCCAACGGTTCAACAAAGGACAACAGCGAGTATGTGCAACTCAAGAACAGCTCGCTTGACTGGGTGACCGTCAAGCTCCGCTACAAGCATGTCTCAAGCGAATCCGACCATGGCGATGTTGATCCAACCATCTTGGTCGCAATACCTCTAAATTTCCAAAACCATAAAAGCAATGAATGGAAACTGGGGTTTGATCTCTCTCCCTTGGATCGTCTGGACCTGGGCCTTGATTACACCTACAAAAAGACCAACTATGACAATACGGTCCAGAGCCGCACCGGAGACACTCGCCAGAATATCTACCTGGATGCGACCTGGCACGTGATTAGCAAGGCGACCCTCAGCGGCTCTGTCGGTTATGAAACTGTTAAGACTGAGAACAACGGCATCGACGATCCTCAGGATTACACCCAAAAAACCGATGATCACTTTTGGTCCTATGGCCTGGTTGCCAATGTGTCTGGCCTGCTCGACGACAAGCTGACCCTGAATCTCTCTTGGCAGTATCAGAAATCCGATGGCGAGATTGATTTTGGTAACGACACAACCGGAAACAATTTGCAGAATATCACTCAATCGGACAACTATACTAAGAAAACCTTGCAAGCCAAGGCGACCTACGCCGTTGACCCCAAGCTAGGGGTAACTCTCGGGTACATCTATGAAAAATTGGAATATTCCGACATCGCTTATCAAAATTATAGCAATTATTTTTTGTTCTCTTCAGGCGACCAGGGCTATTTCAGCGGGTTGAATGCTAACCCAAATTACGAGGCTAATATTGGTTATCTGATGGTCAAGTACGGTTTCTGACCTAAACCGACTATAATCTTTGATTGCAGTTAAAAAGGGATGCCCAAATGGGCATCCCTTTTTTTGATTTTCTTGCTATTTTTTTCTGATTCTGGGAAGTTGCGCCAGAATGGGGCATATTGACCGGTTCCACTCCGAAACAAGACCGATACCGCCCACAGTGCTTCGCACCCAGATAACCATGCTCCATATTCCCTGGCCCCATCGCCCCGACTTTCCCCCTTTCGCCGCAAGTAACTGCGTGCGAATGCGCCGAATTTTTCCCTTGACAGCAACAGGGCTTAGAGGTAAAAGTGCCGGTTCTTAAAAAGACTGTCCATACGGCCCCAAACCAGGGCCGTTTTTTAGTAGCCGGTTTACCAAGGTATGGGGCCTTGACCGACGCCAGCCGCAACCGCACACATGCACGAATGGAGTGGAAGATTTACCATGAGAGACATTACGAAGGTCCGCAATATTGGAATCAGCGCCCATATCGACTCGGGAAAAACCACCCTGACCGAGCGCATTCTTTTTTATACCCAGCGTATCCATGCCATCCATGAAGTGCGCGGCAAGGATGGCGTCGGCGCCAAAATGGACTCCATGGAGCTGGAGCGGGAACGGGGCATCACCATCTGTTCCGCCGCCACCTATTGCGACTGGAAGGACCATGCCATCAACATCATCGACACCCCCGGCCATGTGGATTTCACCATCGAGGTTGAGCGGGCCCTGCGCGTACTCGACGGCGCGGTGCTGATTCTTTGCTCCGTTGGCGGGGTGCAGTCACAGTCCATCACGGTTAACCGGCAGATGACCCGCTACCGGGTTCCCCGCGTGGCCTTTATCAATAAATGCGACCGCACCGGCGCCAATCCAGACCGGGTCATCAAGCAGCTGCGCGAAAAGCTGGGCCTCAATGCGGTGCCCATCCAGGTGCCCATGGGTCTTGAAGGCGACATGCAGGGCCTTATCGATCTGGTCCGGATGAAGGCCGTCTATTTTGACGGGGAAAACGGCGACAAGATCCGCGAAGAGGAGATTCCCGCCCAGTACAAAGAGGAATGCGACATCAAGCGGGAAGAGATGCTGGACGCGGTTTCCATGTTTTCCGATGAATTGATGGAGGCGGTGCTCGAGGGCACGCCCACCGAAGAAATGATCATGGACGCGATCCGCAAGGGCACCCTGGCCCTTGAATTTACCCCGGTAATGATGGGCACCGCCTACAAAAACAAAGGGGTGCAGCTCCTGCTCGACGCGGTCGTCTCCTATCTGCCCTGCCCGACCGACGTTGAAAACTTCGCCCTGGACCTGGATCATGACGAGGCCGAGATCAAGGTGAGCAACCTGTCAAACGACCCCTTGCTGGCCCTGGCCTTCAAACTTGAGGATGGCCGGTACGGCCAGCTGACCTATGTGCGCACTTACCAGGGCACCTTGAAAAAAGGCGATTCCATCGTCAACGTCCGCACCGGCAAGAAGGCCAAGGTTGGCCGTCTGGTGCGGATGCATTCCGACGAGATGGAGGAGATCGAAGAAGCCGGTTCCGGCGATATCGTGGCCCTGTTCGGCATTGATTGCGCCTCCGGCGATACCTTCACCAGCGGCGGGGATTACAACGTTTCCATGACCTCCATGCATGTTCCGGCGCCGGTTATCTCACTCTCCATCACTCCGATAGACAACAAGGCCCAGGACAACATGTCCAAGGCCCTGAACCGCTTCACCAAGGAAGACCCCACCTTCAAGACCTTTGTTGACCCGGAGACCATGGAGACCATCATCTCCGGCATGGGCGAGCTGCACCTTGACGTATACGTCGAGCGGATGAAGCGCGAATACAAGGCCGAGGTAACCGTGGGCGCCCCCCAGGTTGCCTACCGCGAAACCATCACCCAGCGGGCCGACTTCAACTATACCCACAAAAAACAGACCGGCGGCTCCGGCCAGTTCGGTCGGGTTGCGGGCTACATTGAGCCCATGGAAGAGGGCGAATATGAATTTGTAGACCAGATTGTCGGCGGCTCGGTGCCCCGGGAATATATCCCCTCCTGCGACAAAGGCTTCCAGAAGTGTCTGGACAAAGGCGCTCTCGTCGGCGCCCATGTCACCGGAGTGCGTTGCGCCATCAACGACGGCGCCTCCCATGCCGTGGACTCCTCGGATATCGCCTTCCAGCTGGCCGCCATGGGCGGATTCAAGGAAGCATACCTCAAAGCCAAGCCTGTTATCATGGAGCCGATCATGAAGGTCGCGGTTGAAGGCCCCACCGAATTCCAGGGCTCGATCATGGGCAGCCTGAACCAGCGGCGCGGCATGATCATCGGCACCAACGAGGAAGATGCCTACACGGTCATCGAGGCCGAGGTTCCGCTTTCCGAGATGTTTGGCTATTCAACCGATCTTCGCTCCTTGACCCAGGGCAAGGCAGAGTTTACCATGGAATTTGCCACCTACCGCCAAGTGCCCAAAAGCGTTGCCGAAGAGTTGATCGCCAAGGCCCTGAAAAACAAAAAACAGTAACTACTCAGGCGGATAGACTGAAGGTCGAAGATTTTTTTAGTACACTTCAGTCTTCCATCTTCAGCCTAAATAACCAAGTAGCTACTACAAAAATAGGATACCGCCATGCTGAAACAAGAGCTGATTGAAAAGAATCCCATCCGCCACCTGAAGGGTGAAAGCGACGCCAAGGAATCCAGCCGGATGGGGTTGGTCATGGCCCGGGCCGGCGTGGGCAAAACCGCGCTGCTGGTGCAGATCGCCATGGACAGTCTGTTGAACGACAAGCAGGTTGTTCATGTCAGCGTAGGTCAGAGCCTGGACAAAACCAAACTCTGGTACGACGACATGTTCAAGGATATCGCCGAGGGCTGCAAGCTGGACAACGCCGGGGAAATCCACGACTCGATCATGCACAACCGGATGATCATCACCTTCAACGAGTCCAAGTTCAGCCTAGCCAAACTGGAAGAGCGGCTGCATGACCTTATGCAGCAGAACGTCATCAAGCCGAGCTGTATGGTGGTTGACGGCTTTGATTTTGTCAAAACCGACCGCGCGGTGCTGGAAGGGATGCGGGAAATGGCCAAGACCATGAATCTGCAGATTTGGTTTTCTGCGGTTTGCAGCGATGGGGCGGACAGCCAGAGCGCAGCCGCAGTGCCTGCTCCCTGTACTGGTTTGGAGGATCTTTTCAACACCGTTGTCCTCCTCCAGCCCGTCCCGCAAAGCGACTGCATTGATCTGAAGATCATCAAGGGCTCCGCTGCGGTCAGCAAGTGCGGCAAACTCCTCAAGCTTGACCCCAGAACCTTCATGATCAGGGAAGACTGCAAATAAGCATTTGTAGTAAAGAATGGATCTGCACAAGGTGGACGGCGCAAGCTGTCCACCTTTTTTATTGACCTTTTCCAGCAGAAAAGACTACTCTGCCCAGAAAAATAGCCACTTACGCCAGGACAGATGACACCCCATGAAATTCAGACCGTGCATTGACCTCCACCATGGCCGGGTAAAGCAGATTGTCGGCTCCACCCTCTCCGACGCACAACAGGGGAGCCTGACCACCAATTTTGCCTCGGACCAGCCAGCCTCCCATTATGCCGAGATGTACAAGGCGGATCGGCTGTTCGGCGGCCATGTAATCATGCTGGGTTCTGGCAACGAGGCCGCAGCAACCGAGGCCTTGCAGGCCTTTCCCCAAGGGCTGCAGATCGGCGGCGGGATAACGGCGGATAACGCCGCCCATTGGCTCGATCTCGGGGCAAGCGCAGTGATTGTCACCTCGGCGGTGTTCAAGGACGGACAGGTGCATGAAGACCGCCTTGCCGAACTGGTCCAGGCAGTGGGCAAGGACCGGCTGGTCCTTGACTTAAGCTGCCGGAAAAAGGGGGACGCCTATCATATCGTTACCGACCGCTGGCAGAAATTCACCCAGGTGACGGTATCCGAGCAGTCCCTTGCATATTTCGCCGGGCATTGCTGCGAATTTCTGATCCACGCCGTTGACGTGGAGGGCAAATGCGCCGGAATCGAGGAAGAGCTCACCGCGCTGCTTGGCCGTTTCAGCCCCATTCCCACCACCTATGCCGGCGGGGTGAAGAATCTGGCCGATCTGTACCGGGTCAAGGAGTTGGGGTTAAACCGCTTGGACGCCACCATCGGCAGCGCCCTGGATATCTTTGGCGGAACCGGCGTCACCTACGCCGAAGCGGTGGCCTTTAACAGACAGGAAGGATGCTGACCATGGACCCGGATCAGACAGCCGCCGATAGCGCAGGGGACACCGAACGCCTGACTCTTCAGGTGGACCGTGATCTTTTCCGGGCCTTTCAACGCTGCGTCTGGATCATTGTCCATGAAACAGGCCGGCCCCAAATCGAGATCATGAACGAAATGGTCCGGGATTTTCTGATAAAGCACGATTGTTGACTCACCCCTCCTTGACCGCACGGTAAGCCTCAGCTACTATGGTCTAAACGTAAGCGATCATAGGGTGGCGCATCTGCTTTGTCATCGGCCTGTCCGCATACCTGAAGTATAGCGGCCCGGCCTCTTTCGCGCATCTGCGCCGCCCTATGATCGCTTACAAATTATGGGGTGCAGGTTTTAGCTTTAGTTTTTACCCCGTAATCACTTACGTCTAAACGAGAACAACAGGTTCTGCCGATGCCCGGGGCTCCACTGACCAACGAACAGCGTTTCGCGCTGATCCAGAAATATATCGAGCGGATGCCGAGCCTGTCCACCACGGTGACAAAGGTTCTGGAGGTCTGCAATACCCCAAGCACCTCGGCCAACGACCTCAACCGGGTCATCGCCCTGGACCCGGTCCTGACCGGGCAGGTGCTCAAGCTCATCAACTCGGCCTATTACTCTCTGCCCAACCAAATCAATTCCCTCACTCGGGCGATCATCATGCTCGGGATCAACACCGTGAAAAATCTGGCCTTAAGCACCGCGGTCCTGGGCAGCATAGGCCGGGAAGACTCCTTTCGCTCGCTGTCCATGGATGCGTTCTGGACCCACTCCCTCTGTGTGGGGGTGATGGCCAAGGCCTTGGCCGGCCTCAAGGGAATCCCCGGCATGATGCAGGAGGAATTCTTTGTTGCCGGGCTCCTCCACGATCTGGGAAAAATCCCGTTGAACAACTGTTTCGCCGAAGAATACCGGCAGGCCCTGGAGTTGTCCGCCATTGAGCAGGGGCCATTGTCGAGCGCCGAGGAAATGCTGCTGGGCTTCGATCATAGCCGGGCCGGAAAGATGATCGCCGACAAATGGCAGCTTAACCTTGGGCTCACCGAACTGCTCCGCTTCCACCACGTCCCGGAAAAAGCCTCGGCCAACAATCAGCAGCTGGTTGCCGTGGTGGCCCTGGCAAACATCTACGCCAACCTTTTTGACATCGGCTCAGCCGGGGACCGCTACCCGGACATATCCAGGATCAATGAACTTCTCACCCAGGTCGGCCTGAAATGGCTTGATCTTTCAAGCCTGCACCTGGTTGTGCAGCAGGAAATCGAAAAGGCCCAAATTTTCCTCCAGGTCGCCAGGGAGCCATCATGAGCATGCGGATCAAATTCTGGGGGGTTAGGGGCTCCATCCCCTGTCCCGGCCCAAAAACCATGAAGTATGGCGGGAATACAGCCTGCATTGAGTTGCGTTTCCCGGAGGTCAATCGTCTCATCATCATCGACGCCGGTTCCGGCATTCGGGAGCTGGGCAACTTCATGATGGCCAATGATTTCAAGAAAGGCCCGATCACCACGGATATCTTTCTTACCCATACCCACTGGGACCACATCATGGGCTTTCCCTTTTTCACCCCAATCTATGTGCCGGGCAGCACCCTCAGGGTCCATGGTCCGGTCAGTTTTGAGGGCGACACCCTGGAAAAAATCGTGGGCGGCCAGTTGACCTACCGGTATTTCCCGGTTCGCCAGGCAGAACTTGCCGCCAAGATCGAATATATTGATCTCAAGGAGGGAGTACGCGATCTGGGCGACGGCATTACTGTGACCGCAAAGTACCTGAACCATCCCATCCTCTGCCTCGGCTACCGCTTTGCTTACCAAGGGAAGACGATCTGCACGGCCTATGATACCGAGCCGTTCCGCAATGTTTTCTGCACGGACCCGGAAGACCCCTCCTATGACGAAGGCATGGCCACCGAGGGCGAACTGGTGGCCCAGGAACAAAATGGAGTCTTGGAACAGTTTTTTTCCGGGGCGGACCTGCTGGTGCACGACACCCAGTACACCCACGAGGAATACACGGGCAGATTCGTGGGCTGGGGGCATTCCTCTTTTGAGCATGCCGTTGCCGCTGCCAAACAAGCCGGGGTGAAAGCCCTGGCCCTGTTTCATCATGACCCCATGCGCACCGACGACCAGATCGACGCCTTGGCGGAGAAATATTGCGTGGCGGCAGGACAGGGCAGCACGGAGATTTTCTTTGCCATGGAAGGCGTGGAGCTGGAGATTTAAAGCGAAAAACGAAAATACTATTGTTCGCTGACAATAATGTCGATGGGTATTGTGACAAAATATCAAGGAGAAGCATAAACCACCACCAGGAAACGGCCAGGGGGGAGACAATGGTTATTTCCGATGAGATCAAATTTCCACGACCGATAAGAATCGATCCGTATAGATCGGAAAAAAAAGTCGACCCCATTGACGGCCTCACCCCGGTTGCACGCATCGGCGCCTTCACCCGAGAATGGCAGCGCAACAGGGAGGAACGCCGACAAAAGGAGCAAGCTCTTTTTCCCTCCACCGAAGAGCCTGCGGTAAGGCGCCTGGTGGCACAGGTCAACACCGACCTTGAAAAACAGAAAATCCCCCTCCATCTTGTGCTTATCAAAGATGAACGAGGCTATTCCCTTGATGTCTATGACTGCACCGGCAATGAGCAATGCTCCATTATCGGCGACGTAATCATTGACCTGAACGACCTCCCGGCTCTTCTTAAAAACCTCCAGCAGGAAGCCGGCATTCTCCTCGACACCATCTCCTGATCCGCCCCTTTCCCCACATATTTTTCTTGTTGAAATCTGAATTGAAACATGCTACCAATGCCATTCATATTCTGAATGACCATTCAGGATACAGATGTTTTCCCCTGAAAAACAGGGGTTGCAGGAAGGAAAATCATGCTGTTGCAAGAACTGCTCATCGAAAATAAGGGCGAGATTCTCGAGGCTTGGGTCGACCAGGTGCTGGCGACCTACCCGGAGGATGGCGCTCGGATTTTCAAAAAAGAAAAAGACCAGTTTGCCAACCCGGTGGGCTATGCGGTGAAAAGTAGCCTGTGGGAAGTGTACGGTTTGCTGTTCGAAAAAAACGATGCCGCCAAGATCGTTGCTGCCCTGGAGCAGATGGTCCAGATTCGGGCCGTGCAGACCTTTGCGCCCTCCGAGGCGGTCTCCATGGCCTACACCCTGAAAAGGGTGGTCAAGTCTGTTTGCCAAAAAGAAAAAGTGGCGGACCTTGAAGGCTGGCAGGCGTTTGAAGAAAAGGCCGACATCCTGGCCTACACCATGTTCGACCTGTATGCCGCCAGCCGGGAAAGGCTTTATCAGACCAGGATCGCGGAGATTAAAAGCGGAAACAACATCACCACGGACGGCGGTTGCCCTTCGAAGCTGATGGATGCAAATACCGCCCGGAAAGCGGAGCTTAAGCCGTTGCAACAAAACAATATTGTCATCTGATTGGTATATCCGGCATAAGGAGCCGTAACGAACCGACCGGAAAGCACTTGTTTCGTAACGGCTCCTAAAACCATTAATGTGTAAGTAACCATGATGCGAGGTAACAGTAAATGAGAATCCTGAGTCCATTCATCGCAGTGTTGGCGCTTATCGTGGTTGGCCTGGTGGCCGCCCAGGTGCCGGGTGGTCAGGCCTTGATAGGGATCGTCTTGCCCTATCTTGCCTTTGCCCTCTTTCTGGGAGGGTTTGCCTATCGCGTGCTGTACTGGGCAAAATCTCCGGTTCCCTTCCGAATTCCGACCACCTGTGGTCAGGCCAACTCCCTGCCCTGGATCAAGCAGAACAAGATCGACTGCCCCTCCACCAAGCTCGGGGTCATCGCCAGGATGTTCCTGGAGGTCTTCCTGTTCCGCTCCCTGTTCCGCAACACCAAAGCGGAGATGCACGAAGGCCCCAAGCTGGTCTACGGCTCCAGCAAGTTTCTCTGGCTGTTCGCCTTGCTGTTCCACTACTGTTTTCTGGTTATTGTTCTGAGGCACATGCGGCTGTTCATGGACCCGGTCCCCGGCTTTGTAGCCGCCCTTGAGTTCGGCGACGGATTCCTGCAGATCGGCGCGCCGGTGTTCTACCAGACCGACGCCATCTTTCTCGGCGCTATCGCCTTTTTGTTCCTCCGCCGGGTGATACTTTCCAACATCCGTTACATCTCCCTGCCCGCCGACTACTTTCCATTGTTCCTGATCTTCAGCATCGCCCTCACCGGCATCCTGATGCGCTATGTCTTCAGGGCCGATGTGGTCGCGATCAAGCAGTTGACCCATGGCCTGGCAAACTTTGCTCCGACCATCGCCGTCGGGCAGATCAGCCCGGTCTTTTTCATCCATGTCTTCCTGGTCTGCGCCCTGTTGATCTATCTCCCCTTCAGCAAACTGATGCACATGGCCGGCGTCTTCATGAGCCCCACCCGGAACATGGTCAACAACAGCCGGATGGTCCGGCACATCAATCCGTGGAATGACCCCAACATCAAGCCGCACTCCTACGCTGGATACGAAGACGAATTCAGGGAGTTCATGAAGGAAGGCGGAATACCCGTTGAGAAGGAATAAGAACGATGGCAATCATGAAAGCAGACAAACTCGGTGTAAGCGTTGCGAAGGGTCCGTCCCTGATGACAGGGGCTGTTCCGAAAAAGGATTGGCCGGATGTCGAGGCCATATTCAAACCGGGAAACTATGCGTATCCCGCAAAAAAAGAAATGATCGAATATCATTCGAAAAAGACCCTTCCCGGCCATCCTGGGCTGTTTGGTGAACCGCGCGATTGGGATCCTGAGACCGATGACTGGAAGTTGCCGGAAAATTGGAAAGAGATCATTCTTAACGGGATTAAGGAACGGCTGGACAAATTCCGCTCCCTGAAGATCTTTATGGATTGCTGTGTGCGTTGCGGCGCCTGCGCCGACAAATGCCACTTCTTCCTGGGTACCGGCGATCCCAAGAACATGCCGGTTCTCCGGGCCGAGCTTCTGCGCTCCGTATACCGGAACGACTTTACCCTGGGCGGTAAGATCCTGGGCAAAATGGCCGGCGGTCGCGAGATGACCTTCGGGGTGCTCAAGGAATGGTTCATGTACTTCTACCAGTGCACCGAATGCCGCCGCTGCTCGGTGTTCTGCCCCTACGGCATCGATACCGCCGAGATCACCATGATGGGCCGTGAGTTGCTCCATCTGGTGGGGGTCAACATCAACTGGATCATGGAGCCGGCTGCCAACTCAAACCGCACCGGCAACCACATGGGGCTGCAGCCCCACACCTTCAAAGACAATATCATGTATCTCTGCGATGATATCGAAGAGATCACCGGCATCCGCGTTAACCCGACCTTCAACCGCAAGGGCGCGGAAGTGCTGTTCATCACCCCCTCGGCGGATGTCTTCGCCGAGCCGGGCATCTACACGGCCATGGGTTACCTGTTGCTCTTCCATCACATCGGTCTGGACTACACCTGGTCCACCTACGCTTCGGAAGGCGGCAACTTCGGACTTTTCACCAACAACGAGATGATGAAAAAGCTCAACGGCAAGATGTACGCCGAGGCCAAACGTCTGGGGGTCAAGTGGATCCTGGGCGGCGAGTGCGGCCACATGTGGCGGGTTGTTCATCAGTATATGGACACCATGAACGGCCCTGCCGACTTCCTGGAAGTGCCCACCTCGCCGATCACCGGAACCCGCTTTGACAACGCGGCCTCCACCAAGATGGTCCACATCAGCGAGTTCACCGCCGATCTGATCAAGCACGGCAAGCTGAAGCTTGACCCGAAACGCAACGATCATCGGATTGCAACCTACCATGACTCCTGCAACCCGGCCCGCGCCATGGGGTTGATTGAAGAGCCCCGGTATGTTCTGCAAAATGTGGTGAATAATTTTCACGAGATGCCGGAAAACACCATCCGTGAGTCAACCTTCTGCTGCGGCAGCGGCACCGGCTTGAACACCGATGAGATTATGGAATTGAGAATGCGGTCAGGCCTGCCAAGGGCTAACGCGGTCAAACATGTACGTGAGAAGCATGCGGTCAATATGCTCTCCTGCGTATGCGCCATCGACCGCGCCACCTTGACGAGTCTGATGAACTACTGGAATCCCGACGTGGAGGTCTGCGGCGTGTCCGAGCTGGTGGGCAACGCCCTGGTCATGGAAGGAGAAAAAGAGCGTGAAACGGGTCTCCGTTTTGAGCCACTTGCAGGAATGGAGGGCTAATAGCCATGTACGGGAAAGGAAGAATCATACCTGCGTTGATACTGTTCTTGGGCGTCATGACATCCCCGATGTGGTATAAGTCCGGGGATCTCAGCAAAATGCCTAAACCAGAAAAACCAAAGGACTACACGGAGTGTGTGGCGCCGACTGCGTATATGCGGACCTCGCACATGGTGCTGCTCAACCAGTGGCGCGATGACATCCTGCGCGAGGACGGCGCCCGCACCGGGAAAACCGCCAACGGCACAGAATATGTACGGAGCCTACAAAATGGCTGCATGAAATGTCACAGCGACAAGAAAAAGTTCTGTGACACCTGCCACAACTATGCCTCCGTGAAACCGTATTGCTGGGATTGCCATCTCCAGCCGAAGGAGGCGATGTAACATGGATAGCAAGAGAAGAGATTTTTTGAAGATAGCCGGACTGAGCGCCATTGCCGGTATTGCCATACCCTCGGCCTTTAACTCCCTGCTCAAAGGCGAGGCCGTGGCCTCCGAGCACGGCGAGGCCGCTGCTGCTGGCGCCCACGGCACCACGGCACCCACCGGCAAGCGCTGGGGTATGGTCATTGACGTTAAAAAGTTTTCCGCAAATCCTGGGCTTGCGGAAAAATGCGTCTCCACCTGCCACGCCATCCACAATGTGCCGGATTTCGGCAACAAGAAGGATGAGATCAAATGGATATGGGTGGACTCCTTCGAGCATGTTTTCCCGGATGACAGCAGCCAGTACAAGAAGCCGGAAGCCTTGGAATCCATGCCCTTCCTGACCCTGTGCAACCACTGCGACAACCCGCCCTGCGTCCGTGCCTGTCCCACCCAGGCGACCTTCAAAACCAAGGACGGCGTTATCGCCATGGACTATCATCGCTGCATCGGCTGCCGGTTCTGCATGGCTGCCTGTCCCTATGGGGCCCGGAGCTTCAACTGGCGCGATCCGCGCGGCAAGAATGCCGATGGCCAGCCTTTTATCAAGGAGATAAACCCGAAGTTTCCCACCCGGATGCGCGGCGTTGTCGAGAAATGCAATTTCTGTGTGGAACGGCTTGCCATTGGCCAGATTCCGGCCTGCGTTGAAGTCGCCTCCGAAGTCAAGGCCCTTGTCTTTGGCGATCTGAACGACCCCGCCTCCGAGGTCAGCCAGGTGCTGAAGACAACCTTCACCATCCAGCGGAAACCTTCTGCAGGGACACATCCATCCCTCTTCTATATTATTTGAGGTACAGACCATGATCGAAAAAGCATTAAAAGGTAGCACAGGATACTGGCTATGGATGCTCTTCCTGCTCTCCATAATGGGTGTAGGCGGCCTCTGTTACGTACAGCAGTTTAACTATGGTCTGGGCATCACCGGCATGAGCCGGGATGTGACCTGGGGCGTGTATATCTCCCAGTTCACCTTTCTGGTCGGGGTGGCAGCCGGCGGCCTGATGCTGATGCTGCCGTATTATCTCCACAACTACAAGGCCTTCGGCCGCATTGTCATCCTTGGCGAATTCATGGCCATTGCGGCCATCGCCATGTGCCTGATGTTCATCATCGCCGACCTGGGCCAGCCCATGCGCGCCATGAACGTCCTGCTCCACCCCACTCCGCATTCCATGCTGTTCTGGGACATGATCGTGCTCAACGGCTACCTGTTTTTGAACGTCCTCTGCGGCTGGGTGGTCTTGCAGTCCGAGTATAAAGGGATCAAGTATCCCAAATGGATCAAGCCCTTTATCTACCTCTCCATCCCCTGGGCGATCAGCATCCACACCGTCACCGCCTTTCTGTACTGCGGTCTGCCGGGTCGCCATTTCTGGCTCACCGCCATTCTGGCTCCCCGCTTTCTGGCTTCGGCCTTTGCCGCAGGGCCTGCGCTGCTGATGATCATCGCCATGATCCTCAAACGGAACACCAAGTTCGACATCGGCCGCGAGGCGAAAGACAAATTGGTGACCATCATCGGCTATGCAGCCATGCTCAACTTTTTCTTCCTGGGCTGCGAATTCTTTGTCGCTTACTACAGCCAGATCCCCGGCGAGATGCACACCTTTGATTACCTTTTCTGGGGTATCAGCCATGGCGATCAGGTGTACAACAATCTGGTGCCCTTCATGCGGGCCTCGGTGGTTATGGGGTTGGCGGGCATCGCCTTGATCTTTGTCTCCCGGGCAAGGCAGTCCGACGGGCTGCTGGTGTTTTCCTGCCTCCTCATCTTCCTCGCCTTCTGGATCGACAAGGGCCTTGGCCTGGTGCTCGGCGGCTTTGTGCCGAGCATGCTGGACCAGGTTACCGAGTACTACCCAAGCGCCCAGGAGCTTGGCATTACCGCTGCCATCTGGGCCACGGGCTTCTTCATCCTCTCCATCCTTTACAAGGTGGCGATCAGCGTCAAGCTCGAGAAGGAAGCCTAAAAATCAGTCTTTTTCGCTGTGCTGTATAGTTGATTCAAGGCAAGCTCCTCATGGGGCTTGCCTTTTTTTATGCTTTCCCCGCCGCAACCCAGCCCTTTGTGGACAATAATATGGGTGGTTTGCCCGACGGTTCTGTTGTATTCTACCGATATCGTTGATATTTGATCCTGATGTTTTCCCGTTTCCCGGGATGCAGACACCAAAGGCTGAGCCCGCCATGACGCCATCGTCCACGCCCAAAAAACCGGCAATCGCCTCCATCCTCGACCAGATCGGCAACACGCCGCTGATCCCTGTCAAGCGTTTGAATCCCTTTAAAAAGGTGGCCATTTATGCCAAGCTGGAGGCATTCAACCCCGGCGGTTCGGTCAAGGACCGCGTTGCCCTGAACATGATTGAAACCGCGGAGGCGGAGGGCGAACTGACTCCCGACAAGATCGTGCTTGAAGCCACCAGCGGCAACACCGGCATTGGGCTGGCCATGGTCTGTGCGGTCAAGGGCTATAAATGCCAGCTGATCATGCCGGAATCAGCAAGCATCGAGCGGCGCAAGATCATGGAGGCCTTTGGCGCCGAGATTCTCCTGACTCCTGGCAAGCGCGGCACCGATGGGGCCATCGAACAGGCCTATGCCTTAGCCCGCCAGTATCCTGATCGCTATTTCCTCACCGATCAGTTCAACAATGCGGCAAACTGGCAAACCCATTACAAGGCAACCGGCCCGGAGATCTGGGAACAGACCGGGGGCCTGGTAACGGACATCA
>Ga0334722_10001939_pt1 | contig 24368 bp, 19 predicted proteins | sample C3_bottom_MG_FD_207210 | JGI IMG/M metagenome (GOLD analysis project Ga0334722, IMG submission 207210) | Sediment microbial communities from Yellowstone Lake, YNP, Wyoming, USA - C3_bottom | ecosystem: Environmental > Aquatic > Freshwater > Lake > Sediment | place: USA: Wyoming | collected... | reverse complement strand
TCAATCCGATCGAGCCCGGCTGGGGCTTCTGCAAGAAACGGATCCGGACCGTGGCCCCGCGCACGCGAGCAACGCTCCGCCGCGCAGCCCAGCGGGCTCGTCAAACGATTCGACCACGTCACTGTCGAAATTGGTTCGCCCATGCCGGATATCAATTCAAGTGATCTATGGGATTAGTTTTCCACAGGCACGAGTGTTTCACCGTGCCTGTGGAAAACTAACCCGTCCCCAACGTCATCGACTCCTCGAATAGGCGGGCCAGATCATCCGCACCCGCGGCGCGCGGCGAGAGGCCGAGCAGCCTCCTGAGTGAGAGCGTTCCCTCGACGAGCGCCGGCAGGTCGGAGGAGGAGTAGCCCACCTCCTTCAAGCCGCTGGGCATGCCCGTCAGACGCATAAAGTGAATCACCCGGTCCGCGAGTATGCGGCCGGCGTCGGCCGCCGAAGCGCGTGAGATGTCCGCACCCAGCGCCTTCGCCGCCAGCAGGTGCCTCTCGGGAGCTGCCGGTGCGGTGAAGCGCACCACGGCCGGCGTCTGGAGAATCACGGATATGCCGTGCGGCACCATCGGGTGACGCGTGGGGTATCCCGCCGGCCGGAAGTCCCGGACCATGCCGGCCACCGGGTAGGCCATGGCGTGCGGCAGGTGGACGCCCGCGTTGCCGAAACCAATGCCTGCCATCGAGGACGCGAGGCACATCTGCATGCGCGCCTCGATATCGCCGGCGTCGGCGACCGCGCGCGGCAGATACTCCGCGACGATCTCCAGCGCTCGCAGGGCCCAGACGTCGCTCATGGGATTGGCGCCCTGGTAGGCGGCGCGCATTGACGGCCGGGCCGGGCGCGCGCGCGCCAGGTACGGCAATGCCGTGTAGCTCTCCAGCGCGTGGCTGAGCACGTCCAGCCCCGTGCTCGCGGCAACCGCCGGCGGCTGCGTGCGCGTGTTGTCCCAGTCCACGATGCCGAGCGTCGGGCGCATATACGTGGACGCGATGCCGGTCTTGACCCTCAGCGGCGTGTAATCGAACACCGCCACGCCCGTGGTCTCGCTGCCCGTGCCGGCGGTCGTCGGGATGGCGATCATCGGCTTGAGCGGGCCTGGCACCGGCACCTGGCGTCCAATCGCGGGATTGACGTAATCGAGGAAGTCCGCCGGGTGCGTGGCGTACACGTTGGCGGCCTTCGCGGTGTCGATCGTGCTGCCGCCGCCGGCGGCGACAATGGCATCGAACCCGCCGGCCTTGGCGAATGAAGCGGCCGCGATGAAGTTCGTATCGGTCGGCTCGACCTCGACGCCGTCGAAGACCTCGAATTCGAGACCGTTGTCCTCGAGTGATTGCAGGACGATGGCGCCGGTCTGCAGCGGGCGGATCGCCGGATCGATCACCAGCAGCACCCGTTTCGCGCCGAGGTCCACCAGGTCCTGGCCGACTTCGTGCGTAATGCCGGCGCCGAACCGGCAGTTCGACGCCATGATCTGGAAAGCGGTGTCGCCGACGGGCGGGTTCACGAGGCGTTCCGCATGAAGTCCGTCCTCACCGCCCGCAACTGGGCGCGGATGAACAGGATGATCGGCACCGCCAGGATCATTCCCGAGATGCGGAAGAGGGCCTCGCCGACGATGAGGCCGAGCAGCGTGATGAGGACCGGCAGCTTGACGACATTGCCGATGATCTTGCTGTTGAGGAAGTACTCCAGCTTGTGGACGACGACCAGGAACACGAGCGCCGCGATCACCTGAATCGGCCCCGCCGACAGCAGCGCGCTGATGCAGATCAGCGTGTTCGAGATCAGGTTGCCGACAATCGGCAGCAGGCCGAACACGAACACCATCACCGTCAGCGCCACCTTGTGGGGAATGCCGAGGACCACCAGCAGGCCGAAGGTCAGGCCCGCGTTGATGGCAGAGATGATCACCTGCCCGCCCATCACCTGCCGGAAGAAGCCGTAGAACTCCCCGATCTTCTCGCGCAGGAACCGGGCGAGGTACGCCCACAGGTTGTCGGCCTCGGCGGGCAGCGGCGACGGGTGCGTCCTCGTCAGGCGATCGTGCATCGAGATGATCGTCATCACGAACGAGAACACCAGCAGCACGACGTTGGTGCCGGCGCGCTTGGCGAGGTCGAAGGACTCGGGGAGATGGGCGCGCCCCCACTCGATCGCCTTGAGCTTCAGCTCGCCCAGGTCGAACGACACGCCCCACGACGTGAGCAGTTCGCCGACCTTGCCGGCCAGCTTGCTGTCCACCAGCCGTATGTAGTCCGGCACGTCGGCCAGGAAGTCCGGCAGGACCACGAGCGCCAGGGCGACCACACCGGCCGCCACGACGATGCACGCGACGTAGAGGACCACGCGTTTCGACACGAACGGCACGCGGCCGCCGAGCGCGGTCACCACCAGGTCGATCACCAGATGCATGAACAACAGGAAGACGATCAGCTTCAGCAGGCCGAGGCCGATGAAGAGGGCCATCAGCGCGACGAGCGTGAGCCAGCCGACCAGGGTGGTCCGGGCGGGTGAAAGGGCCATGCGGGAATCCTAGCCCCGAACGGGCGGGGCGGCAACCGCCGGCGCTCCCGTTACGTATACTCTCCTATGGAGGCTTTCATGAAACGCATGCTGGTGGCAGTCGTCGTCGGGGGCTGGGCGCTGACGTTCGTTCCCGCTGTTCTCGCGCAAACCGCAGACGACATCGTCGAGAAACATCTCGCGGCCATGGGCGGACGTGCCGCGCTGGCGAAGATCACCAACGAGGCCGCGTCCGGCGCCATCTCGATCGCGACCGCCGAAGTCGAGCTTCAGGGCACCGTCGAGGTCTACCGCAAGGCGCCAAACCTGGGGCACACCCGGATTTCCCTCGACCTGTCGGCGCTGGGCGGCAGCTCGATGGTCATCGATCAGATCTGCGACGGCAAGACGGCGGTCGCCAGGAACAGTCTGCAGGGCGATCGGGAGATCACGGGCGACCAGCTGCAGGGCATGCTGAACGCCGGCTTCCCCTCGGGATTTCTGAATTACAAGGACGCGGGCGCGAAGATTGACCTCGTCGGCAAGGACAAGATTGGCGACAAGGCCGTCTACGTGCTGAACTTCGCGCCAAAGGCCGGCCCGGCCTCGCGCATCTTCCTGGACGCCGAGACGTACCTGATCATCAAGACCGTTTCCAAGGCCAACATCCCTGAGGCCGGCGGCGAGATGGAACAGACCACCGAGGTGTCGGACTACCGGACCGTCAACGGCGTCAAGGCACCGTTCACGATCATGTCGATCAACGCCGCGCAGACGGTCGTCATGAAGCTGTCGAAGCTCGAATGGAACGCCGCCATCGATGACGCGCTGTTCTCTCGAGGCGGCAAATAGCGTCGTTGGCGTAGAATCGGCGGCATGATCCGTCCACTTCTCGCCGCCGGAATCATCGCCGCCGCCCTCGCGCAGGCACCGCTGTCCTGGACGCCGCAGCCGAGCGGCACGTCCGAGCGGTTGCGCGGTGTCAGTGCCGTCAGCGACCAGGCGGCATGGGCCAGCGGCAACAGGGGCACCGTCGTGCGAACGACGGACGGCGGTGCCCATTGGGCCGTCGTTTCGCCTGACGCCACCGGTCTGGACTTCCGCGACATCGAAGCGCTGGACGCCGACACGGCCTTCGTCCTGAGCATCGGGCCGGGCGACACGTCACGCATCTACAAGACCACGGATGGCGGGCGCACGTGGGCGCTGCAGTTCACCAATCCGGACCCGAAGGCGTTCTACGACGCCATCGCGTTCTGGGACGCCAGGTCCGGCCTCGCGGTGGGCGATCCGGTGGACGGCAAGTTTACGGTCGTCCGCACGATCGACGGCGGCCGGACGTGGACGAGGGTGCCGCCGGCCAACGTGCCTGACGCATTGCCCGGCGACGGCGCGTTTGCCGCCAGCGGCACGTGCCTGACGGTCAGCGGCTCGTCGCATGCCTGGTTCGGCACCGGGGGCGCCGCTCGCGCCCGCGTGTTCCGATCGACGGACAAGGGGCTGACGTGGGCCGTGGCGGACACGCCTGTTGCCGCCGGCAACGCATCGTCCGGCATCTTCTCGCTCGCCTTCAGCGATGCGCTGCACGGCCTGGCCGTCGGCGGCGACTACCGCAAGGAGCTCGAATCCGGCGACAACCTGGCCCGGACGTCTGACGGCGGGCGCACGTGGGCGCTGGTCGGGTCGACCCGCCTGCGCGGATTCCGGTCGGCCGTCTCGTTCGTCCCAGGATCGAAGGGCACGCGGGTCGTGGCCGTTGGCCCTGGCGGCGCGGACTACTCACGCGACGGCGGCGACACCTGGGTGCCGGTCGAAGGCGGCGGATTCCACGCCTTCAGCATCGCGCGGGGCGGCAGGTCCGGATGGGGCGCGGGCGAGAAGGGCGCGGTCGCGCGCCTGGCCGTCCTTCCGCGCTAGCGTCGCACGCCGACGACGTCGGCCAGCCGCGCCAGCAGCGGCAGGGCCAGCGCCCATTCCAGGGCAATCACGATCAGCGCGCCGCGAAGATCCGGGCCGAGCGCGGCGGCGCCGAAGCGGACGCCGGCCAGGTAGGCGAGCGGCCCGCCCACGGCCCCGAAGACGCCGGCGACGACAGGGCGCCCGGCGAGCCACGCCATCGATGAGTTGAGCGTGGTGCCGAAGTTGACCCAGAGCGCCACCATCCAGAGGGACGACGGCCAGCCGAGCACCGCCTTGGCCGGGAAACTGAGGATACCGAGCAGCACCAGCGCCGAGTCAGCCGCGTAGCCGACGAGGCCCGCCAGCACGAGCAGCGCGGCCTGCGCGGGGCGGTCGCCGCGCGACGGGCCGACGGCCGTGTGAACGGCGGCGAACACGAGCACGCACGCCGGGCCGATCCAGGGCCGGCCGCCCGCAGCGCCCAGGATGCAGGCAAACCAGCAGGCCGTGAACGCAACGTAGTTGACGAGCGCGTAGGTCATGGCTGAACCTCTACCGGATGCCGTGCGCCCCTAGCGGGCGTCCGTGATCACCCGCCCGTGAATCTGGGCCGTCAGCGTCTCGATGCGCTCGGTCAACTCACGCGTCGTCCGCGTCAGTTCGGTGTTCTGCTCCAGCAACTGCATCATCTGATTGGCCTGGTTGACGGCCGCCTCCTGGAGCGCCCGGCTTGTCTCCGCGAGCGCCTCGCGGTGGAGCGCATCCGCCTCTGCGTGCGCCTTGTCCCGGTCGGCCTGACGCGTCTCCGCGAGGAGAATGAGCGGTGCCGCGTAGGCGGCCTGCAGGCTGAAGGCCAGATTCAGCAGGATGAACGGATACAGGTCGAAGCGGGCGAAGCCCGCGACGTTGGCTGCAATCCAGACGACGACGATCACCGTCTGCCCGATGAGAAACGTCGGCGTGCCGAAGAACCGCGCGAAGCCCTCGGCCTTCGCGCCAAACGTGTCCGCACCGAACGCCGGTGCCAGATGGGCCAGCGGTGCGTGAAAACGAAGGTGGTGGCCGGAATTGTCCCTGGCGGATCCTCCGGCGGGCACGGCAATTGACGGGGTCATGTGGGCTCCAGCGAAAAGGGTGATGCCCCAGAGTGTAGCCCAGCCGGCACCCGGCAAGTCCGGGACCCGTGAAACCCTGGCATGGCGGATCTCGTCTGTACCAGGAAGCCGCCCTTGCGCCTCGTTGCGGCTGGAGAGACCCATGACCGACCAGGAACGACATGCGCTGCTGACACTCACCCTCATGGCCGCCTTCGCGGACGGCGACTCCGGCTCGGCCGAACAGGCCGAAGTCAAGCGGCTGGCCGCGTCGATGTCGCAGGACGGCAGCGTCGATGCCGTGGCGATCTCCGAGGCCGTCGCTGCCGGGCGCGTGACGCTGGACGAGACGGTTGCGCAGTTGACGACGCCAGAGACGCGGCGCCTGGCGTGGGAGTACTGCACGGGCGCGTGCCACGCCGATGGCGCGCTGAACGACGCCGAGCGTGCCTTCCTGTCGTCGCTGCAGGAGCGCCTGGGGTTCGACGCGCAGACATCGGCCTCCGCCACGGCGTTTACCGCACGCGCCGAGGCCGTGGCGCTTGCACCGCTCGCCGCGCCCACCTCCGAAGAACCGCCGCTGCACGAGGGCTCCATGACTGCCGAAGAACAGGACCGGGTCATTCTCCACTACGCCGTCCTCAACGGCGCGCTCGAGATTCTCCCCGAGTCCCTCGGGACGCTGGCCATCATCCCGCTCCAGATGAAGCTCGTCTACCGCATCGGCAAGTCGTACGGCTACGAACTGGACCGCGGCCACATCAAGGACCTGCTGGCCACGGCGGGCATCGGCATGGCGTCGCAGTACGTCGAGCGGATTGGCACTGGCCTGCTTCGCCAGGTCTTCGGCCACGGCCTGCTGGGCGGCCTGATTGGCGGCGTCGCCAGGCAGGCGGTCAGCTCGGGGCTGGCCTTCGCCACCACGTACGCGCTCGGCCGGCTCGCCGTCCGCTACTATGCCGGCGGCCGCCAGTTCTCGTCGCAGGTGCTGAAGGACACGTACGAGCAACTGCTGAACGAAGCCCGGGGGCTCCACGGCAGGTACGAGCAGACCATCCGCGAGAAGGCGCGCACCATCAACGTCTCCGAGATCCTGCAGGACGTGCGCGCCTGACCGCTGCTGGCGGCCCCGCTAGCTCAGGCGGCTCGCGACCTGGTAGCTGGCGAACGCCACGGTCCCGCTCAGGACCGAGCCCCACGCCAGGTCCACCACCGTCACGATCACGGGCCAGTCCCGCATGGTGGCCTGGTTCGTCAGGTCGTATGTCGCGTACGAGAGGAATCCGAAGAACGCGCCGTACGCGAGCGCCCGCACGGCGCTGTGGCCTTCGAGCGCGGGCTTGACCGCGAAGAACACGATGCCCCCGATGAAGACCAGGTAGAACAGGATGGCGGCGGGCCAGTTGACGTCCGCGCTCAGCAGGTGGCCGATGTGCTGGCGGTAGAAGTTCTTCGCGACCAGGGCCAGCCAGACGAGGTCAATCGCGAAGAAGATCGGCAGTGTGATGGCGTAGATCAGCAGCGCGCGGGCGGCGATCATGGCGTATCCCTTTCTGGTTCACGCGTCGGGTGTATGACCCGAGGACTACTTGATCTTCAGGAACTTGTCCTTCGCTGTCGCGCACACCGGGCACAGGGTTGGCACGAGCCTGGTGCCCGTGTGCCCGCACAGCGGGCAGACGTAAAACGTCCTGGCGGCCTTCCAGGACGCCAGCCCGGCTGACGCCTCGGTGTAAAGCGCCGCGTGCTGGGCCTCCGCCGCAATCGCGAAATTGAAGCTCCGCAGCGCGTCATTCTGGCCCGAGGCCTTGGCTTCGGCGATGAACTCCGGGTACATCGTGTCGCGCTCGTAGACCTCGCCTTCGATCGCCACCTTCACGTTGTCCGCCGTGGTCTTGACGACCGGCGGCTTGATGTCGGCCTTCGGCGTGCCGCCCAGCTTCTTGATGACCTCGGCGTGATTGCGCGCGTGGAACTCCTCGGCCTTGGCCGCAGCGCGGAACAGCGATGCCACGCCGGCGTAGCCCTCCTGGTCGGCCTTCCTTGCGAACTCCAGGTACTTCGCGTTCGCGTTCGATTCGCCGTTGAAGGCGGTCTGGAGGTTGTCGAGGGTCTTGCCGGGAGCGGCGGCGGCGGTCCCCGCGGTCAGCGCGAGACCAGCGACGAGCAGAACAGCCATCAGGGCAGCGGAGCGAGTAGTCCGGGTCACGATGCCTTTCCTCCTCCGGGGGCGCACACGATTCCGTCGCGCCAGTGTACGTACGAACGGCCCGTGCGGCAAAGCGACATCCGGACCTGCAATCCTGTCTCAGGATGCCGGCGGCCGGCCGCAGCGTGCCCGGGGCCCCTGGCGGCCATGCCGCGCGTGACGCGCTGCCCCGGGGTGCCGAGGGCATACAATGGTCCAGCGGTCTACATTGGGGGATGCCATGACGCCCAGACTTGGTTCCTGTGTCGCGCTCGCCGCAATCCTGATCATGACCGCCGCGTGTTCGGGCGGCGACAGCGGGTCGCCCGCGTCGGGCGACATCTGGGGCACGAAGACCGTGGCGCCAGCGGCGTTCGCACAGGAACTCGAGAGCGCCACCGGCGCCGACAAGCCCGTCGTGGTGTGCGTTGGCCCCCTGGTCCTCTATCAGCTCGGTCACGTGCCGGGGGCCGTGTTCCACGGGCCGGCCTCCTCGGCCGACGGCCTCAGAGATCTGACGGTCTGGGCACAGACGCTCCCGCGCACGACCAGCCTGGTCATCTATTGCGGCTGCTGCCCGCCGGCGGACTGCCCGAACCTGCGGCCTGCGTACACCGCGCTGAGGGACCTGGGCTTCAAGAAGCTGCGCGTGCTGATGCTCGACACCAACTTCAACGTGGACTGGGCCGGCCGCAGCCTGCCCGTTCAGAAGTAGAGCGCCCTGACCGAATCGTGACACTTCTCCGGAAGCTTTCCGGACACTGGCGGATACAATGACGCCACGGTTATGCGTTTCCGGGAGTGGTTCCGGCCGCCTCGGCACCTGCTGCTCATCCTGCTGCTCCTTACGGTGGCATCAGTCTCGGCGTTGTTCTGGTCCGGCTGGAAACTGACGGAACAGGAATCAGCCGTTGAGGCACAGCAGCACCGGCAGCGCCTCGAGCAGGCCGCCGACCGCATCGCCGCCCTCCTGAGAGCCAGCCTCGCCGAAACGGGAGATCGCCTGGCGGCCATTGCCGGAGCGCCGGCACAGGTTGCGACGAAAGCCGAACCGGGTGCGGCCGTCCTGCTCGTCATCACCGAGAAGAGCCTCACCGCCTACCCGCCGGGTCGCCTGCTGTATGCCCCGGTCGCCGATCCGGCTGCTGAAGCCCCTGCGGGCGCGTTCGCCGAGGGAGAGTCAGCCGAGATTCTGCAGAAGCAGTTCGACCGTGCGGCGGGGATCTATGCGCGACTCGGCGGCAGCCGGGATCGGTCGATCCAGGCCGGGGCCCTGATGCGCCTGGCCCGCGTACAACGGCAGGTCGGGCAGACCACGCTGGCCGCAGCCACTTACACGAAGCTCTCCCGATTGGAAGGCGTCCGCGTTGCCGGGGCGCCCGCCGAACTCGTCGCGCGTCACGCCTTGTGTGACCTCTCGCGCGACACGGCGGCCGCAGCGCGGCTTCAGAAGGACCTGCTGGCCGGACGATGGGCGCTGACGCGGGGCCAGTTTGATTTCTACCGGACGGAGGCCGCCCGGCTTGCCGGGCACGACGCCGACCCAGGTGAAGCACTCGTCCTGACCGAAGCCGTCGCGACGGCATGGAATGACGTGCAGCGCGCGACGGGCGCGCGTGGTCAGATGACGGTGTGGACCGGCGACATCCCGTGGTTCGTGATCTGGCGCGTGGCCGGCGGGCGGCGCGCGGTGCAGTTCGAGCGGCCGGAGTCGATCCTGCAGGACCTTGCCGTCGAGCCTGGCACGATTCCGGCTCTGCTGGACGAACAAGGCCGCACCGTCGCCGGCCGGAGGCCCGCCGGCAGCTTTGCCGTCCGGATGGCCGCGGAGCACCAGCTGCCGTGGTCGCTGGCCGTCACGAACCCCGAACGCCCGCCAGGCCGTGTGCTGACCGCACGCCAGCGCTACATGCTGCTCGGGCTGGGCGCCGTGGTTGTGTTTCTCCTCGCCGGGACGTACTTCGTCGCGCGCGCCATCCGCCGCGAGATTGCCGTCTCGCAGCTGCAGTCGGACTTCGTCGCCACGGTCTCGCACGAGTTCCGCTCTCCGCTCACCGTGATGCGCCAGCTCTCCGAGATCCTGGCGCTGGGCCGGGTGACGGGCGACGATCGCCGCCAGAAGTACTACGACATCCTGGTCGGCGAGACGCGGCGTCTGCAGCGCCTCGTCGAGACGGTGCTGAATTTCGGAAAGATGGAGGAAGGCGCCCGGCAGTACCGGTTTGAGGATCTGGACGCCGGCGAAATCGTCGACGCTATCGTCGCCGAATTTGAACCCGACATGGCCTCGTCCGGACGGCGGATCGAGTTGACGCCTCCCCCCGGCGCATGTCCGATTCACGCGGATCGCGAGACGCTGACACTCGCCCTGCGGAACCTCGTGGATAACGCCTTCAAGTACTCGCCCGGCGAGCCGGCCGTCTTCGTCGAGTGGGGCTGCGAGAACGGCGGCGTCGCGATTCACGTGCGCGATCGAGGCATGGGAATCCCGGCGGCCGAGCAGCGGACGATCTTCCAGAAGTTCGTGCGCGGGCGGGCGGCCATCGCCGCCAACGTCAAGGGCACGGGTGTCGGCCTGGCCATGGTGAGCCACATCGTGCGGGCGCACGGCGGCAAGGTCCGGGTGGTGAGCGCACCCGGCGAAGGCAGCACGTTCACCATCGTTCTTCCGGTCAAGGAGTAGAGCATGGCGCGGATTCTAGTCGTGGAAGACGAGCCGGGTATCGCGTTCGGGCTCGAAGACGATCTGAAGATCGAAGGCTACGACGTCGAAGTGGCTGCGGACGGCATCACTGGACTGCGTCGCGCGCGCGAGACGCCATTCGACGTGATCGTGCTCGACATCATGCTGCCCGGCAAGGACGGCTACGAGGTCTGCCGCGAGCTGCGCCGCGGCGGCTGCCGGACGCCCATCCTGATGCTGACCGCCAAGACCCAGGAAGCCGAGAAGGTCATGGGCCTCGAATTGGGCGCCGACGACTACATGACCAAGCCGTTCGGCACGCGCGAACTTCGGGCGCGCCTCAAGGCCCTGATCCGCCGCGCCAACGGCGACCAGCAGACCGCGTCTGACACGTACGCCTTTGGCGATGTCGAGGTCGATTTCCGCCGGGGCGAACTGCGACGGAACGGGCAGACGATCGAATTGACGCCCATCGAGTTCAAGCTCCTGGGCACGTTTGTCCGGGCCCGCGGGCGCGTGTTCAGCCGCGACCAGTTGATGGACGCGGCGTGGGGCGCAGGCGTGTTCGCCTCCGCCCGCGTCGTCGACAATCACATCGCGAATCTCCGGAAGAAGATCGAGCCGGATCCCGCCGATCCGCAGTTCCTGAAGAACGTGCGCGGTCTGGGCTACCGGTTCGACGGGTGATCTGACAGGTTTCTGCCCCCCCTTCTGACGCAAACGTGACAGCCCTCCGGCGGAATCGCGGCATTGACCCTCTACCGTGGTGGACCTGGGGAAGGACATCCCGGGTCATGGGTTTCGGAGGAGGATCTTATGAAGCACGCCGCGTGGTTGGTCGCCGTTGTCGTCGTCGCCGTGCTCGTGTCAGCGCAGCCGATCGGGATGGCTGCGTTTCAGGGCGGTTCGGGCACGCCTGAGGATCCGATCCTCATCGGCTCGTGCCTTCAGTTGCAGGACATGAACAACAACCTGAGCGCCTCCTACGCGCTCGCGAACGACATCGACTGCTCGGACACCGTCAACTGGAACGACGGCGCGGGATTCGTGCCGATCGGAAGCTACACCGTCGCGTTCGCGGGTGTGTTTGATGGCCGCGGCCACGCGATCACAGGGCTGTTCATCTACCGGCCCGCGGCGGGCATCATGGGGCTGTTCGCCAAGAACGGCAACGTGATTCGGAATGTCCGGCTGATCGACGTTGACGTAACCGGGTATGGCGGCGTTGGCGGACTGGCTGCAGTGAACGGCGCCCTCATTGAGCGGGTTTCAGTCAGCGGTTCCGTCAGTGGCGTCTTCGCTACCATCGGCGGAGTGGTTGGCCAGAACTACTTCGGCACGATTCGCAATTCGTACGCCGCAGTGCGCGTCGACGGAAGCACGTATGTTGGCGGACTGGTAGGAGAGGCGATGGGCGGTCCTGCCGACGGCAGCGTCCGTGACTCGTACGCTACAGGGAAGGTGACCGGGCACTGCGCCGGTGGGCTGGTCGGAGCCAATAGCGCCGGGCAGGCGCCGATATTCAACTCGTACGCGACCGGGGTCGTCATCTATGTCGAAACCGGTTACGGAACCCCCAGCGCGATCGGCGGACTGGTCGGCTGCAACGTCAACTATGACGGGCCCGCCTTCTCGGTGTTCGATTCCTACTGGGACGTCGAGAGCAGCGAACTTCCCACCGGGCACGGCGGTATCGGCAAGACGACGACGGAAATGCACCAGCAGGCGACGTTCCAGAACTGGGACTTCGTCAACGTCTGGACGATCAAGGAAGGTCAGGGCTACCCAAAGCTCCGGTGGGAGACGCCGCCCGACACGGTGCCGCCGGTGGTGACCGTGCCTGCCTCTTCCGTCACCGACGCGACCAGCGCGGCCGGCGCGGTCATCGTCTATGCCGCCAGCGCGCTCGACGACGTTGATGGCACCCTCACGCCAGCGTGCGCGCCAGCGAGCGGATCGGCGTTCCCAGTCGGCGCCACGACGGTGACCTGCACGGCCACCGACGCGCACGGAAACACGGGCAGCGCGTCATTCACGATCACGGTCCTGGCGCCGGCGCAGATGACCGCGAACCTGGTGACGGCCGTGACGTCCATCGGATTCCAGCAGGGCGCCAACCTGCTGCAGGCGGCGCTGACAGAGCTCAAGGGCGGACGGGTGACCACCGCCTGCAACCAGATGGGCGCGTTCACCAACCAGGTCCAGGCACAGGCCGGCAAGAAGCTGTCGGCGGCGCAGGCGAGCCAGTTGCTGCAGGCTGCGGCACGCGTGAAGACGGTGATCGGCTGCCGGTGATCGAACCGGATCGAAGCCTCACAGCGCTCGAGGCGTGAGGCGGTAGAGGGGGATTGCGATGAAGCATCGGCTCACATCGTCCTTCGCGCTGGCAGCGTTCCTGGTGACCGGGGCCGCGTGCCTGTTGGCCGCGGCTCCGGCTCAACAACCCGCCACCGCCGAACGCCAACTCGAAGCGGCCATCCACCGCGAGCAGGTGCTCGGCGACGTGAAGGGCGCCATCGAGCAGTACAAACAACTCTCGCAAAGCACGATGCGCACGGTGGCCGCGCAGGCACTTGCGCGTCTGGGCCAGTGCTACGAGAAGCTGGGCGACGCGCAGCTGAAGGAGGCCCGCGCCACCTACGAGCGCATCGTGCGGGAATTCGGCGACCAGGCCGAGCCCGCGAAGCTCGCACAGGCGCGACTGGCGGCGCTGGGCGGTGGCGGCGCGGGCAATGGCCAGAAAGGTCCCGTCACCCGGCGGATCCTGACTGATGCCGACGACATCGACAGCCAACTCGCCGGCTTCGACGGCAGGCACATCCGGTCCCTGGATTCGAAGACCGGCGACGTCATCCAGGTCGACGGCGCCACGGGGCAGAAGACGCGAATTCCGAACAAGATGCCGTGGGGAGAAAGCGACCAGTCCTGGTACGCCGTGGCATTCTCCCGGGACGGGAAGCAAATCGCCATCGCAGGGTGGACGAAGGACGAAACACCCGTCACGCGCGTGCGCAGCCTCGACGGATCCGCCGTCCGGATGCTGTACGCGGGGAAGAGCGTCAAGGACCCGGACCTCGTGCCAGTCGACTGGTCGCCGGACGGGGCCTGGATTCTGGGGTACCGGAGCGGCGACGGCGCCAGCGCACTGGGGCTCATCTCGTCCGCGGACGGCTCGTTCCGCGTCATCAGGAAGACAACGGTCGGGCTTCAAGGCATTCCGATGTTCCGGTTTTCGCCCGACGGGCGTTACATCGCCGGTGCGGTCGTGACGCCGGACGTGGCGCCCCACACCGATGTGGCGATCTTCCCCGTCGACGGAACGCCTCACTCCATCGTCGCCGGCCATCGCGCCGAGGATCAGCCAATCGGATGGACTCCCGACGGGAAGGGGCTGCTCTTCCTCAGCGATCGCGCGGGCAGCTGGGACATCTGGCGCGTGCCGGTCTCCGGAGGCCGGCAGTCTGGAGAACCCGAAGCGCTGAAGAAGGACTTCGGCTATCACTTCTGGGACATCGTCGGCGTGACACCTGACGGCGCGCTGCTCTACCTCACCGGCAAGTCCGCGGGCCGGCTCTTCTTCGGCGCCGTCGATCTCGAAACGGGCAAGGTGACAACCGCACCGGCGCTGGCTCAGACGCGCTACACCGGCCTGCCTTCCGGGCCGGTGTATTCCCCCGACGGCCAGAGCGTGCTCTACATCTCCCAGCGCGACGTGATTGGGCCCGGCAACAACATCCTCACCATCCGGTCCACCGCCACCGGAGAGGAGCGGTTCCTCTCCCCGCCCATGCGGTTCGTGAATCAGATGGCCTGGGCGCCGGACGGCCGGTCGGTGGTTGCCCTCGGGGTTCACATGGGCGCAGATGCCGCGATCTACCGGATCGACGCAACGACGAGCGCGGCCACGAAGCTGCGCGACCTCGCCTTCATGCCGCACCTGTGCCCGGATGGCAGGACCCTGGTTTTCATGAAGGCCGGCCCGGTCATCACCAGACGCAACCTGGACACCGGCGAAGAAACGGAGGTCGTCAAGAGCGCCACGCTCTTCTACGGCGTGTCGCCGGACTGCCGCGAGATTGCCTACCAGGATACGGGCGTCATCAAGATCATCCCGATCGGCGGCGGAGAGTCGCGGGACGTCGTCAGCGGCCTAGCCCCGTACTACCGCCTGCGGTGGACGGACGACGGCCGCTCCATCATCGCCAGGGCGATGGGCCCCTCCTACGTGAACGGACCATCCGTGATCTGGCGAGTACCAGCCGCGGGCGGAACGCCCGTCAAGCTCGACCTCGCGGTCCCGAGGATGGACTCGTTCTCGCTCCACCCCGACGGCAGGCAGTTCGTGATGAGCGTCAGGGACGACGGCACGAGCGAGCTCTGGGTGCTCGAGAGCTTTCTGACGCCGCCGAAATCCAGGAAGTAGAGGAGCACCGACATGACACGTCGACAGGCGGCTGAGTACCTCGTAGCGGCGCTGCTGATGACGGCCGCAGCGTGGATGATGGCTGCAGCCCTCGGTGCCGCCCCACTGCAGGCGGCTTCGGCCCAGCAGCCTGCCACCGCTGAACGCCAGCTCGAGGCCGCCATCCACCGCGAGCAGGTGCTCGGCGATGTGAAGGGCGCCATCGAGCAGTACAAGACGCTGGCGCTGGGCGCCAACCGTCCGGTTGCCGCGCAGGCGCTTGCGCGACTGGGCCAGTGCTACGAGAAGCTGGGCGACGCGCAGTTGAAGGACGCTCGCGCCACCTACGAGCGCATCGTCCGCGAGTTCGGCGACCAGGCCGAGCCGGCGAAGCTCGCACAGGCACGTCTGGCGGCGCTCGCCAGGCCGGCCAATGGCTCGGCGATGTCCATGCGGCGCGTCCCGGGCGGATCCGACTGGGACTTCCTCGGCTCGATCTCGGCCGATGGCCGCTACATGTCGGGCAGAGACTACAAGGACGCCGGCAATGTCGTCGTTCGGGATCTGGTGACGGGAACGTCGAGGACCGTGGGCCGCAACACCGATCCGAACCAATGGCCCTGGCGTTCCGAGTTGTCCCCTGACGGCAGGCAAGTTGCCTACGTGTGGCTCCGCAAGGGGACATTCACGGAGTTCAGGCTGGCTGCTACCGATGGGAGCGGCGAACGCGTGCTGTTCCGGAGCAACGAGGTGAGCGGCATCGGCGCGATGGCATACACGCCAGACGGCACACGCATCATCGCGATGCTGTTTCGAGGCGCCGATGCGAGTGCTGTGGAAATCGCGTCAATCGCCGTGTCCGACGGTGCCATCCGGGTGCTGAAGAAGCTGGAGAAGCGGGCCGACAACGTCTCGACATCCCTGGCGGTCTCACCGGACGGCCGTTACATCGTGTACGACTACCCTCAGGCGGATACGTCGTGGAAGCACGATCTCTTCCTGCTCGCTGCAGACGGGAGTCGCGAAGTACCCCTGGCTCCTCACGCCGCAAACGACCTCGTGTTGGGGTGGACACCCGATGGGGCGGGAGTCGTGTTCCTCACCGAACGCTCTGGCGGACAGCAGATCTGGCTTGCACGGCTCCAGAACGGCGCGCCGGCCGGCCCCCCCGAGATGCTGGCCACGGCGCCGGGTGACATCGCGGGCCTGGGCATCACCAGGACCGGGGCGCTGATCTACGGCACCTCGACGCTCGGCGAGGACGCCTACACGGCCACTCTCGATCCTGCTGCGTCGCGGCTGACCGGCGCGCCGGTCCGCGTGACCGAGCGCTACCTCGGAACCAACCGGTTCCCGACGTTCTCCCCGGACGGGCACTCCCTCGTGTACGTGTCGAAGCGGCTCGTCGCGCCAACGTGGCGGATCATGTACGTCCGCAATCTGGCAACCGGTGAGGAGCGCGAGTTCCCGTCGGTCGCGCCCGACGCCGAATTCCTCTGGGACTCGCAGTGGTCCCCCGACAGCAGGGCCATTCTCGTCGGCGGCATCGACAAGAGCGGCAAGCAGGGCCTCTTCCTGATTGATGCGCAGACCGCCGCCACCCGGCCTCTCCTCCCGGAGGTCGCCGGGATGTACATGTCCGCCCGGTGGACGCCCGACGGTCAGTCCCTGATCGTCGTGCGGCGCACAGCGGCGGACTCCCGCGTCGTCCGGCGTGAACTGGCGTCGGGCCGCGAGTCCGACATCTACCGGATCCCGAAAGAGGACATGGTCGACAGCCTGGCGGTGTCGCCTGACGGTGCAGCCGTGGCGTTCAGTGCCGCGCGGGAGGGCGAGAAGGAATTCGAGTGGATTGGCATCATGCCGGCGCAGGGGGGCGAGGCACGCGAACTCCTGCGCCTGAATGCCGGGGAGTCCATCCAGGGCGGCGGACTCGTCTGGACGCCGGACGGCCGCTACCTGCTGTTCACGAAGTCCGTGAAGAACGCCAAAGAGACGCGCACGCTCGAACTGTGGCGGCTGTCTCCTCAGGACAAGGCGGTGCAGAAGATCGGCACGCTGGCATCGGACGTGGCGCTCACCGACTGGGTGGCCCTGAGCATCCACCCCGACGGCCGGCGCATCGCGTTCTACTGCGGCCGCGAATCCAGTGAGTTGTGGGTGATGGAGAACTTCCTCCCTCCGCAGAAGGTCACGAAGTAGGGGGCGGTGCCATGACACGTCGACATTCGGCGGAGTATCTCGCCGCGGCGATGCTGGTGACGGGCGCTGCATGGCTGATGGCCACCGCGGTTGGCGCGGTCGCGTCGCAGACGCCGGCGACACCGCAAACGCCCGCGACGCAGCCCGCCACCGCTGAACGCCAGCTCGAGGCCGCCATCCACCGCGAACAGGTGCTCGGCGATGTGAAGGGCGCCATCGAGCAGTACAAGGTGCTCGCGCAAAGCGCCACCCGCGCGGTGGCCGCGCAAGCGCTGATTCACCTCGGCCAGTGCTACGAAAAGCTCGGCGAGGCCCAAACGCGCGAGGCCCGCGCCACCTACGAGCGCGTCGTCCGGGACTACGCCGACCAGGCCGAGGTGGTGGCCCGGGCGCGCGCCCGGCTGGCGGCACTGGCAGGCCCTGCTGCCGCCAGGGGCCTCGTCTCCCGGCGTGTGCTTGCCGATGCGACCGGCATCGACGGCGCCGTCAGTGCCGACGGCCGCTACATCCGGAGCCTGGATTGGGACACAGGCGACGTCGTCGTGTTGGAAGTGGCCACCGGGCAGAAGACCCGGATCACCAACAAGGGCCCGTGGACCGAGAACGATGCGACCGGCACCGCGGCGTTCTCGCGTGATGGGAAGCAGATCGCGTATCACGCGTGGTCGAAGGAGTACTTCTCACTCCTGCGAGTGAGGAATCTCGACGGAACGGGCCTCCGCACCCTGTATGCCGCGAAGTCCGTCAACGAAGACGGACTCGTGCCGCTGCATTGGTCGCCGGATGGCTCAGCCATCATGGCGTACGGCGATCCGGGGCTCGTGCTGATCTCCGCAACCGACGCGTCGATTCGCGTCGTCACGCGCGACGCCAACGCCATGCTGAGCTACTCCATGATGTGCCCGTCCCCGGACGGACGGTATCTCGCCTTCAGTCTCGTGAAGGCGGGTGGCTCGGGCCATACCGATGTCGTCGTGATGGCCGTGGAGGACGGAGCGGAATCCCTCGTCGCCGGCCATCCGGCAGAGGATCTGCCCGTGGCGTGGACGCCGGACGGAATGGCCCTGGTCTTCATCAGCGACCGCGCGGGAACGTGGGACCTGTGGCGCGTAGCCCTCTCCGGCGGAAGACAGGCCGGAGCACCCGAGTTGCTCAAGAAGGACTTCGGCTACCACTTCACCGACGTGCTTGGCTTCGCGCCGGATGGATCGTTGTACTACCGCGTCCTCACGGCAGGCGGCGGCCTCTACTCGGGCGCCATCGACATCGACACCGGCAGGATCGCAACCGCACCGGCGCTGGCCGCAATCCGATACATGGGCCTGCCGTCGCAGCCGACGTATTCGCCCGACGGCAAGAGCGTCCTGTATCTCTCCCGGCGCGGCGGCGTGGGGCCCACCGCCAACATCATTACGATCCGGTCGGCTGACACGGGGGAAGAACGCTTCCTGACGCCGAGGCTCCGCTTCGTCAACCAGTTGGCCTGGGGACCGGACGGCCGTTCCATCATCGGCATCGGCATCACGACCGGCAGCGAGAGCGGAATCTTCCGGATCGACGCGGACACCAGCGCGATCACGAAGCTGCGCGATTCAGGCTTCGCGCCTCGCATTTGTCCCGACGGCAAGACCCTGCTCTTCGAGAAGCCGGGTCCCATCATCACGAAGCGCAATCTCGACACCGGCGTCGAGACCGAGATCGTCAAGAACCGGTCGCTGTTCTACGATCCGTCTCCGGACTGCCGCGAGATTGCCTACCAGGACGACGGCGCCGTCAAGGTGATGTCGATCGACGGCGGCGAATCACGGGAACTCTTCCGCGGCCTCGCGGAGTACTACCGCCTGCGGTGGACGCGGGACAGCCGCTATATCATCGCCCACGCGCTCGGCCCTGTCGCGGCGAAGGCCGCGAGCGCCATCTGGCGGGTCCCCTCGCAGGGCGGGACGCCGGTCAGGCTCGACCTGTCCATCGCGAAGATGGAAGCGTTCGGCCTCCATCCCGACAACCGCCGCTTCATGTTCAGCGTCAGCGAGGACGCGAAGAGCGAGCTCTGGGTGCTCGAGAACTTCCTGCCGGCGGCCAGAACCGTCCGCTGAAGGCTGCCCAGCGGGCAGTCCGCTGGTTTGCCGGCGGCTTTCCGGTCCTCTACGTGACGGAATCGTGACGGAACTCCGGCGGAATCCCGGCTTTCGCCCTCTATCGTACGAGGCGTCAGGGACACGACGATGGCACACAAACAAGCAGCGCTGGTGCTCGTGGCAGCTCTCGCGATGGCCGCCAGTCTGACGGCCGTGACGCCGTGGCAGGCGGCTGCCCCCCAGCAACCCGCCACTGCCGAACGCCAGCTCGAGGCGGCCATCCACCGCGAGCAGGTGCTCGGCGACGTCAACGGCGCCATCGAGCAGTACAAGGTGCTCGCGCAGAGCGCCACCCGCACCGTCGCGGCGCAGGCGCTGGTCCATCTTGGCCAGTGCTACGAGAAGCTCGGCCAGACGCAGTCCCGCGAGGCCCGCGCGACGTACGAGCGCGTGGTGCGGGACTACGCCGATCAGACCGAGATCGTCGCCCGCGCGCGCGTCCGGCTCGCCGCCCTTGGTGCTCCGGCCGGCGGCGCGGGTCTCATCGTCCGGCGGATCCTCGATGACGCGAGCGCGATCGGCGGAACGCTCAGCCCTGACGGCAGGTCCATCAGGACTCTCGACCGGGAGACCGGCGACGTCGTCGCGTTCGAGCTTGCCAGCGGCCAGACGACGCGGATCGCCAACCGGTTCCCGTGGGCCGGCACCGAGAAGACCCTGGAGGACGAGGCGTTCTCGCGCGACGGCCGGCAGGTCGCATACAACGCCGAGACGCGCGCCGACGGGAAGAACTGGACGTTCCCTCTTCGGATCAGGAATCTCGACGGGTCCGGTACAAAGACCCTGTGTGACGGCCCCGACTACGTCCAGCCCCTCGACTGGTCGCCGGACGGATCGGCCATCCTCGCGCTTCGCGAGCGCGGGAGCGCCATGGAACTGGTCCGCGTCTCGACCGCCGACGGCTCGGCCCGCGTCCTGCTGAGCGATCCCGGCGGATGGGGCTCGTCTCAGAGGGCCAGGTTCTCGCCTGACGGCCGGTTCGTCGCGGTCAGCCTCGTCCGGGATGCCGGCACCACGCGATCCGACGTCGTCGTGCTGTCTGCCGGTGGCGGCAACACAACCGTCGTGGCCGGGCACCCGGCCGAGGACCTGCTGCTGGCGTGGACACCCGACGGATCGGCATTAGTGTTCCTGAGCGATCGTTCCGGCACGTGGGACATCTGGCGCGTGCGTGTGGCGGCCGGGAAGCAGCAGGGCGCGCCCGAACTCCTGAAACGGGACTTTGGCGGCGACTCGGACGTGCTCGGCCTGGCGCCAGACGGCGTCCTCTACTACAAGACCCAGACCTTCACCGGCCATCTCTTCACCGGCGCGCTCGATCTCGAGTCCGGCAGGGTTGTCGGTCCGCCGCAGCCGGTGACGACGCGCTATACGAGCCCGCCTGTCCAGCCGACGTGGTCGCCGGACGGCAAGTCGCTGGCCTACATCTCGCGCTGGGGCACCATCGGTCCCAACGGCAACATGCTGACCATCCGCTCCATGGCCACCGGCGACGAACGCTTCCTCTCGCCCCGCCTGCGCCATGTCGATCAGATCTCCTGGGCGCCTGATGGACGGTCCATCATCGCGGTCGGCTACACGGCGACGGCCGCCGGGATCTACCGCATCGACGTCGCCTCGAGCGCGGTGTCGAAGCTCGCCGACGGGGGCCTCAATCCCAGGCTGTGCCCCGATGGAAAGACGCTGCTCGTCTTCAGGGACGGGGTGATCACCAGGCGGAACCTGGAGACCGGCGAGCAGGCCGACGTGACTCCGATCCAGGGACTCCCCTACGACCTGTCGCCGGATGGCAGCGAGGTGATCTTCCAGGGCGACGGTGCGGTCCGGGCGGTGTCGCTCAGCGGCGGCGCCCCGCGGGAGATCTTCAAAGGCAAGGCCGCCGAGTACCGGTGGACCCGGGACGGCCGCTACGCCTACATCCGTGCGGCCGGGTCGCTCTGGCGCGTTCCGGCGCAGGGCGGCGCGCCAACGAAGCTCGACGTGTCGTTCCCCAGGATGATGTTCGTCACCCTGCACCCCGACAGCCGCCAGTTCCTGTACATGGTCATCGACGAACGGAAGACGGATCTGTGGGCGATGGAAAACCTGCTCCCGCCGGCATCACGACAGTAAGGAGGCAGTATGCGCAAGAAGCAGTGGTTGGTCGCCGTCGCGACAGCGCTCGTCGCTCTGGCCGTCATCTTCCTGGGCCCGGGGTGCGGCGCCAATCCTCTCAGCCCGACCTCTACGTCGGTGCCCTCGCAATCGGCCATCGAGAACGCGGTCCTGTCTTTCGCCAGAAACCTCACGGGTGCAGCCGGCAAGGTCTCGCTCGCCGGCGGACCACCCACGCTGTCGCGGTTCGTCGAAGGCCCGGCGCTGACGACCCAGCAGTTCTACGTAAGCCTGGGCAGCGGCATCATGGCCTGCGCATCGGGCGGGACGCTTGAACTCGTCGGCCATATCAGCGGCACGTTGTACGTGAACGGAGACTCGACGATGACCCTGTCGTCGTACTTCAACATCCACGGCAACAAGTGTCTTCTCCCGGGCTGGACGATGGACGGAGACCCCTACGTGTCCCTGAACGGCTCGTTCTTCATCAAGTCGTCTGGCAGATCCTCGGCCGACGTAGACATGAGCCGAGGCTGGACGGCCACCAAGGATGGGAACAGCTACGGATGCCAGCACGCGATCTCGGTCGACTGGGACACGATCACCGGCGGACGACAGCAGGGCCACGTGACGTGTGGGCCGCCATCCAAGACGATCAATACCAATTCCACGTTCTAGCACCAGAAGCAGACCTGCTGCCTTTTCGGGACCGACGCGTTTGGGGACGGGTTAGTTTTCCACAGGCCCAGATGGCTCCCGGGCCTGTGGAAAACTAACCCGTCCCCAACGATCTACTTCCTGGGCGGCAGGAAGTTCTCCAGGACCATGATCTCCCACGCCTTCTGACCTGACACGTAGGTGATTTGCCGGCCGTCCGGGTGGACCTGCATTCCGGCTTGGTTCTCATAGGGAAGATCGAGTTTGCGCCGGGCGCCGCCGTCGATCGGAATGAACCACAACTCGCGCCGGTTCCCGCCCTCGAAGAACAACGGCACAATCACGGCCTTGCTGTCCGGCGTCCACGCGACGCTGATCCCGAGCCCCTGCGGCGGTTCCGCCCTGACCAACTCCCGCGGTTCGCCTCCGTCGATCGACATCACGCGAAACACGGACAGCCCGCTGGCGTTGAATTCGCGCAGCACGGCATGTCGCCCGTCAGGAGAGATCCCGCCCTGAACCGGAGCGCCCCGGTTTGGTTCGGAGCGGAACACGTCGCGCTCGGTCCCGGATTGGAGATCGCGTTCGATGACCGCCACACCGCGGTGATAGAAGATACGCCGCCCGTCCGGGGAGCACTGGGGCCGCTGGAGGAACGGGCCGCCCTGCGGGGTCAACACGATGGGCGTCACGGCGCCGGACTTTGCATCGATGCGCCAGATCCCCTGCCGGCCCTCGTTGTCGGTGCCCTGCGACACGAACCAGGTGCCGTCCGGAGCCCAGCGCGGCCAGTTGAATCCCCTGAGATTCGGGTGGAGCTCGCGCGTCTCGCCGGTGGCCAAGGTCCGGATGGCCAGGATCTTGTCGCCGTTCGCCGTGTTGTGGACGGCCGTGTACGCAAGGTACTTCCCGTCCGGCGACCAGTCGGGCTGGTCGTTCGATCCCATGAACGTCTGGATCGGCCGGCTGGGCGCCGCAGCCAACTTCCCAGCCGCGAAGTCCACGGTCGCCAGGTGGATATCGCGGTCGCTGATCTGAGACCCGACGAACATCGATCCGGACGCCGTCATTCCGAGCGGGAACCCCTGAACGTCGGGCCTCAGCAGGAACGGTTCGCCAGCCGGCTTCCCTTCGGCGACCGGCAGTGCCCACAACGAAGATGTTCCAGTGCGGTCAGTGGCAAACAGCAGGAGCTTCCCGTCCGGCGACCAACCCATCATGACGTCCCGGCCCGGATTGACGATTGCACGGCTCTCGCCGCCGCCATCGACGGTCATCACGAACACATCGATTTCGCGGTTCTTGCCCTTCTCGTTGACGCTGTAGCCCAGGTACCTGCCGTCCGGCGAGAACCGGCACGCCGCCTGGTCGCCGACATCGGTCCGAATCACGCGCCTGGATCCATCGCGGGCCGAGATGAGCGCAATATCGGTGACCTTGTCTTTCTTTGACACAGCGACGGCAATCCACTGACCATCAGGCGACCAGTCGTAGGGCGCGATCCATTCGACGTCCGCGCTGTCGATCAGCGTCCGGGGCTGAACGACACCGGTGGCAGGGACGGCGGCCACCCGAAGCTGGTAGCGGTCCTTCCCGTTGAACCACGAGTAGACAATCTGCCTGCCGTCGCGCGACAGCACCGATTCCTCAGCGAACTCGCTCGACTTGTCCCACGAGCCCTTGTCGGTCAGACGCCGGTCGGTCCCCGTGGTGAAATCGTGCAGCGCAAGGTCGCCCGTGTCCCAGTCTGGAAAGCTCACGTAGCGCCCGTCGCTGGGTACGGTTCCCTCGACGTCGACCTTCGGCCCGGTCCACACCTGCCGGTACGTGACGCCGCCCCTGGTCGGGGCCGCCAGCGCGGCGAGCCGTCCCTGCGCCTCGGCGGCCGCGGCCTTCTGCTCGGCAAAGTCCCGCACAGCGCGCTCGTAGGCCTTTCGCGCTTCGGAACTGCCCATCTTCTCGTAGCACTGGCCCAGGCGGACGAGCGCTTTCGCCGCCACGGCGCGGTCGGCACCGTTCGCCAGTTTCTGGTACTGCTCGATGGCACCCTTCAGGTTGCCATCCACCGTCTCGACGCGAATGGCCGCCTGCAGTGCGGTTTCCGCCTGGCTTGCCTGCCGGGCCGTCACTGCCGTCGGCGTGAGCATCGCCGCCGCCACCAGCACCGCCGTCACTCCCGCGAACACGAGGGCTCTTCGTCGCATGTTCATGACCTCCACGGCGGCAGTGTGACAGCCGCGTGTGACCGGGTGTTGCGGCGACGGTGAAGCATCGGTGTCGTTCTCATGCGTCGAACCGGTATCCGAGGCCGCGCACCGAGACGAGGTGCCGCGGCTCGGCCGGGTCGTCCTCGATCTTCTTGCGCAGCTTGACCAGGTGGGTGTCGACGACACGGTCGGTAATGGCCGTGCCCTGGCCCCACACCGCGTCGATGATCTCGGTGCGGCCGAGCACGCGTCCGGGATGCTGCAGGAAGACGCGGAGCATCTTGAGCTCGATGGCG
>Ga0334722_10001938_pt1 | contig 24401 bp, 11 predicted proteins | sample C3_bottom_MG_FD_207210 | JGI IMG/M metagenome (GOLD analysis project Ga0334722, IMG submission 207210) | Sediment microbial communities from Yellowstone Lake, YNP, Wyoming, USA - C3_bottom | ecosystem: Environmental > Aquatic > Freshwater > Lake > Sediment | place: USA: Wyoming | collected... | reverse complement strand
ACCCGGATTTCTCTTCGACAGGCGGAGCGCCTTCAACGCGGGCAGGAGAAGGGCCCAACATGCGGACGCTCGTTCAGTTCAAGGTGGCTGCCACTGCTTCTGCACCGACGACGTTTAATATGGCTGCACTGCAGACGACGCTGCCGGCTGTTTTTTCCGCTTCCCAGCCGCCGGTCCATGTGCCGCAGACCACATATCCCGCGCCTAATAATGCTGTGACGGACACGTATTCGCGGATACAGGATTACTCCCTGACGTTCACCCCGTTGAACCTGACCGATGGCGGCCAGGCCATCAGGACGATGACTGTCACAAACGGAGGCGCTGGTTATTCTTCGCCGCCTTCAGTAACCATTACCGGAGGCGGTGGTGTTAATGCCGCTGCGACTGCAACGGTATCCGGGGGTGTTGTCACCGGGGTCACGATCACTGACGGCGGGTCAGGGTACACGTCGGCTCCGACTGTTGCCTTTGGTGGTCCCGGCACTGGCGCTGCTGCTGTTGCCAACTTCGAGCCGAGGATGATCACGATGCAGTCAAAGGCAATACAGGAACTCTGGGACCCGTACGGACGCATGAACGCAACACTGGGAATCGAGCTTCCATTCACGAACAACAACATCCAGACGACAATACCACTGGGGTACATAGATCCGCCGACCGAGATCGTGCCCGAGGGCCAGGTACAGCTCTGGAAGATCACGCATAATGGGGTGGACACCCATCCGGTTCATTTCCATCTGTATAACGTACAGCTCATCAACCGCGTCGGCTGGGACGGGGCGATCAGGCCGCCTGAAGACAATGAACTGGGGTGGAAGGAGACCGTTCGGATGAACCCGCTCGAAGACGTTGTTGTTGCACTTCAGCCGAAGACTCAGTCGCCGTTGCCGTTTACGGTTCCGCTGAGCAGCCGCTCTCTTGATGTTACAACATTGGCAGCCTCGTCGATTACGGTCATCGATCCATTCGGTACCCGGGGCGGTGGCCAGCCAGGGAGCCCGACGACGATTCCGGACGGTGCGTTTGATTTCGGGTGGGAATATGTCTGGCATTGCCATATCCTTGGACACGAAGAGAACGACTTCATGAGACCTTTTATCATGCTTGTTCCTAATGCTTTGCCCCCTGCAGTTCCTGCTGCACCGAGTAGCTCGCCTGCCGGGTTTGCAGCAGTTGCGAATACGAACGGTAACGCGGTCAACCTGAGCTGGACTGATGACTTCCCCCTGGCGATTGATGCTAATCCCCTCGACCGGAATGCAAAGATCGGGTTTAGGATCGAGCGGTGCACAGGCGCACTATGCAGCAATTTTGTGCCAATCGCAAAGGTCCTTGCGAGCTGTACTATGCCGCCGCCGCAGGTGACATTGCCTCCTGCATGGCCTTGCAGTTATGACATTCCCAATTCGTGGGTGAATTATACCTATACAGATTCGGGGGTGGCCCCGGGTACGGCATATGAATACCGGATTGTCTCCTACAATGCGTTGGGCGATTCAGCATCACCCGCTGCGTCATCGATATTATTGCCGGGGGTGTCACCTGCGGTTACGGTTACACTCACTCCGGACCAGCCGAGCCCTCACGTTGCAGGTACGGCAGTGAAATTTACTGCATTGGTTACCAATCCTGTTGGGCCTAATCCTGCCTACCAGTACAGGTTCTGGCTGACAACCGGTGCCGGTGCCCCGGTACTTGTCCAGGATTACAGCTATACTGACAACTGGTCGCTGCCGGCATCAACGCTCCAGGGCAGCTATACGGTAGCCGTGGATGTCCGGAGCAATCTCGTTTCGACAACACCCGATACCTCGGTATCTGCGGCCTACACGCTCGTTCTTCCTCCTGTCACCGGGGCTGGGGTGGCTTTCAATCCTGCCCTGTTGTCTCCCAACACGTATCCTACGATAACGGCAGCGCTTGCGGATCCATTGCTAACGCTCCCGACTCAGGTCATTGAGACGATGGGTGTGCTGTTCTACAGTGAGCCCGGCAATGCAGTTAATGTTACCTTTGCCGGTGCCCTTACCCTGAGTGGCGGCTGGGATCCTCTATTCGCCAGCAATCCCTATATGACAAACCTTCAGGGGGCGCTCACCTCAAGTGGAGGGGCGCTGACGGTCCTGAACATGACAGTGCAGGGAGGACCGCTGACGGCAGCGGGTACCGGATCTCTTGTCGTGAATAATGTCGTTGTACAATAGTCTGCAGTTATAGTATAAGCACCAGCACAGAGGGCCGGCGTCATCGCCGGCCCTCTGTAATTTTGGAGGAGAGATCATGAATATAAAATGGATACCTGTTTTCTTGTTTTTTCTGAGTACGGTGCCTGCGGTTGCGGCGGAGTCCCCTGAACTGGGTGCCCTCAAGACCCAAAAAGATAAAGTGAACTACAGCATAGGGGTCAGTGAAGTCCGGAAGTTCAAACAGGAGGGGATCGAAATCGATCTTGATATGGTGACAAAGGGAATGAAGGATGCCCTGTCCGGAGAAAAGCTCCTGATGAGTGAAGAGGAATTGCAGGCAACCATCGCCCGTCTCCAGGGAGAACTGAGGATGCGGCAGAGGGCGATCAAAAGAGGTGGGGCTGAAGGACGATAGCCTGTTCTGTTATTCTAAAGACATGCACATGAAAGGTGTCCTCTCCTCAGTTATTCTTTTCTTTCTGCTTTGCGGATCAGTTACCGCCGGGGTCATAAGCCCTGAACTCTCTAACCTTATTGCTTCCGGGCCTGCGGATGAGATTGCAGTTATCATAAACCTTTCTGACAGGGTTCAGACTCAGGATATTTCGGTCCTCGCTGGGTCAACAGGTCTGGGCGGCAAGGCCCACGGATACGGTATGATTATCAAGCTCCTGAAGGATAAGGCCCTGCGGACTCAGGGGGAAGCGATTGCCCTGCTGCTCAAGCGGGGGGCGAAGCATATGAAGCCGCTCTGGCTGACCAATTCTCTTGCCGCTACGATACCAGCGGCGTCCGTGGATGAAATCAGCAGGCTCCCCTCAGTTCAGAATATCGAGCCTGACGCAGTCATCCAGGCCCCTGTTTTTGACGCTCTTCAGGTTACCCCTGCTGCGGCCGCTGCTCCTGAATGGAACATCAGCAGAATAAACGCTCCTGCCCTCTGGAATGCGGGACTGACCGGCTCCGGGGTTGTGGTGGCAAGCCTCGATACCGGGGTCGATGTGACCCACCCTGATCTGCAGTCGAAGTGGAGAGGAGGGGCCTGTGCCGTGCCGCCTGACTGTGACAGCTGGTTTGATCCGTATGCGAGTTCGACGATGCCGTATGATCAGGCCGGACCGTCATTTACCGGCCATGGGACAGGCGTTATGGGTATCATTCTCGGGAGTTCATCGGCTGCTTATTACGGTGTGGCACCGGATGCCCGGTGGATCTCGGCCAAAATATTCGACAATAGCGGCAGCGCCCTTCTCAGCACTATCATCTCGGCGCTTCAGTGGATACTTCATCCCGGCGGGAACCCGGCAAATGCGCCGGATATTGTCAATAATTCCTGGGGCTTTAACAGCACAGGATGCTCGTCCGATGCGGCACTTGAGGCAGCTATCCGGAATATCCGCGCCTTCGGCATATCGGTTGTCTTTTCAGGAGGGAATAGTGGTCCGGGGGCATCCACGAGCATCAGCCCGGCAAACTACAAGGATGTCTTTGCGGTTGGAGCGACTGATTACACGGATATGATTGCTGCTTTCAGCAGCAGGGGACCCTCTTCATGTCCGGACAGGACGACGAGCTTTCCGAATGTTGTTGCGCCCGGGACTAAAGATAACGCTGTTCCAGGTCTTGGCATTTATACGTCAGCTCCGGCCGGCACCTATAAGACTGTTCAGGGCACTTCATTTTCAGCGCCGCATGTATCCGGTGCGCTGGCCCTGTTAACAGGCGCTTTCCCCACGCTAACGCCTCTTCAGCTCCAGACGGCGCTCGAAACCTCTGCAGTTCCGCTCCCCCCCGGTGGACTGACGCCGAACGACGATTATGGGTATGGTCTTATAGACGTCAGTGCTGCTTACAGGAGCCTGTTCACTTTTGCCCAGGGCAATATTCCTGTTCCCCGGATTGCGGCAATCCCGCCATATACAGTCTTCAGCGATACGGCTGCAGGATTCAGTTCCTCGCCTGTTACGCTGCTGATTGCGAATCAGGGCACGGCGGATCTAACAATAGGTGCCAGTCCGAACGGTGTTCTGCTGAGCGGCTCAAATGCGGGCGATTTTGGCATCACCTCGGACAGCTGTTCCGGGGTCACACTCCCGTCACTGGGGAGTTGCTCCGTGAGCGCATACTTCCGGCCGGGTACGACCGGCCCAAAGAGTGCAGGGCTTCTGGTATCCTCAACTGACCCGAACACGCCTGAGCTGAATATTCCGCTGAGTGGTGCGGGTGTTCTTCCCTTTATTGCCGCACGGGTTCACGCAGGAGCCACGGTTGGGCTCTACTCATCTATCCGGACGGCTTATGAGAATTGCACCGATTGGGACAGTATCAAACTGAAGAATACGACAATAATCGAAAGTTCTGATTTCAATCTGTCTCCTGGAATAACCTTCAGCCTGTCGGGTGGTTATGACGGGACCTTCGGCCTTCGAACCGGGGTTACTGTAATAAGGGGCAGTCTTACCGTAACCACCGGTGAATTGACTGTAAGTGATATAGTTCTCGAATAAACGTTTTTTCCTTTCCTCCTGGTTATTATCCCTCTGTCAGTAAAACGCCGGACATTTCCACTTTCGCCAATTGTTGGTCACTAATCCTTACTCCTTTTGCCTGACCTTCTTCTGCTTCCCTCTTGTATTCAGGGATGCAGGAGTGGAATTACTGTTGACACAAGGACAATTACCGGAGACAATGGAAAATATATATTTGGATTTCATGTCATTTCAGTCATAAGCAGAACTGCTGCATTAGTATTCCGGAGAACTCAGGGTTTGTAAGTAAAACCCTACAGAAAACAGGAATTATACTGACAGGGAGAAGCGCTTCGCCTTATGGCTTTGCAGTTTTGTTTTCTATAAAATAGAGTTTATTAAATAAGTTTTATAAATGACAGACTCCCTTGTCTTGCAGTCTGGGAGTTACAGGGTAATGATTTTATTTATAGGAGGAAAGTAGAAAATGAAGAAATTATCTGTTTCCATTCTGGCGCTGCTGTTCGTTGCATTATTGTGTTCAATGTCATTCGCTGCGGAGGTCGCCTGCACTGATGCTGCTGCGAGGGCACGGACTATCGAAACGGTCAGCTTTATTACCCCGTATTGCTATACAACGGTTTCCGGAACCTATCCAACCGGAGCCTATACGGCATGGTATTCAGTCGACCTCCGTCTCCGTAATCTCACTCTGACAGAGGTCCTTGAATTTGATTTTATGCCTGACAACCAGGTTATTTCAATGCTCGGCGGATATGACAATGTCGGCGGGGTCTGGACGCCTGCCCCCGGTGGATATTCCACTATTGCAGGATCAGTCACGATCAGGGGCACTGCTGCGGTAGCGTTCAGCAATATCATTATTCAGTAGTTCGACTATAACAGCTGCATTTCAAGACAAGGAGACGACATGCATATATCATATATATCATCAGGTCTTTCGAAAGGGAAAATGACCGCCCCAATTGACCTAATAAAAAAGGGTTTCCTGTTACTGTCCTGTATCGTATGTATCGTGATGGCCAGTGATGCAAGCGCCCTGACACTTACCGTAACGGGCTGCGATGCAGCGAATAACTGCGCGACGCCGGTCGCCGGCTACCGCTGGCTGATCGAAGAGGATAACACAAACCAGAAGACACCCGGCATCAGGGTGCCTGACAGTATAAGTCTCGACATCCATAACAGCCATGCGCCTGTTGTCTGCACCGGGACTGGAGCGACGCTTGACGCGACGGTTTGTCCTTTAGCCGACTTTGTCAATAAGCGTTACTATATCACTGTGCTGCCCGACGCGGGCTACACCCTCGGCGGCAACCAGATCGCAGCGGGTCAGTCAGGCGTGGCGGTTTATGTGCATCAGCACCCGATCCCGACGGCCCAGATATCGGTCTTTGTCTTCAAGGACCATGATCCGATAAATAACATAGTTGATCTCGGAGAGTCCGGCATCGGAGGATCGGCGGTCCTGCTTTTTGATACTGCGGGGGCGATGTCAACGGATGTGTTCGGCAATCCGCTGGGGACCCTCTATCCCGGCAATAATCCAGTAAACCCGCCGATCATGGGTTCGGGTGCGTTAACGACCTGTACGCAGGCCGAGGTCGATGCTTACACCGCTGCCCCGGATAAAACGGTTGTAAAGAAATGTACCGTGGTCGGTGAGTTATATATCAAGAACCTTGCCCCGGGTAAATACGGTGTCCGTGCGGTGCCTTATTGCGGCACAACCACCTGCAACCCGGCAACCTATGTGCAGACCTCCACGATAGAGGGAACCCCCGGTATCGACGCCTGGGTCAAGGCGAATGAGCCGGACAAATTCATCGAGGGGTTTGGTGTGGGTTTTTATCATGTGTTTATCGGTTTTGTATTCCCCGCCGAGTTGACCTGGGCGGCAACGCCACCCGCAGGCACGACCTATAGTGTGACCGGAGTGAACCGGTACAATCACTTTGGCCGTCCTCCCTTTAACCAGGGCTTTTTCCCAGGGGCGACGGTTCCCCAGTGCTGGGTCGGCCTCAATGACCTGGCCGCTCCCTCGGGCAAGGGTCTTATGGCGGTGGCTTGCGGGGAGGATGGTGCCTTTACCCTCAGCGGTGTTCCCGCTGGCACATACCAGCTTGTCACCTGGGACAAACCTCTTGACGCGCTCTTTGGGTTTAGTACGATTACAGTGACAGGCAATATGAACCTCGGGGATGTCCTTTCGTTCAGGTGGTTCGGCACTTTTCAGGGTTCGGTCTTCAGGGACGATAACCAGAACGGGTTCAGGGACCCCGTCGAAACCGGTCTGATAAATCAAGTCGTTAATATTCGCTTCAGGGACGGCTCTATGTATCAGACTACCGTCACTGATGTCACCGGCTCATATAACTTTGCCGAGGTGTTTCCCTTCTTCAAATGGCTGGTTGCGGAAGTCGATTATACCCGTTATAAGCCGACCGGCATGACCGCAGTTGCGGATGACGGCGGCATTGTTCTGCCGCATCAGCAGACGACAGCTCAGCCCCCGATGCTGATATCTACCTATCCGTCCTTTGACGTGCTGAACCCTCAGCCTCAGCATACACCGCCTACGTGGCTGTTCGGAGCATCAAGGCCTACGACGCCGGTTGACAATCCCAATACCGGCAATAATCTTTCGAGGACCGAGACAGGGCCTGTCCTGCTTGAAGGTCTGATGCTCTTTCTGAACCAGACAAACGTGATCGACTGGGGCAAGTATGACTACGTCGGGACCGAAAATGGCGGCATCACCGGCATAATCTATTATGCCACTACCAGGGCGGAAAATGACCCGCGCCTCACTGTAGGCGAGACCTGGGAACCCGGAATCCCAAGGGTGCAGGTGGTGCTTTATAAAGATGTTGATGACAACGGCGTTATCGATGACCTGAATGTCAACGGAAGGGTAGACCTTGCTGATATTGACAACTATCCCTTTGGCTGGTCCGACGGCACCGCCCCGAAGGGTCCTGAGGATGTGGTGAGGTGTGGTGATGGGGTGACCTTCTGTATAGGTGATGCCTATAGGGTTGCTTGGGCAGACAGTTGGGATGACAATAGACCGACAGACTGCATCCAGCCTCTGCCTAATATTCCCGGTATTCAGCCCTGTTATGATAATTACAGCACCTGGAACCAGGTCAGGCCGGGTGTATTCGACGGCGGGTATGCCTTCGGGTTTCCTGCCGGAGACGCAATTCCCTCAAACATAAATTACATTGTCGAGGCGGTCCCTCCTCCGGGGTATGAGATCCAGAAGGAAGAAGACAAGAACGTTGACTTCGGGGACGAATATACACCGGGCACTCTGGTGCTTCCTCCCCAATGTGTCGGCACGCCGGCAAACGGCATGCCTGTTCATATAGTACCGAATGACTTGTCTCTCTTTCCTGGAATAGTCCCCCTGTTTGTCGGCCAGACAACGCCTCTTTGTTCCATGAAGAAGATCCTGGTGACGCAGGCAAGGAATGCGGCCGCAGATTTTTCGATGTTCACCTTTGTTCCGAAGGCTGCGCGTGTGGTCGGTTTTGTCAACAACGACCTTTCTGCCGAGTTCAATGCCGCAAGCCCGATTTTCGGTGAGAAGGCATCTCCTTCCTGGCTGCCTGTTTCTTTCCGGGATTGGCAGGGGAAGGAAGTCGCGCACGTCTATTCGGATGAATTCGGTTCGTATAATGCGCTGCTGCCTTCAACGTATACGATAAACCCGCCGATTCCCACCGGTGTATCACCAAATATTATCACGGCGGTTCTCAATTATCCTCTCTGTGATCCGAATGTTGTGAACCCTTATTGTGATCGCGTCGGGACCTCGAATGTCGGCATCGACAGGAACTATAACCCGAATTTCAGCATAACCCCCTGGACGCTCGATTACTGGCCGGGCAAGACGACATATCTCGACACCCCGCTTGTTGCGGTTGGGGCCTTTGCCGGCTTCCCGCAAAACGGAGCCGACGTTGAGATGTCCGGCGGTACGCCGATGATCACAAGTGTCAGTAATACCAGCGTTACAACACACGGTCCTGTGGTCTGCAATAGTGGTGAATCGGTCGTGATCACTTCTGCAGGCAATACCACCGTTTTAAACCCTGCGTTTGACCCTGCAATTGCCGGGAGCCCGAAGGAGATACTCAGGGACTATGGTTTTGGGACGGTCAGCGGGACCGTCACGCTTGACGGATCCTCAGCGAATATCAATGTGACGAACTGGACTAACAGCTCCATAACCATAAACCTGCCCAACAGGGCAGCACTCCCACCAACGGGACAGCTCATGGTCACACGGGGTGACAACGGCAGAATGACCGAGGTCGGTATCACGCTCCATGTCCCGGTTAACTGCAACACGGTGAAATACGTCGCCGCGGGAGGATCTATCCAGACGGCGGTTGATAATGCGACTGATGGAGATCTCATCATCGTTGACGAGGGGGTTTATCTTGAGAATGTCATACTCTATAAGGGGGTGACTCTCCAGGGCCACGGAGCCGGCTCAACGGTCATCTTTGCGAACCCGACGATCTCGCATAACCTCGCAAACTGGCATACAAAGGTGCAGGGACTGCTATGTACGCCGGGTACCGACGCGTTTACTGCCAATGATGCGCCAGGGATTATGGTACTGGGGAATGTAAATTCCGGACTGGCCTGCGGTGGCGCAGTCTATGCCGATCCTGTTCGTATCGACGGTTTTAAGATCTTCGGCGCATTGCAAGGCGGCGGCATCTACCTGAATACTGACGTGAGCGGGTTTAAGATCACCAATAACCGGATCAGCGGCAACCAGGGCCAGTTGGGCGGCGGCATTGCGGTAGGCGTTCCGACCGCCGGGGTCACGGCGAATAATAACCCGGACCTCCTGATCGAATATAACCAGATCACCGTGAACGGCGGTGTTCAGGGCGGCGGCGGCATAACGATCTATGATGACGCCCGGAATTATATCATCAGGAACAACCGCATTGCCGGTAACTTCTCCCGCTTCTATGGCGGCGGCATTTTTCACTGGGGCCTGAGTGATGGTGGCCTGATAGAACGAAACAAAATCATATTTAATGAGGTGGCCTTTGGGGGCGCCGGATTTGGAGACGGCGGTGGCATTTTTATAGGCAGTGAGACGCCCGTCGCAGGAGGGCCTCCGGCCCTTGGTGAGGGCTCCGGGACCGTTACTATTAATGCTAACCTTATACAGGGCAATCTGGCCGGGGTCGGAAGCGGGGCGGGTATTCGTGCGCTTTTCGTAAACGGTGTCGATACTGATCCTCCTGCGCCGTCGTCTGCATGGTACAAGCTCAATATCTTCAATAATATAATAGTCAACAATGTTGCAGGATATTATGGCGGGGCCATCGCGCTTCAGGACGTTGCGGCCGCTTCGATCATCAACAATACCATTGCAAACAACGTCAGCACCGCCACAGCTGCAAATGCCTTCCAGGCCGGAAGTGTTGATTCGACACCCCAGCCTGCCGGAATAGTGTCGAACGTGCATAGTACGCTTCTTGCAGCCAATATCACGCAGACATTTTCGGACCCGGCATTGTTTAATAACATTGTATGGAATAACCGCTCGTTCTACACAACAAACGGCGGCGCAGGTGGCCTGTTGCCTAATCCCGATTCTGCAAGACAGGTCTGGGACCTTGGGGTTCTGGGGATTGCAGGCCCTCCGCTGCTCAGCCCGCAGTTCAGCCTTCTTACTGACACGGCATCGAACAATGCCGACTACGGCGGTCCGACTAATAATAAATTCGGCGACCCCGCCTTTGTGCAGTCGTACCAGAATACGCTTTTTTCTGCGGCGGTCATTGACGAAGGCGGAAATTTCATTACGATCAGGTTCACCCCTCTGACACAGTCTGCCGGGAATTATCATCTCAGGCCGATTTCACCTGCTTTCAATATGGGTACATCAGGCGTTCCGTTCAGTGATTTCCTGACATATCTCTCGTTAGACTATGACAGGGACGGAAGGCCGCAGGCCGGGCTGGTCGATATCGGAGCCGATGAATATTCTGCCGGGAGTCCGGGGGTCCCGCTCTCTTTCAAGATAGGGACCTATAACACCGGCGCTTGGCGCTTTGATAATAACTTTAACGGCATCTTCGACACCTGCCTGACCGACACCTGTTTCGGCCCATTCGGCGGCCAGGCAGGAGATGTCCCGGTCGTTGGTGACTGGAACAACACCGGCAGTATAAAGCCAGGCTATTACCGGCTCGCAAATGGCATGGGCACGTGGCATCTTGATAACGGCAACCTGCAGGTTGACGGTTGCGGCGCCGGACTGGACATCTGTTTCAGCGCCTTTGGCGGCTGGTCGACAGACAAGCCGGTTGTCGGAGACTGGAACGGGACGGGAGCAGCCAAGATCGGATTCTACCGCGTTATCAAGGCCCAGGCCTTCTGGTACCTTGATAACGGTGACGGTACCTTCAACGGTTGCGGAGGATTCCCCTCGCAGGACCTTTGTCTCGGTCCGTTTAGCGCTGCAGCGGGCGATATCCCTGTTACCGGAGACTGGAATGGTGACGGAAAAACTGAAATCGGTATTTACCGGCTGGCCGGTGGGGCGGGGTACTGGTATCTGGATGACGGCACGTACACCATGGCAGCCGCGCCTGTCGGTCCTTTTGGGGTAACCGGAGATGTTCCCGTCGTCGCTGACTGGAACAGCAGCGGTACGACGAAAATCGGCGTCTATCGCGGGGGCCTATGGTTCCTCGATAATGGAGACGGACTTCTCGGAAGCTGCGGGTCGTTTCCGTCTGGCGATCTCTGCAGAGGCCCGTTTGGCGGGGCGACAGGCGATATCCCTGTGGTAGGAAACTGAGGTAAATGACCATGAAAAAAATAGAATTCAAAAACAATGCTCTTTTAAGCTCTGGAATCCTTTCCGGGTTGTTCCTTGTTCTTGTATTTTTGCTGACGGCATCGGATGTCCTTGCGGTCGGCGGGATCAACCTTCAGTGTCCGGAAACAATTACTGATACTACACTGGGACGGACGACCGATCCATATATAGCCTGCAAGCATATCACCGGAGGAGACGGCTTTATAAGGATGGCAGATCAGGACCCCCCAGGGTTTGGTTATCCGAATGAGGCCTCGACCTATATATTCGGGTTCTGCGAGGCGACAGCCATACCGCTTACTCCTGCAGAAACGTATACTTCCAGGGTCATGAACACTTGTATGCTCGGGGCACAGTTCTCCGCTCCGACCCTTCAGGTCAGGGAGGGGGACGAGTTCTATCTTACGCTGTCAAATGTCGGGATGTTTATGCGGCCCGACCTCTTTGACCCGCATTCAGTGCACTTTCATGGGTTTCCGAATGCCGCGTCTGTTTTTGACGGCGAGCCGATGGCGTCAATCTCTGTCAACATGGCCGCCAGCCTTACCTACTACTACAACATCGTTGAACCGGGCACCTATATGTACCACTGCCATGTCGAGGCGTCTGAGCATATGCAGATGGGCATGCTGGGCAATCTATACGTACATCCAGCCCAGGACGGGACATCTCTTGGCTCATGCCTGGGCGGTCCCTGTACAAAATTTGTCTATAACGATGGCGACGGCTCGACGGGTTATGACGTCGAGTTCCCGATACAGATCTCTGCGTTTGATCCAAAGTTTCATGAGGCGGACCTCACGATCCAGCCGCTTCCGTTTGCCGATATGACTGACGTATATCCCATGTTAAACGGCAGGGGATATCCCGACACGGTAAATTCGGGAAGTCTTCTGCCTCCGCTGGATAATGAAAGCAAGATCTCCCAGTCGGTCAGCTCGCTGATTACCGCGAGTGTCGGCCAGAAGATCCTGGTCCGTCTTTCGAGCCTTGCAACGATAGATTTTTATACAGTCCAGGTCCTTGGTATCCCTATGAGAGTTGTCGGCAGAGACGCCCGGCTTCTGCGTGGCCCCACCGGCATTGATTTGTCCTATATGACTAATTCTGTCACCCTTGGAGGAGGCGAATCAGCCGATGTGATTTTGGATACTACCGGCCTGAGTCCGGGGACCTATTACCTTTACACGGCAAACTTAAACCATCTAAGTAATAACAAGGAGGATTTCGGTGGCATGATGACCGAGATTCGCCTGAATTAAGCGGAGGTCATGATGATTAACATAAACAGAAATGTACTTTCCTTTTTAATGGTCTCTGCAGTTCTGCTCTTTTCTCTTATGGTGACGCCTGCGAATGCTGCCATAGACGGGGTCATAACTATGAACGGAAATTTTGTCCTGTCGGCGAAGCCCGGATATATCAATACGCCGGACGGCAACTCTATTTTCATGTGGGGATACGCCCTTGGCAGCGGGGACATGCAGTATCCGGGCCCCACGCTGATCGTAAACCAGGGTGACGTGATTACGATCACCCTGAATAACCAGCTTTCTGTGCCGGTGTCTATCGTTTTCCCCGGCCAGACCACCGCGATTGCCCTAAGTGGTTCGCCGGGGCTTCTTACCAAAGAGGCGGTGCCCGGCGGGTCTGCCCAGTATCGGTTCACGGCATCGCAGCCCGGGACCTACACCTATTACAGCGGGACGACGCCTGAGATCCAGGCAGAGATGGGGCTTGTCGGCACGATCATAGTGCGTCCGGCCAGCAATCCCGCGACGTGGGCTTATAACACTTCTTCGACCCAATACGATCGCGAATTTCTTTATTTTCTGACAGAGATTGACCCTGTTGTGCATGACCGGGTGCTGAAGGGCCAGATGAACCTGATCGATACGACTACCTTCCATCCAGTATATTGGTTTGTCAACGGCCGCGCCCTGCCTGATACCATGCTGCCTGCACTATATCCGGCCCTCCCGAACCAGCCTTATAACGCTTCTCCGGAGATGCGCGTTGGCGAGCGCGTGCTGGTGAGAATGGTAGGCGCAGGAAGGGACCTTCACCCGCTCCATCTGCATGGCGCCCATCACCAGGTGATTGCCCGCGACGGAAGGCTCCTGAGCACTACAGGTGCGACCGCCGACCTTTCCGAACTGGCTTTCTCTACGACGGTCGCGCCCGGCCAGACGTCGGATGCGATCTACAGATGGACAGGAGAGAACCTTGGCTGGGATCTTTATGGTCATACCATCGACCAGCCTCTTGTTGTCGCTGCTCCTGCTTTAGCGGCAGGGAATGAGATATTTATACCAACGACGTTGAATGGCGGTATCTCTGATTTAGCGACAGCATTAACAATCGCTGCTCCAGGGGCCGGAAATTTCCCTGCCACAGGGGCCTTCAGGGCAGTCTTGTGGACCGGGACCTTCCCCGGCTTAACAGCAGGCGACCGTGAGGTGGTGAGGCTTAAAAGAAATACCCCTGCAAGCAACACCTTTACGATAATCCGGCGCGGACTTGAAGGTACCATTGCGCAGGTCTGGCCTGACGGCGCAGACATAGTCTATACGGACCATGGCGCACCGCTCCCTGTTGTGCTGCCCGACCAGCTTCAGCTTACTAACGGCATGTTCTGGTCTGGTTCACCGTATCTGGGAAGCACAGCGCCACTTCCCCCCGGTGAAGGAGGGTTCAATCCATTCAACGGGTTCTTCTTCATGTGGCATTCCCACAACGAAAAAGAGCTGACCTCAAATAACATATTCCCCGGTGGCATGGCCACCATGGCGGTTGTGGAACATCCTGACCAGGCGGTTGCGCCCTTCAGTGATATTCCGAATATAACCGTAGTTACCCCATAAGGAGGAACCATGATGAAAAGAATAAATATACTCGCAGCGATCTTTTTTCTCATCCTGGTAAGCTCTTTGGGGCTTGCCGGGACGGCGTCCGCGGTGACCTATAATTTAACGGCGGATGTGACCACAAAGACGATGCCGGATGGGACTGTCGTGACGATGTGGGGTTTTGCCTGCACCTCGTCGAGCGGCCCAACCGGGTTATGTACGAACCCAGGTGTTGTCACGGTCCCCGGTCCGCAGTTGACGGTTCCAGTCGGACAAACAACGCTTACGGTAAATCTTACGAACAATCTTCCCGAGGAAGTTTCTCTCATTATTCCGGGGCTCCAGCAGACGGCAGGTGCGTCTCCCGTGGCATCCTTTACCGACATCCAGGGCAGGGAGAGGAAGACCTCTTTTTCTGCCGTGGCAACGGCCTTTGGAGGAGGGCAAACTTATACCTGGACAGCGAAACCCGGCACCTATCTTTATCAGAGCGGTTCACATCCCCAGGTGCAGGTCCAGATGGGGCTCTACGGAGCTGTGAAACAGAATTTTGCAGCAGGCCAGGCTTATGGCGCCTCTACTGCGTTCAGCAACGAAGCGGTCCTTCTCTTCAGCGAGATAGACCCTGCCCTGCATGCCGCAGTGGCTGCAGGGACCTATGGTCCGGCAGGTACCATGACGAGCACTATTAATTACGCCCCCAGGTATTTTCTTATAAACGGGATACCATACTCGGCCCAGAGGCCGCCGCTGTCATTGGGGTTGACCGGGACCGTGACGATTCTCAGATTTCTGAATGCCGGGTTCCGCGAAATCGTTCCCGTCATCAACGGCATGTATATGACACTCATTGCCGAGGACGGCAATCATTATGCAAATACCAAGAGCCAGTATTCCATGATACTCGCACCGGGCAAGACAATTGACGCCCTCGTCACAAATCCCGGTCAGGGATATTATCCGCTTTATGAGCGCAGGCTCGGGGTGACGAACGCTGCCGCGACCGGCGGCGGCATGATGATGAGTCTTGAGGTGATCGGACCCACATTCCTGCTGACGGTCGAAAAATCAGGCACCGGCACCGGCACAGTCGAGTCTGCCAGCATGCCCGGAGGCATCAGCTGCGGAACCGCCTGCTCAGCGTCATATTTATCCGGCACAGAGCTCAGGCTGGTCGCAAAGCCTGCTTTCGGGTCTGCTTTTGTGGGGTGGGCAGGGGGCTGCACCGGTGCCGGAGACTGTATTGTAACCATGGACATCGCTAAAACAGTGAATGCCAACTTCGGACTGAAGAAGTTCTCTATAGGCATATATCGCACCGCGAATATCATGAGTCGCTGGTATCTCGATAACGGCAGCGGTCTTTTTGACGGTTGCGGGTCGTTGCCGGGACAAGATTTGTGTCTTGACCTGACCGACTGGCTGGCAGGAGATGTTGGGGTTTCAGGAGACTGGAATGGTACAGGCAGGACAAAAACAGGTATATACCGGGATGGGCAATGGTATCTGAGTCAGAGTTCAGCTGCTTTCGGTTCTGTTTTGAGCTTTGCTCCTTTTACCGCGGTCCCCGGGGACATACCGATAACCGGAGACTGGGACGGAAATGGCGTGACGGACATCGGCAGATACAATAACGGCAAATGGGACCTTTATAACATTACAACCGGGGCAGTAACCGTGATATTGTCCTTCGGCGGGTTGGCCGGAGACATACCCGTGACGGGAGACTGGAACGGTGACGGCACTACTGAAATCGGGATCTACCGAAATGGCAGCTGGCATCTTGATAATGCCGGGACCTACGTTTTTCCCGTGACACCGACATATGCCTCCTTCGGCGGGTTGGCCGGAGACATACCCGTGACGGGAGACTGGGACGGAAATGGCGTGACCAACATCGGAATATACAGGAACGTTCTGGGATTAAGCTATTGGTATCTTGACAGTAATGCCAACGGGATATTAAACAGCTGCGGAACAACGGTAGCAACCGATACCTGTTTCGGTCCGTTCGGTGGCTGGTCAACGGACAGACCGCTTACAGGATACTGGTAAAAATTATAAAGAGATGCATGATGATTTGGGGCGGCTGTAACAGGCTGCCCCTTTTTGTTATGCTTAAAGATATGATCAACATAATAAATAACCTGATCTTCCCGGTTCTCTGTTTATTGATTCTTTTTCCCCTCTCCGCCATTTCTGCTGATGGTCCGACGGTGAAGACGGCGCCCCTCAATCCTTCTGCAACGCCTGCTGCCGCGCCTGCTGACACTACGTTGCAGAAATATGGCATAGAGATAAAGAGCCTGACCCTGACCGCTAATGGCCATATGCTTGACCTGCGCTACAGGGTCAAAGAACCTGAAAAGGCAAAACCGTTCCTGAATCCCGAGATCAAGCCCTATCTCATAGACAGCAAGAGAAATATGAAATTATCAGTGCCGATAACACCGAAGATTGGCAGTCTAAGGCAGAAGACGCGCACCCCCGAGGCCGGGAGAGAATATTTCATGCTCTTCAATAATCCCGGTATGCGGATCAGGCCTGAAAACAGGGTGACTCTTGTTGTCGGTGACATAAAGATCGAAGATATTGTTGTCAAGTAAATAGAGGCGGTGTCATGGCCCATTTTTTTGTTGCCATTTTGACCTTCATATTAGCAGTGTCTTTTTGCCCTCCTTCTGCCTGTGCAGTAAACTTATCGCCTGAACTTGACAGGATTATCGCCGAAGGCAGACCATCAGACGAGATCCGGGTCATCATAAATCTTGCTGAAAAGGCGGAAATCTCATCCTTCAAGGACAAAGACAAAAAGAAGCGTCGGCAGAAGATCGTTTCCGAACTCAGGGCAAAGGCAGAGCATACCCAGCGTCCGATACATTCATTTCTGAACAGGATAGCGGCAAAAAGAATAAAATCCCTCTGGATAATAAATGCGGTTGCAGCAGCAGTACCTGCCGACCTGGTGAATGTTATTGCCGGCCTGCCAGGGGTGGAAAGTGTGGTAGTGGATGCCGTTGTCACTGCCCCTAGAGTACAGGCAGGTACTGCATCAGTAGCAGAATGGAACATTGACAGGATCAAGGCCCCTGTGCTGTGGGCATCCGGAATTACCGGCAGCGGAGTCGTGGTGGCGAACATGGATACCGGGGTATTCAAAGACCATCCTGACCTGGTCGGGAGTTATAGGGGTGGACCAAACAGCTGGTATAACCCATTTGCCGACCCGCTCAATGCATCCCACTGTGCGACGCCTGATAACTGCACTCCCTGTGAACTTTCTCTATTGCCATGTGATGACAGTGGGCATGGTACGGGGACGATGGGCGTTATTGTTGGCGGGAGCGCTGGAGGTTCTGCAATTGGGGTTGCTCCGGGGGCTCAATGGATTGCAACTAAGATCTTCAATGGTTCCGGCTATGCAAACGTTTCGGATATACATCTTGCATTCGATTGGCTGCTTGACCCTGATGAAAACGCCGGCACTGCCGACACCCCGGACATTGTGAACGCCTCATGGGGATTCAGGGATGATGCGAGCGCATGCATTAACGGGTTCGAGCCTGATATCACGGCACTCAGGACTGCAGGAATAGCGGTGGTCTTTTCCGCTGGCAATTCCGGTCCGGCACCTGCAACGAGTGTCAGCCCGGCCAACAATCCCGGCGCCTTTGCCGTCGGGTCCACTGATATCAATAATAATATCGCGTCATTCAGCAGTCGCGGGCCTTCTGCATGTGATGGGTCGGTTTTTCCCCATGTGGTTGCGCCGGGGGTGAATATCAGACTGGCCGACAATTCGGGATTCTATGTCACAGACAGCGGCACCTCCTTTGCTGCGCCCCATGTCTCAGGCGGCATGGCGCTGCTGCTGAGCGCTTTCCCGTCATTGACGCCGGACGAGATGGAAACGGCGCTTCAGCAGACTGCCTTTAACATAGGTGCCCCTGTATCAGTCCCAAATGTCACGTATGGATACGGCCTTATCGATGTAAGTGCAACGCTCACCTATCTTACAACACACGGTAACATCGCGGTCCCTGAGATGACGGGATTCCCGGCTGCCTTTGATTACGGGTACGTCGAGATGGCGGGGTCCTCTTCAGAGACATTTGCCGTTACCAATCGGAGCGGCTCGGACCTGACAGTCAACTCCATAACCATCACCGGCGCTGACGCGTCCAAGTTCACGATATCAGAGGATAACTGTTCGGCTGCGCTTCTACCCCCATCCGGAAGCTGTACCTTTACCGTTACGGTACAGTCTGTGGTTGACGGTCCCAGGAATGCGGCGATAACTATCAATTACGGCAGCGTTCCTGCAGACCAGAGTGTTCCCCTGAGCTGCACGATTGTTGTTCCGAATTCAATCGGACGATTCCAGGGAGATACCCTTGTCAAAACCTACTCTGTTATCCAGACTGCATACAATGGCAGCATCAGCAGCGATGTGATCAGGTTACGGTCGATGACCTACTACGAAAGTCCCGACTTCAACAGCGGTTCTGATATTGATGTCAGCCTGGCGGGTGGGTATGATGCTTTGTTCGGAACTCAAATCGGCTTTACGACCATCCAGGGGACACTGACTATCAGCACGGGCGCTGTGACTGTCGAGAATATAATCTTGCAGTGAGGGGGAAAGGGGCAACTTCGGCTGTCTGAATTACAAAGCTGCTCATTGATGCCTGCTAAACTATGTAATCAATTACACAATAGTGGAGCCGGACTCTCCACTGCATATGAGGAATTCCATATTGTTTCAGTTATTTCAGCAGGTTGTTAATATTTTATCTGTGGTCTAATATTTGCATAATATGCTTTTCAGGAATAGGGAGAGAAACAATCTTGCGATTTCGATTGCCGGTTGCTTTGGTATAGAGCTTAATGAAATAAAACCAGGAACTATGAGGGGTTGCCGATGGCTGAAACTAAAAAATACATCCTTGTTCTGAAGGCGATACGTGACGACAAGCGGCTTGAGTATATCGTATCAAGAAAATTGAATATCCTCTGGCCCGAGACGACATTTGCGCAGTGGAAGGAGAAAGTCTCAAAAGGCGAGACGATCATTCTTATGCGTGCTGAGAATATCATTGAGTTTGATCGCATAATGAGGGAACTTCAGGAGATACACGCCCCCCTGGAGATTGTAGACCAGAAGAACATAGGCGGCGCAAGAGTTTTTTAGCTTGTTTGCCTTATTCTGAACTATGTAATCAATTACCCAATCAGGGAGGCCGGATGCCATATCCCTATTTATATATTTCAAAGAAACAAATAAATCCGGATAGTTACAGGGTTCTGTTTGTGGTACATGATTTGCTTGCTTAGACTGATGAATCTGCCGCACTCCGGTGCGACATCTGCCGCAATTGTTAACCTGAGGAGGTTTTTTATGTTGATTGTAAAAAAGGCATGCATGTTCTTCCTGACTGTTGTTAGAGAAAAGATAGATAGCCGGGCAGATCAGTATGAATCTGCAGGGGTGACGGAAATGACGGCAAAATTGTCACTGGGGATGCTTCTGTCTGTTGGCCTGCTTTTATTGGTTCTGCCTGCAGTGGTGTCGGCCGATACGATGGACAATTACTGCCAGGCCCCTGCCTTTGTCAATGCTGTCCCGGCACCGAATATGATGCTCGCAATCGACGTCTCCGGTAGTATGGGATGGACTGCCTACCGAAGTGTGGATAACACTCGGCAGCACTCCTGCAGTAATAATAGTACATTTCCATGCAATCCTGATCACGATTTCTGGAATGACGGACAACAACACTCCGACTGCATAAAAAATTACGGTATATGTGAGACCCATGACGGAGAAAAGAGATGCAGCAATCATCATGACTCGCACTGCGATACGGATGCCGATTGCCTGAACTATAATTATGGGCTATGTACCGGGGCAGGTACGTCTGATTACGGAAGCTGTAAAAATTCAAGTCCAGTCCAGGCATGCGATGCATTAAATGCAGATACCGCTTGCGGCGTCAACGTGCCATGCGTACCGAGCATAGTGCATGAAGGTTATTTCAATCCCTCATCAACGTACGCATTGAACGCCGACGGGATATATTATGAAGTCGCAGGGACTGTCTGTCCTATTAAGTACACGTATAAGTGTTATTCAACCAGCAACCCGGTAAATAAATGCACTCCTAACACGCGCACAAGACCAGCTGATGCCCTTAACAGTTGCGGCACAGCAGCATATTGCACATCTCAGAAGGGCATTCCTACATCTACGACATGCAGCGGGGCTGACAAGGGCGACTGGCTTAATTATACGTATATGTCACGCATTGATCTCCTTCGCTGGGCCCTGACGGGTGGAGCCCCGTCAGCCTGCGGTGAGGCTAACACCGGCATTGGGACAGCAGCTAATTGCGACCCCAGGGTCAACACCGTATCCTGTTCCACAAACCTGAAGTTGAGCAACGACGGGTCGATACCGAACGGCAAAGGCTGCGTGCTCAAAAGTCATGGTATTGATAGCAATAACGGCATTTCTGCTCCATCTATCCAGGTGGCTGTCCCTTGGACAGGCAGGCTCGAAGACGGACTTGCATTCCAGTTCAGCCTGATGCCTGTCAAGCCCCGGATGGGCCTGTATACGTTCTCAGGGAGTTCCGTGCGAAATTATGTATATCTCGGCGATTTTACTGCCGCCTCCCAGACGAACGATACGTATTATTCTCGCCTCTTGTCTGCGGTGAACTATTCTCAGCCGTCCGGCAGCACGCCTACGGGACCGGCCATGCGCGACATTTTGGATTACTACAAGCAGGTCGCACCGACAAATACCGGTGGTATTAACGCCGTCCCTAATACCACCACCAATCCCGGGTACGCTAACTGGATGAGCCCGATGTATGACTGCAACAGCAGCACTGTCCCAACCCCTGCGTTACCCCGCAGGTGCTCCCTGGCCTCCTGCGCCAAGAACTTCGTTCTTCTGATGTCTGACGGAGAATGGAATCAAGGTGAAGACCCGGTCAAACCTGCACGCGAGATGCATATAGGGTATACGAATGCCGTAACGAACGCGATGACCAAAGTTGAGCAGGTCTATACGGTCGGGATGTTTGTCAGTGCGCAGGGCCAAAATTCCCTGAAAAATGTTGCGGTTTACGGCAGTTTTGATTATGACAATGCGACAGCTGCGGCGAGCCGCTGGCCTGCACCTGCAACCGGTTACCCCTCAAGCAGCCTTACCGTGGCTCCTCCCTATCAGCCGGATACATATTATGTTGCGGATGACGCTCTTACTATGCGTTCTAACATACAGGACGCGGTCTACGGTATGCTCGCCCGCACTTCCTCGGGCACAGCAGCCTCGGTTCTTGCCTCCGGAGAGGGTAGCGGTGCAAATATCATACAGTCAATATTCTATCCAAGGCGAAATTTTTTCCCGACCGAGCCGAGCATCGCATGGACCAGCACCCTCCAGAACCTCTGGTATTATCTTGACCCCAAGACTGCAAACAGTACCATCAGGGAGAACACTACAGATACAGGGGCGACCCCGGAACTGAAGCTTAATCAGGACTATATTGTTAATTTCTGGTTTGACGCTCAACACTGTTCTACAGCCACCACAACTCCATGCGTTACCAGCGCTGATTGTCCGTCCGGTCAAACATGTGTGGCAGGCACCAACGAAACCAAGGCAAAGCTCTATGCGGATGCAAATGGGGATGGTCTGGCGGATACTCCTGCGACCCCCACGTCGATTGTTGATTCCAGCGATATCAAGTTTATCTGGGAAGCCGGCACGATGCTCTGGAACAGGGACGCTTCCACACGTACAATCTATACCAACCTGGCCAACACAGCGACCATGCCGGAGTTTAAAGCAACAAATCTGTCAACGACAACACCGACCCTCCAGTCTCTGCTCAATATTGACGGACTCATCTCATCGGCGGGACAGCGCTCCGTTTTTGCCGGAGATCTTATATCATACATCCGCGGTTCAGCTGTGGATACAACTTCATATGGGACAGATACGATCACATTCCGGAACAGGACCACTGCGGTCGATCTTGACAATAACGGAAATATTCTCGGTGCAGGAGAGTCAGCAAAAGTCTGGAAATTGGGGGACATCATAAATTCAACCCCCCGTATCGCTTCCTGGATCCCTCTGAATCAGTATGATAAGTCTTATTCAGATTCGACGTATACCGAGTTTGTTACGACAGCAGCATACAAGGCAAGAGGCACTGTCTTTACCGGTGCGAACGACGGCATGCTGCATGCCTTTAAGTTAGGGACCCTCGCTCTTTTCAAGGACCAGTTCAAGAAGGCTGAAATGCAGGGCACCAATCTGGGAGAGGAAAGCTGGGCCTTTATACCGAAAAACGCCCTGCCTTATCTTCAGTATCTCATTCGTGAAGACTATTGCCACCTCTACTATGTTGATGCAACGCCGGTGCTCTTCGATGCAAGCATCGGGACTACGTCATGCGCAGCTACAAACTACTGGGACTGTCCCAGGACAGTTTCGACCTGGAGGACAGTCCTCGTCGGCGGGATGCGTCAGGGCGGAGCATGCAAGGCAGCAGCAACCGCAAACGGGGTAGCTGTGCCTGCTGCAGGATTGGGATATTCCTCCTACTTTGCTCTGGATGTAACTGATCCCGTAAATCCCAAGCTGTTATGGGAATTTGCCCCTACTGACGGCAGTCTTGGCCTGGCAACCACAGGGCCGGCAATTATGCGTATAAGCGCCCGAAATTTTACAGCAACGACCAGCACTCCTGACCAGAGCAAGAACGGCCGGTGGTTTGCGGTCTTTGCTTCAGGGCCTACCGGTCCTGTGGACTCGGTATTCCGCCAGTTCAAGGGGCACTCGGATCAGAATCTGAAGTTGTTTGTGGTCGATCTTGCAGGGCCCGGCTCAGGCAACAGCTGGACCCTGAACACAAACTACTGGGTAAAGGATACGCTTATTCCGAACGCCTTCGGAGGTTCCCTGTCCAATGGCAATGTAGATTATGACCTGGATTATCAGGATGACGTCCTCTATCTGGGATACACCAAGTCTGAAGTAGCAACTCCTACCGCGACGACTCAATGGAATGACGGGGGCATACTCCGGTATGTTACCAGGGAAAACCTGGCCGGCAATGCCATTGCCGGTACTGCACTCAATCCGGCGAACTGGGAGTTGAGTACTGTCCGTGACGGCCTTGGTCCGATTACCGCTTCTGTGGCGCATCTTGCCCATTATGCAGCCAAGTACGCCACACCGGACAAGGCATATCTTTATGCCGGGGCCGGGCGGTATTTCTTCAATACTACTGAAGGCGTCGATGATTCAGATACCGTGCGCAAGCTGTACGGTCTCACTGAGCCATGCCTTACAAGCATATTGAGTAATATATCCTGCAGTACGAGCAACACCGGTACGCTTGAAGATGTGTCCTCGAATGCATCACCGGTGCTGAATACAAACGGCTGGTATATAACACTCGATGCCTCGACGTCAACGTCCGGCAGTGAACGGCTCATTACCGATCCTCTGGCGTCCTCGATGGGCGCTGTTTTCCTTACCTCATTCAAGCCCAAGAAGGACGCCTGTTCGTTCGGGGGCAGTACCTATCTTTGGGCTGTAAAGTATGATACAGGCGGTACCGCGGCAGGCTCTCTGAAGGGTAAGGGTCTGATTCAGGTATCAACCGGAGCCATTGAGCAGGTGGACCTTGCAACTGCCTTTGTCGACAGAAATACGAGACGGTCGGCAGCCCTCACCGGTGTGCCGCCTCTTGGTCAGGGACTCTCGATTGTGGTTCCGCCGAACCCGGTTGACACCATGCTGCATATAAGGAAGAAATGACAGAATCATTATTCATAACCCCTTCTGTCCTCCCCTTACCACAAGGGGAGGGACTGCATACTGCCGGGGATCATACTTCGGCATCCCCTCTTCAGATAAGAGGGGGAAGGGGGAGTTATGGTTCCCAACGCGGTGTGACACTGATCGAGCTTATGATCGTGCTTG
>Ga0334722_10001937_pt1 | contig 24401 bp, 41 predicted proteins | sample C3_bottom_MG_FD_207210 | JGI IMG/M metagenome (GOLD analysis project Ga0334722, IMG submission 207210) | Sediment microbial communities from Yellowstone Lake, YNP, Wyoming, USA - C3_bottom | ecosystem: Environmental > Aquatic > Freshwater > Lake > Sediment | place: USA: Wyoming | collected... | reverse complement strand
CCGAGGTGCTCCTGCGGAAGACGGCCGAGATCGAGATCATGGTGCCGGACTGCACCTGCTGGCTGCTCAAGGACGCGGGGAACACGCAGCGGCTCACGACGAACGGGCACGTCAAGGAGTGCGTGGTACCCCAGGCGGAGGCCCTCGGGCTGAAGGAGGCCGAATGAGAACGCCCAAGGAGCCCTCGTCCACGCTGCTCTACCGGCTCCAGGCCGTTGCGCCGGAGAAGGCCGCGGAGGAGTGCCTTCGGGCGCGGCGGGAGCGGGACGCGCTCCGGGATGCACTGGCGCTCAAGTTGGTCGAGCACGTCCGTGGCCTGAAACTCGCCGAGATCGACGTCCTTGCGGTGCGCAACCTCGGCCGCGTCACGCCGGAAATGCTCGCCGAGATTGCCGAGGCGGTGGGGGAACGGCTGCGGGCAAAGCCGGGCTGGACGGGGCTGATCGTCATGGAGCGCAACGCGGGCTTCGAGCGGCTGTCCGACGAGGTGGCCCGGCCGCTCTACGAGAAGCTCAAGGCGCGGTACGAGGGAGGCGCGAAGTGAGCCTGGAGTGCCGAGAGTGCGAACGGGATCTTCGCGGCGGGCACGACAAGGGCTGCTCGAGGTACGTGAAGCCCTGTTGCAAGCGCCACGACGAGGACGGCGGCTGCCCCATCCACATCGCCAAGGCCGGCGCGCGGCGCAAGTGGCCGAAGTGCGAGCCCGAGGTGCGCTACGACGAGCAGGAGCGGCTCGACGAAGTCGTCGTCGACGGCCGCGACGTGCAGTTCATCCACCTCGAGTACATGAACGACGACAGCGTCTGGATGCGGATTGACCTCAAGCGCGGGCGCACGGTGACGACGACGCGGTGGTTCCTGCAGCGCGGGAAGCAGCGGCAGCAGCGGGTGCTCGAGAGCGCGGAGGCCATCGTCGTGAATCTCTGGACGGGGCGGGACGGGCGGAAGGGCGCGCGGATCCACGGCCGCGCGGAGCGGGACTGATGCCGAGCCTCGATCTCTGCCTCGCGGCCCATGTTGTCCACACCGTGGGCGCGCTCACCATCGTCATCGAGGCAGGCGTGCTCGACGAGCATCTCTTCGACGATGGCCGGGTGGTCGTCGCCTACGCGCGGGAGCACTTCGCCCGCTACGGCAAGGCGCCGGACGCGAGCACGGTGGTGCGCGACACGAAGATCGCGGTGCCGGCGCTCGCCGAGGTGCCGGAGCCGGTGCCCTACTACGTCGACCGGGTGAAGGCGCGGGCGCTCGATCATCTGGCGGCGGAGCAGACCAAGCGCCAGGTGTCGGCACTCGATCGGCTCGACACGCCGGCGACGGTGGCGGCGGCGCAGCACATGCTCGCCGAGATCGGGCGGCAGAACCTCGCGGGCGAACCCATCGACGACTGGACGCGCCACACGGCGGAACGGTGGGCGGAGTACGAGCGGGTGAAGCAGATCCAGGGCGGCATCACCGGCGTGCCGACGCCGTGGCCGATGCTCGACGACCTCACGCAGGGCATCAACCCGGGGGACTTCTGGAGCATCGTCGCGCGCCCGCAGTCGGGGAAGACGTGGCTCGCCTGCCTGATGGCGCTCCATTCCTGGCGCTTCGAGCATCGGCCGCTGTTCGTCTCGATGGAGATGAGCCGGCAGCGGATCAAGCGGCGCCTCGATGCGCTCTACGCCAAGATGCCCTACGGGCCGCTCAAGCGCGGGCAACTGGGCATGCACCTCGAGCCCGACTACCAGCGGGCGCTCACGGACCTCGAGCAGCGCCAGTTCACCTTCCCGATCGTGACCCGCAAGCGCGTGAAGACGCCCCAGGACATCGCCATCCTGATCGAGCAACTCCGGCCGTCGGTGGTCTTCATCGACGGCATGTACAAACTCGTGCCCTCGCGCGGAGGCCGCTACCAGGCCAACTGGGAGCGCATCATGGCGCTGGTCGACGAGATCCAGGAGTTGGCCCAGGAGAAGGACACGGGGATCGTCGGCACCACGCAACTCAGCCGCGGCGCGGAACGGAAGGGCGGCAAGAAGAAGCGGGGTGGCGAGGCGGCGCTTGGGGACGTGGCCTTCGCTGATGCCATCGGCATGAACTGCGACGTGATGCTGGCGATCCTGCCGGACGCGGCCGGCACCGGCGAGAAGGAGTCCGTGATCCAGGTGCTCAAGAACCGCGAGGACGAGTCGAAGTCGTTCGTCATCCAGTTCGACCTCGAGGCGATGGACTTCGGCCAACTCCACGAGTGGACGCCGCGCGGGAGTGGGGGTGGCGACGGGGACGACGACAACGGGGGTGGGGGCGGAGGTGGGAGCGGGGGTGGCGGCGGGCCGACGTCGTCGCCGGCGTCGGCCGGGGACGCGAGCGTGGAGTACTGATGCGCGCCACCGCGATCGTCGAACTGCTGACGCTGCTCGGGTGCGACAAGATCAAGGAGCGCCCGCGCGTCGTGAACGCTACATGTCCGCTCGCGCGAGGACGACATGAGGGCGGCGCCGATCGCCATCCCAGTTTTGGGGTGATGGTGAACGATGCCGAACGCTCGGGGTGGTTGTGCTACGCCTGCGGCTCCCACGGCACGCTCGGGTGGCTCGTGACCCAGTGGGCGCTGCAGGACAACACGCGCCAGGTTGAGGCGCCGCTGCGCATCATCGAGCGCGAGGAGGAGGGCGTCGAATCGGTGCGGAACCGGATCGACACGAAAATCGAGGCGCGGTGGGCCGAGGTGGAGCCGACGCAGCCGGCGCCGGACACGAATGTCTTCTCCGAGGCCGAACTCGCGCCCTTCATCGGGAAGGTGCCGCAGTACGCGCTGGACCGCGGGCTCTCGCTCGAGACGTGCCGCGCGTGGCAACTCGGCTACGACAAGGGCATCGGGGCCCGGCCGATCCCGCGGCTGGTCTTCCCGGTGCGGCGCCAAGATGGGGCGCTTGTCGGCATGATCGGGCGGGCCATCGAATCGTTCCACGAGCCGAAGTACCTGAACTACTGGCACTTCCAGAAAGCGCACTACCTGTTCGGCCGGCACCGCATCACCGATCTCAGTCGGCTGGTGCTCGTCGAGGGATTGATCGACGTGCTGCGGTGGGCGGAGTACGGGTTGCCGGTCGCGGGACTCATCGGCGCGCATGCGAGCGAGGAGCAGGTGCAACTCGCGCTCTGCTTCGAGCGGGTCTACCTGGCGCTCGATCGCGACGAGGCGGGCCGACTCGGGGAAGAGCAGTTGGTCCGCCGGCTCCACGGCCGCGTGCCGGTCTTCGGAATGACGTTCCCGGCCGGCAAGCACGATCCGAAGGAGTTGACCCGCGAGGAGGCATGGGCCGCCGTTGAGCAGGCGCGGCGCGTACTTTCGCCTTGACAGAAATCACCTCACCGGGTTAGATACCGCCTCTCGCATAGGGCTCGGACAGTCGAGGAAAGGAGCACGCACACCAGGCTGACCCGAGCAACTGACGCGAGTGAAGTCACGCATCGAAGGACAAACACATTTCCCACACGGCTCCCCAGAGGAGCCAAGGAGAACACGATGTCCGAACCGCAGAAGAACGACTGGTTCAACACGGGGCAGGCCGCGGTCGCGCAGGCGACGCTCAAGAGCGGGGGAGGCGGAGCGTTCCGCTTCTACCTGAAGGCCGGCACCGAGGCGCAGATCATCTTCCTCGACGGCGACAACACGCCCGAGGAGCCTGCGTTCAACTACCGCGAGCATCAGTACGATGCCGCGGGCGCGCGGGCGCCGCACTACGCTTCCTGCGTGGGCGCGGCGCGGGGCTGCGCGTTCTGCAAGGCGGGCCTCCAGCCCTACGAGGCCTGGCCGTTCACCATCATCCAGATCGCGCCGTCGTGGACCGATCGCGACGGCAAGGAGCGCACGAACGAGCGGCGGCTGCTCGTGGTCAAGAAGGAGCTGATGCAGCGGCTCCTGCGCTACCTCCAGCAGCACGGGGGACTCACGGGGACGATCTGGACCGTGTACCGCTCCAACAAGAAGGCGTACACGGCGGGGGACGACTGGCAGTTCAAGCAGAAGGTCGGCAAGGATGGGATGAAGGCCGACGATCGCCGCAAGGCGGTGGCGGAGTTCCTGAAGATCGATCCGGAGCGCACGCTGCGCATCGCCTACGCCGAGGAACTCCGGCCGCAGTCCGAACAGGAACTGCTCGCCGGGGGCGCCGACATCGAGGCGACGAAGGCGCGGGCGGCGTCCTGGGGTCCGAGCACGCCGCGGGAGCCTGGGGGTGGGAGCCGGGAGGGCAGCGCGGCGCCGGCGGGCGGGGGTCGCGGCAAGGGGGCTGAGGTCGAGTATTAGCCGATGAGCGTGGCGGTGGGGTCGAGCCTTGAGAATGCGGTCCGGGCGCTGACGTCAGCCGACGTCTTCGCGTTCGATACCGAGACATCAGGGCTCGATCCCTACCGTCACGTTCTCAAGGGCGTGTCGCTCTCGGTCGGCTCCGCGGCCGATCAGACGTGGTGGTTCCCGTTCCGGGGTGACGGCGCCCTGTCGCAGGTGCAGGTGCTCCGGGCGCTCGCGCCGATCCTGGGCGATCCGCAGAAGATGCTCGTCGGCAGCGACGTGCGCTTCGACCTGAAGTTCATGGCGCTGCACGCGCCGGACGTGCCGGTGCGCTGCCGGCTGGCCGACACCGTGGTGGCCGACTGGCTCGTGAACGAGAACCGGCAGCGCCACGGGCTCAAGCCGCTCGCCAAGGAACTGCTCGGCGTCCAGATGGTGACGTACAAGGAGGCGGCGCGGCACGACGGTGGCCTCTTCCCCGAGGCGTTCGCCGACTACGCCAAGGAGGACGCGCGCCGGGTGCTCGAGGTCTGGCGCGTGCTCGAGCCGCTGCTCGAGCAGGAGGGGGTGACGAAACTCTTCCACGAGGTCGAGATGCAGATCGTCCGGGCGGTGGTGGAGATGGAACTGACGGGTGTTGCCATCGATCTCGCCTTCCTGAAGGAGTACCAGGGACGGATGGAGGCGCAGCGCGATGCCGCCGGGGCCGAGATCCAGAAGGTGATTGGGCATCCCGTCGATCTCGCCAGCCCCGAGAAGGTGTCGCGACTGCTGTTCGAGGAGTTGCGGATCCTGCCCCTCGATGGCATGGCGAAGGGCAAGTCGGGCTACTACTCCACCGATGATGCGAATCTCTCGCGGATCAAGCACCCGGTGGTGTCCGAGGTGCTGAAGTGGCGGCACGCGGCGCACGCGATCAAGACCTATTGCGCGCCCTACAGCGTGCGGACGAAGACGGAGCCGCGCATCCGGGCGGAGTTCAAGCAGCCGGGCACGGTGGCCGGGCGCTTCACGTCGGAACAGCCGAACATGCAACAGGTCGCGCCCGAGGTGAAGCCGCTCTTCATCTCCTCGCCGGAGATGCGCCTGATCTGCGGAGACTTCAACCAGCTCCAGTTCCGCATCGTCGGGCACTACGCCCAGCGCCTCCTGGTCGACAAGAAGTTCATCGGGCGCTCGGTCGTAGCCGAGGCGTACCGGGCCGGGATGGACCTGCACACGAAGACGCAGCAGGAGATGGGCTTCAAGGAGCGGAAGCCCGCGAAGGAGGTCAACTTCGCGTTCATCTTCGGGCGCGGCTGGCGCTCGTTCGGCGAGGCCACCCAGAAGTCGGACGAGGAGGCGGAGCGGTACTACAGGGGCTTCCACGACACCTATCCCGAGGTGCGTCTGCTGGCCGACTTGTTTCGGAAGCAGATCTGCGAGCAGGGATTCGTGCAGTCCATCGCCGGCCGGCGACGGCACTTCCCCGAGATGAAGGGCGTCAGCCTCAAGGACAAGCGGGCGTACTGGTTTGGGTGGGTGGCCTGGAACGCGGTCGTGCAGGGCGCCGAGTCCGACATCGTGCGGATCACCATGCGGAACCTGCACCGGGCGCTGGAGAAGCATCGGGCCGAGGACGTGCGCTGGCGGCAGGCGCGGTTGCTGATCCAGGTCCACGACGAACTGGTGATGGAAGCGCCGGAGGCGATCGCCGACGAGGCGGCGGCGCTCATGAAGTCGTGCGGCGAGAGCGCGGTGCGCCTCGCGGTGCCAGTGATCATGGAGGTCGGCACGGGCCGATCTTGGAAAGACGCGAAGCACTAGCGACTTGTCAAAGATGCACACATCGGGTACAATCTCCGGCCGGAGGAGCGCATGACTTACGTCGAGCCCCACATGACCGAGGCGCTGAAGGACCACGTCCTGATCGAGGTGCCGTATGCCGAGGGCGGCGTTCGGGCGTTCTGGCTGCGGAAGCCAGGCACCGGCATGTATTCCCTGCTCGTCTCGTTCCTGCCGAGCGGGCACATCGCGCTCTCGGGCGATCTGACGATCGGGGGGCGGCACGGGTGCGTGAGCGCCACGGGCTACGGCTTCGACTGGTGGGTGTCGAAACTGGACGAGGACTATCTCTGCGGGAAGTTCCTTGAGAAGAAGTGGCAGCCGGAGATCGCCAAGCGCGACGTGCGCCAGCACCTGGAGACGGCGCTCAAGGATCACGAGCCGAAGCAGGCCGATCGGTGGCAGGCGGTGCTCGACGAACTCGAGGCGGGCGATATTGCCTACGAGGGACTCGTGCGCGCGATGGAGGAAGAGGGATTCACCGACGCCTGGGACTACTCGATCGGCGAGGACTACGACGCGAGCGGCGGCTGGCTAGTGGCGGCGCATCGGAAGTTCCGGGAGTTGTGGCTGGCGCGGGAGGCCGTCAAGGCATGAAGGACGCCCAGGATCTGCCGAAGCCGTCGGAGGAGTTCGAGCGCGCCTTCACCTCCAGCGGTTCCATCGTCGTCGAGTGCAACTGCGGGCGCACGCACTTCTGCGATCGTGAGGACGCCGGGGACTTCGAGGTCGGGGAACTTGAGGGATTGCGCGAGGCGAACCGCAAGAGCCCCGACAAGGTCATGGGATGGGACTGCACCTCGATCGGGCGCATCCAGGTCGACGGGAAGGAGTTCGCCGAGGGCTGCCCCTGTCACGCCGTCACGCGCTACGAACGCTGGATCTGGGATCACCGGGCCGGAATCACCGAGTACCTCTTCGCGCGGCTGAGGCGCATCCTCGAGGATGCCAAGGGTGAAGTGGCGTCTCTCACCGTCGCGGGCAAGTTGATGGGGCTCGACGAGGAAGTGCGGGACATCGAGGACGCGATTGGGCGGCTGCACAAGGCGGCCGTGCCCAAGGCAAGGTGATGGCATGAGCGACATCGGCGCGGTCTTCTCGGCGAAGCGCAGCGAGATCGGGCTCCCGCGCGTGCAGGCGCTCGCGCGGGAGTTGCGCATCGTGCAGAAGGACGGCAAGAAGTACGGCTTCGGCCCCGGCGGCGTCATCCAATGCTGCCGCGAGGTCGCTGATCGCGTGGAGTTGCCCCGGCAGTTCGCGCTCTGGGAGGGGCTGGCCGAGGGCGCGACGGACGCGACAGTCGAGGGCGCCCCGGCCGCCATCCGGTTCACCCAGACGCTCCGGCCAGAGCAGGGGCCGCTCATCGCGGAGTTCCTCGAGCGTCTCCGGGCGCCGCGCAACCGCTACGGCGGGATCTTCAGCGCCCCGTGCGGAGTAGGCAAAACTATTATGTCTCTCAAAATGCTCGCCGAGATCGGGCGACCGGCGATCATCCTCGTCCACACCGGCGCGCTCATGAAGCAATGGCAGGAGGCCATCGCCAAGTTCACCGATCTGCCGCCCGAGCAGGTGGGCATGATCCAGCAGGACACCTGCGAGTGGGAGGGGCGCCAGATCGTCGTGGCGATGGTCGAGTCGCTCGTCTCGAATCGGACGTACCCGCCCGAGATGTTCCGGCGCTTCGGCGTGGTGGTGCTCGACGAGGTGCATCGGCATGCCGCCGAGGTGTGGGGGCAGGCGGCGCAGATGTTCCCGGCGCGCCTGCGGATCGGCCTCTCGGCGACGCCCCGAAGGGCCGACGGCCTCTGGAACATCATCCGGTGGCACGTCGGCGAGGTGCTGGTGAAGGCGAAGGGGCAGGGCGGCGCGAAGGTCTTCATGGTGCCCACGGGCGTGGCGCTGCCCGAGGTGGTCTGGCAGGGCTACCACGGCGCCGAGGTGAACCTGGCCCGGCTGATCAACGCGCTTGCCGCCCATCCGAAGCGGAACGATCTCATCGTGGACGAACTCGTCAAGGCGATGAAGCGGGGGCGCCGGGTGCTCGTGCTGACGGATCGCCTGGAGCACATCCGCACCCTCTCGGCCATGTTCGAGTTGCTCTGGGATGGTGAGGAGCCGGTGCGCATCGGGCAGTATGTCGGGGGCATGTCCGGGGAGGACATCGAGCGCAGCCGCAAGTGCGGCCTCGTCTTCGGGACGTACCAGTACGCGAAGGAGGGCCTCGACGACCCCAGCCTCGACACGCTGTTCCTGGCGACGCCGAAGAGCGATGTCGAGCAGCCGATCGGCCGCATCCTTCGGACGGAGGAGGGCAAGAAGGAGCCGGTCGTCGTCGACTTCGTGGACGAGGGCACGCCGCCGTGCGTCGGCTTCGCCCAGAAGCGCCGCTGGCAGTACCGGCGCCTGGAGTTCGAAGTCAAGGATCTTACCCCGGCCCAGGCTTGACAAAGATCGTCGGTTGCGGTACGATCATCATGAAGGTTCGAGGGGGGAAAGCAAAGGAGTCGATGTCCGCAGTCGTGATGACCTATTTCCAGCAGTACTACCGCAAGCATCGCGTGGAGATCGCGGCGCGGCGTCAGCGACGCTATGAGACGGACAGCCCCTACCGGGAAGAGATCAGGCAGCGCTCGCGGCAGCGCTACTCCTCGTTGCGCAAGCAGCGGCGGGGACGGCGCAAGGCACGGACGCCGCGGACGGGCCCGGCGCAGCGCATCCATCCCACGGACAACTCGACGCTCTTCTCGGTCGGCGCCTTCGCGAAGTGCATCCATCGGAACATCAAGACCATCAACAAGTGGGAGCGCAACAAGATCCTGCCGCCGCCCACGCTGGTCGATGCCTTCCGCCACCGCTGGTACGCCGAGGCGTACATGGACCGGGTGGCGGCCCTGATCCAGCAGCACCAGAGCCCGAAGGGGTACATCCGACAGGACACATTCAAGCCAATCGTGCAGGCGGCGTTCGCCGACACGAACGGCACCAAGGAGTGATGCGATGGGCGAGAAGTCGAAGGATCGGCACGAGCGGCTCGTGGCCGAGGCGCAGGCGAAGGCAGAGGGGATGCAGCCCCAGAACGGGCTCAAGTGGGTCGTGCGGACGGTCGCCCGCCTGCGGGCCGAGGGGTTCGGGATCACCGACAACCCCGACGAGGAGCGGATCGAGGACCAGATCATCCAGGTTGCCGATCACGACCCGGCGCGCACGGCGCGGGTGAACGTGACGAAGGCGCTCACCATGAACCTCTCGAACTACGAGAGCGCCCGCGTCGCCGTCGGCTTCGAGTGCCCGTGCTTCCCCGAGGAGATGGCGACGGTCCGCGAGGCGCTGAACATCGAGGTCGAGCGCCAGATGCGGGCCGAGGTGCTGCTGGTCCGGGGCAAGGACATCCGTCCCGGGCACGAGGCCGAGCGCCAGAAGACCGCCGTCGTCGCGTAGTCGCAGTCCGTCTGCGGCTCGCGTAGCCGCCAGGAGCATTCCGACATGGGCACGAAGTACGACGCCATCACCCGCAAGGCGCAGGAAGAGTTCGGGCCGAACGCGGTCGTGCCGGGTTCAGATGCCCGCATGTCGCCCTGCGCCCGCATTCCCACCGGGATCTTCTACGTGGATCTCGTCGCGGGCGGCGGCGTGCCGGTGGGCATGGTCACCGAGATCTACGGCAAGGCGAGCGCCGGGAAGTCGTCCCTCGCGGCGAAAGTGGTCGTCAGCGCGCAGGGACTCTGCCGGGCCTGCTACGGCCCGACGATCACCGAGGCGCGGGAAGTCGAGGTGCCCACCGTCGAGCGGCATCCCGACGGCACCATCACGCGGTCGATGAAGACGGTCACGAAGCAGATCCCGGTGGACTGCGTCAACAAGTGCCGGCCGGGCCAGGAGGCAGGCAAGGAGAAGGAGAAGGAGAAGACGAAGGGCAAGGCGAAGGGGGAGAAGAAGGCAGGGCGCAAGCGCGAAGGCGCGTGGTCGGGCCGGGTGAAGACGTGCTGGGTTGACGCGGAGGGCTCGTTCGACCGCGCGTTCTACGAGCAGTTCGGGATGGACTGCGACGACGTGTCCATCGTCAAGGCGGAAACGGGGGAGCAGGCGATCGATTTCGTCGACGCGGCGATCCGCACGGGCGAGATCGACCTCGTCGTGATCGACAGCCTCGCGGCGCTCACGCCCAAGAAGGAGCGGGAGATCTCGGCGGGGGACATCCAGGTGGCGCTGCAGGCGCGGCTGTTCAACCGCGCGATGCGTCTCTGGAACGCGAGCCTCACCGAACTGCAGGCGAAGGGATTCGCGGCCGTCTGCACGATCCTGCTCATCAATCAGGTGCGGGCGAAGATCTCCTTCATGCCCATCGACACGAAGCCGGGCGGGCAGGGGCAGGACTTCGCGTCGAGCCTCGACATCAAACTCCGGCAGATGAATTTCAAGTTCGATACGTCCGGTCGGCCGCTTTGGCAGACCTCCAGTTTCCAGGTCGAGAAGAACCGCGTGGGCGAGCCCAAGCGGCAGGGCGAGTTCCGGCTCTGCGTCACACCGCACCCCGGGCGGAACCCCGGAGACACCTGGGACGACGAGGTGGTGGCGGACGCGGCGCAGGCGCAGGGCTTCGTCACCACGAACGACGACGGAAGCCTCACGGTGCTTGAGCGGGCGTTCCCGGACGAGCAGGCGTTCCGGGCCGAGATGCACCAGCGCGCCGGGCTGTACCGGGAGTTGCGGGTGCGCGTGCTCGATCGGATGAGTCGGCCGAGCGACGGCCAAGTGTCGGAATCGAAGAAGACGCGTGGATCGGTGGGCGAAAGCGAAGGAGGCAGCGACGCATGAGTGATCCCCGAATGCAGGCGCGGGTGAACGACGTGAAGCGGTGGCTGCTGCGGGGCTTCCGGGAGACGCTGCGCGGGCAGTTCCTCACCGGCGAGATCCAGCGGTGGCTCAACGGGGAGTGCGGCCCCACCTACACCTTCGAGGCGCCCCCGCGCATCGTGCTCGACGAACGGACGGCCAACTTCATCCGCGAGCCGGCGAATCGGGCGAAGCTCGACGCCGAGCGGCTGATCGGAGACACCGATGCCCAAGGTCATCCAGCATAAGGACGCGCGGGCGCGCGTCATCGTCTGGTTCGACCGCCCGCGCGACGAGTTGTGCTTCGCCTCCCGGCTTGATGAGCGGATCAAGGAGGGCATGCTCATCCCCGAGGAGTGCATCGTCCGCGTCCCGCTCAAGGACGGCGAGGACTTCATCGAGGCCATCGTGAACGCGGCGCTCACCGACACGGCGGCCGGCGCGGACTTCGTGAAGGTCATGGACGGCGTGCAGCGACTCCTCGACGAGCGTGCGGCGACGGCCGTCTCGCTGGCGGAACGGGTGCGGAGCGAGATGGAGAAGCGGTCGGGCGGCACGGTGCCGCGCTGGCAGAATGATGTGACGATCCGGCTGGGCATGCTCACGCGCCTGCGGGGACTCCGGGATCGGGTCGGCGAGCAGTTGGCGGCCCTCCATGCCGAGAAGACCGACGTCAAGGACGCCCTGCAGATGATTGCCGAATTCTTCGTGGAGCATCGCTGCGATGAACCCTGAGCGCTACCTCGAGCGGAAGATCACGCCCGAGCAGGACCAGAAGGCCAAGTGGGCGAAGTGGTCGCGCCAGCGATCCAACAAGATGAGCCGGGCGCAGGAGCAGCGGCTCGCGGGGACGTTCGGCGGCCGGCGGGACGCGTCGAGCGGGGCCGGGCGTCCGCTCACCCGATCCGGGAAGATCTCGCGGGAACGCACGGACAGCCGGGGCGACGTGGACACGAAGACGCTGTGCATCGAGGCCAAGGCCACGGGCCAGAAGTCCCTCAGCATCAAGCAGGAGTGGATCGAGAAGATCGCGGACGCGGCGGCCAGCACCGGGCGCACGCCCGCGCTGGCGTTCACGTTCGAGAACATGCCCAAGGGCTACCCGCGCGACTTCGTGGCGGTCCCGAAGGAGTGGCTGGCGGCGGTGCTGCGGAAGGCAGGACTCCATGCGGGGTAAGCCCCTGGTCTACGTCGCCGGGCCGCTGCACACGAGCGGCATCGAGTTGGAGAACTGCCGGAGGGCCATCCTGCAGGCCGAGCGGCTGCTGTCCCTGGGCTTCGCGGTGGTCGTGCCGCATCTCAACTCGCTCTGGCACTTCGCCTCGCCGCATCCACCAGCATTCTTCATCGAGAACGACCTGGAGATCCTGGCGCGCTGCGACGCGATGTTCCGGCTGCCGGGAGAATCGAAGGGATCCGACGCCGAGGAAATCTTCGCCGGGGAGCACGAGATCCCGGTGTTTCGGAACGAAGGGGATCTGCTGGCGTGGTTCAACGAGCGCACCTCGCGATGAGCCGCGGCGTTGTCCTGCCCGCCGGATGCCTGCTGCCCCTGGAGCAGCGGCTCGTCGTCTACGCCATGTTCCAAGACGACGATGTCCCCTGCCTGGGATGCGCGCGACGGGAGGAGTGCCCCGTGCGCCTCGATCGGGCGGTCCAGATGGCGGAGGCGCTGGCCGGCGAGACGCTGGCCGTGGCCTCCTTCCGCGACTGCCCGCGCTGCGGCGGGCAGATCCGGGAGTGGGGCATCGAAGGCACCCGGCGGCTCTGGCGGTGCCGGAACACGGTCACGGTGCGGGGCATCACGGATCGGCAGGGCCGGACCGAGCAGATGCAGACGTTGTGTGGATACACGCTGTGCGAGATCGCCCTGGGGATTCCGGCTTGACGAACATCGACACATCGGGTATACCGGGGCGACTTCTGTGGGCCTGAAAGACATCCTCGACGAGTTCCACGGCCGTGCGCCCACGATTCCCGTCGGGCCGCCCATCGGCGATCTCGACGAGGCGCTCTGGACGTACTTGCGCCGGCTGGGCGAGGTCGAGGCATCCGAGGTGAATCACGATCTCGACGAGCACCATCCCTCGGGCGCGTACCAGTTCTGCCCGCGGCAGCGCGTGCTTGCGCACTTCTTCCCGCATCCCGAGACGACGGAGGTGGGGCCGGCGCTGCGGCTGACGTTCGGGTGGGGTACGGCGTGGCATCAACACGTCCAAGATCACTACTACGGCCCGATGGGCATTCTCCTGGGGGGCTGGCGGTGCGTTGGCTGCGGCCGGATGGTGACGGACGCATTCCTGCCGCCCCCGTGCGACGCCTGCCACCCGGCGGACGAGATCGCCCGGTGGCAGGCGCGTCCGGTGAAGGCCAACTCGGGCTGGATGTACCGCGAGCCCAAGTTGCGCGATCCGGAGTTCGGGATCGTCGGGCGCTGCGATGGCTTCCTGCGGATGACGCCGTGGAATCCCGCGAGCACCCGCGCCCTCCTCGAGGTCAAGACCATCAACGGCGCGGGATTCACCCGACTCACGCAGCCCCACGACTCGCACCTGTTCCAGGCCCAGGTCTACATGGGGCTGTCGGACGTGCCCGTCACCTGGTTCGCGTACTACTCCAAGGAAACGAAGCCGGCCGATTCGCGCCCGCGCGTCTTCCGGGTGTCCTACGACGGCGGCGCCACGCTCGAGGAGTTCCGGCGCCGCATCCGGCTCTGGCGGCAGACGTGGCCCACGAAGCAACTCTGCGGCGGCATCTGCGAGAGCCTCGTCGATCCGCGGGCCAAGTACTGCCCGAACGCCCAGGAATGCTTCCACGACGACATCGACGCCGTGATCGAGCGGCGAAAGGCGAGGACGGCGTGATCGCCTGGCAGAAGGCCGAAGAGGAGTTGCGCGGCAAGGCGTGGAAGATGCATCCGGCGCGGCGTGACAAGTCCGAGATGGTTGGGGCGGTCCGGGACTGCATCCGCCCGCTGCTCATGAGCGAGCGGCTCCGCGACTACACCTACTTCCGCACGCTGCTGATCCAATGGATCCGCGAGGCGATGCTCGTGCGCCTCAAGCACGACCAGCGCGCCAAGTTCCGCGACATCGTGTGGGGCGAAACCATCGGCGAGGCACTCCGGTCGCAGAACGTCGGCATGCGGAACCAGGGCTTCCGGGCCGTCATCGACGGCCTTGCGGTCGCCGTGGCCGAGGCCGTGCTCGACGACGTCCTGGGGGTGAAGTGATGCCCGAGCAAGGCTGGAAGGTCGAGGAACGGCGCGTCGCGATGGCCTTCTCGAACTGGCTCTCGGGCGGGAAGTGCGAGCGCGTCCTCGCCCGCCAGAAGATGCAGGGCCGGATGATTGAGCGGCTGCACGGCGATCTCGCCCCACATCCGGACTGCCCGCTGATCTGGGGCCCGGCCGCCGACTGGTTCGCCAGGGGCTTCCAGGTGGACGCGAAGCGGCGGGCGGCCTTCTCGGTCAAGGGATTGCTCACGCAGCCGCTGCATCCGGTCTACGCTTGGTGGCAGAAATTGTCCGAGCAGACACGGGCGGGGAAGTGGCGTCTGCTGGTCGCGCTCGAAGGGCAGACGCGCGTGTTGATCTATGGGGAGCAGGAGGCAACGTGGCTGGACGAACGGCACGGCCGGAAGGGGCTTCCGCCGTGCCTGCGTCTCTCCTCGGGTCGTGAGGGGCAAGAGCGCCTGTCGCTCTTCCACTTGGATGCCTGGCTGAAGGCCGTCGATCCGGTCGGCCTGGGCGTGCCCCTCTCAACGATGGAGGTGACGCCATGAGTTTCCTGAAGACGTTTCAGAAGCACAAGCCCAAGAACCGCTCGGTCAAGACGGCCTTGCAGGAGTTGGCGCAGCACATGCCGCCGGCCGCCATCGGCAAGCAGTTCAAGGCGGAAGGGCGCGAGGTCTGGTTCTGGCTCAACGCCTTCGGCATCGCCTGCGACAACGCCGAGCCCCGGATCTTCGCGGGCGCGCGGAAGCAGGGGCACCGGGCGCTGGCCGACTACTTCCGCCAGCGGTGGACGCAGGGCTTCCAGAAGATGGCGGAGGAACTCGGCGTGAGCCGGGCCACCGTCGAGATCTACCACCGGCACTTCGTGGCCGGCATGGCACAGGCGAAGGGACGGTAAGCATGGGCAAGGCGCTGGTCCCCGAGCGGGTCGGGAAGAACCTCCACATCGACCGCAAGCGGATGGCCTGGGCCATCGAGCGCGCGGACGTCTTGGCGGGCGTGATCAAGAAGTCCTTCGTCGAACTCTGTCGGGTGCTCGCGGAGGTCATGGACCAGCAGTACTACAAGGAGTACACGTTCCAGCGCGGCAAGGAGAAGGGGGAGCCGTACACCCGGTTCGAGGACTACGTGGAGGATCGCATCGAGTGGAGTGCGCGGAAGGGCTTCGATTTCATCAACATCAATCGGAAGATGCTCATCGAGGCCAAAGTGACGGATGAAGACATGGAGACGGTCGGCTGGACGAAGGCCGTGGTGCTCTCCGATCTGCCGCTGGAGGAGCGGAAGCCGGAGAAGATGCGGACGTGGCTCACGAAGGCGCAGACCTCCACGGAGAGAGAACTGCGGGACGAGGTTGATGAGGTGAAGGCGAAGGCCATCGGCAAGAAGTACGAGAAGCAGGAAGACTTCGAGTGGCGCAACTTCTCCCTGGCGCCGGATCAGGTGAAGAACCTCGATCTCGCGGTGAAGGTGGCGCAGCAACTGACCGGCACCGCCACCAAGGCGTTCGCCATCGACATGATCGCGCTCTACTTCGTCGCGGGGCACCTCGAGGACAGCGGGGAGGCGCTCCGCCAGATCCTGCGCAACGTCGAACGCGTGTTCGGCGTCGAGCTGGTCGCCATCAAGAAGGGCGCGGACGAGGAGATCGTCCACGGCCAGAAGATCGCGAAGCGGCTCGGGGTCGAGTGATGTCCGAGACATGCCAGGATCCGACAGACGTGCCCAAGAAGCAGGCGCCGGAGCACGCGATGACCGTGCGCGAGATACTCCTGTATTCCCCCGAAGCCGCAGCGGGACTCTGCGATCGGGTGGTCCAAGAAGCCGGCGCGGGTGTGCCGGACGATCAATGGGACGAGCAGCACCAGCGGGGAATGGTCGCCGGCGCCAAGCGCTGCGCGGCGGCTTTTCGCGCGGGCCGGGCCGGGGCGCGGCCGAAGATCATCACGCTCTGCGGCTCGACGCGGTTCATCGAGTACTTCGCGATCATGGCGTGGGAACTGGAGAAGGGCGGGGCCATCGTCCTTGGGCTGCACTACCTGCCGCCGGGCTACGGCGCGCAGGCATCCCACCAGGCCGAAGCCGAAGGCGTCGCAGCGCACTTCGATGCGCTACACCTGCAGAAGATCGACTTGTCGGACGAGGTGCTGGTGCTCAACAAGTGCGGCTACATCGGCGAGTCCACGAAGATCGAGATCCGGTACGCCGTCGCCCACAGGAAGCCGGTGCGGTGGATGGAGCCCGAGCGGGTGCCCGTCGAGTTCGGCGGGGCGCTCACCGAGCCGGTCGTGCCACCGGAGCAGCACGCGCACGGTGACTTGCATGCGGAGACGCGGGAGTGGTGCCAGGATCCGACGTGTCCGGATCGGGGGCGAGCATGAGCGAGGGATTCAGCGTGACCTTCAGCCCCGATCAGGGACTCGCGTTCGTCGAGGCGCTGACGGGCATGGAGCCCGACGGACGCGGTGGCGGCACGCCGAAGTCGGCGCACGCCCGGACGGCGCTGGCGGCGATCCTCGGCCAGTCAGGCGTCCCGTTCGCGGGCGACATCATGCAGTGGGTCAACGGCAACAAGAACATCCAGGGCTACCCGATGCGGCTCACCCGCTTCGTGGTGTACCTGCGGGCTGTGGCGAACGCGCTCGAGCAGTTGCTCCCGGCGGAGGATCGGGCCACGCCTGGGGGAACCCCGTGAGCGCGCCCGCCGGCTGGCCGTTCGAGACAGGTGCCCTCGTCGTGTATCGGCCCTGCGGCTGCTGCTGGATGCGTGCCGGCATGGGCGTCGTGATCTTCCCGTGTGTCACGCATGCCGAGCCGCTGGCCGCGGCGGTCCGCCGCGAGGATGAACAGGCGCAGTCTCCGGCGGACCCCGTTGCCTCGATGCGGACGGAACCGGAGGAGATTGCCCACCGCATCCTTGCCCAGACGATGCGGATGGTGGGGCCGGAGCGATTCAGTCCCGAGCGCCATGACCGTTTGTTCTACTTCCTGCTGGAGTTGTTCAAGGACGCCACCGGCTTCAGCGCGCTGCCGCCGTCGGAGGGGATCTGACACCGATCACGCGAGCCGAGCGGCGCCAGCACCTGGGGCAAGCCGCCTTTCTGCTTGTCGTCGGCGGCCTCTCCTTCGGCATGGGCGGTCCCTGGCGCGCCTTGTTCGAGTTGCGCTGGTGGGAAGCGGGGATCAGCACCGTGGTGGGAGTCCTCCTCGTCTTCGGCGGAATCATGGGTCTCCTCCTAGTGGGGATCGCGCCGCGCCATCCGACGGAGGAATGGCGACGCGAACAGGAACGCGAGACAGGAGGCAAGTGATGGCAAAGCCTGAGAAGAATGGCGGCCTGCGGCTGCTCGACGATCGGATCGCGGTGGTGCGCGACGCGGCGCCCGAGAAGTCGAAGGGCGGCATCGTGATCCCCGACGCGGTGCAGGAGAAGCTGGCGCAGGGCGTCGTGAAGGTCACGGGCGCGGGGCGGCGGCTGGACACGCCCGTGTCCAAGGCCGATCGGCTGCGCTTCCCTGATGGCGTCGAGCGCCGGCCGATGGAGGTGAAAGTGGGAGACCGCATCGTCTTCAACACCTTCGCCGGCTTCCCGGTGAAGACGGGCGGCGTCGACTACCTGATCCTCAACGAGGCCGACGTCCTGGCGATCCTGCTGGAGTAGCCCCATGCCCCGCGACGCCGTCGAGTTGCATGTCGAGCGCCCGGATCTCCTGCTCGACGAGATCGCGCCGGGCGTCTTCGGCAAGCGGTTCGACGGGCCGGACGGGACGTACTTCCCCATCGTCTACGCGGCGAAGGCCGGATCTGGCGACGTCGGCCGCTTCCTCGACGCGCTGCCGCACGATCGAGTGATGAAGTTCCCGTGCGTCGTCAGTAGCCGGCTTCAGGGCATGCTGCAGCGGCGGGGCTTCCGGCTCACGCACGAATGGAGTGCGGCGGCCGAAGAAGACGTCGATGTCTGGGTACGGCCTTGACAAATATCAGCGAGTCGCCTATAATCCTGCCCGTGATGAGCGCGATGCAGACAGAGCCAAAGGTGGAGTCCTCCTATCTACTCTCGGAGGAAGGCCCGAATGATTGGCTCGTGCGGAAGGTCGAGCCCAGCGAGGCGGGCCCGCGCCTGCTCGCCGAGTACCCGGTGCGCTTCGGGCAATGCCCCTGTGAGGGCTTCCAGCGGCACCTCTCCTGCCGGCACGTCCGCATGGTGCAGCACAACCCCCAGGGCGGGGCGCCGCGGGCGGGCGCGCGGAAGGCAGCCATGCGCCTCGCGGCGGCCTGGGAGAACGCCTTCGATCGGCTTGTGTTCGACGAGTACGTCGAGGACACCAGCGGCACGGTGCGCTTCGTGAAGATGGCGGCGCGGGGCCAGCCGGTACGTCTCGGCGGGCACGACTACTGGAAGATCCTCGCCGTCTACCGCGGCGCGATCATCGAGATCCACATCGGGAGATAGTGATGCCCCTGTTCCATCCAGCCTTCGCTGTCCTCGCCCGCGACTTGGGCACGCCCGAGGCGGCCTCGGTCGCACGGCGCGTGTACCGCCGGGAGTTCGCTCTCACGCTCGCGCTGCTGGCGGTCGTGCTGGCGTTCTGCTTGGCCGGATGCGGCACGGATGTCGAGAACGCGACCTTGGGGAAGGACGCGCGGCGGCTGGGGAGCGTGGATGGTTACTCCGTCTACGTCCTGCGTGACCCGGACACGGGCGCCTACGTCTACGCGATCGCGGGGACTGGGAAAGCCGCCCTTGCCGTGCTGCCGGCCGACGCGGCGCGCCCCCAGGAGAAGCGCTGATGGGCGAGACAGTTCGCGATGGCGGCCCGGCGTTCCCGCACGACGCGCTCCACCAGAACGCGGGCGGGTTCGCGGAGCCCGAGCCAGGCATGTCCCTCCGCGACTGGTTCGCGGGGCGGGCGCTCACGGGACTGGCCTTCGGGACGTCAATCGGGGACGACCGGGACGAGGACGCGCGGGTGCAGGCGGCGTACCGGATGGCCGACAAGATGCTCGCCGAGCGGGCCAAGCCCGCGGAGAAGTAGGGCCGACATGGACAACGCCGCCGCCGATCTCGCCAAGGCCAACGCCGACAAGGAGCGTCTCGCCAAGGAACTGACGGAGGTCCACATCCAGATCGGGCAACTCGAGAAGCGCAAGGAGTGGCTCAAGAGCAAGTTGGAGCCGCTGCTCACCGACGGCGAGCGCATCGGGCTGGTGGCGAAGGAAGTCCGGCAGAACCTCATCGTGGACGACACGCTGCTCGCCACGCTCGAGGCGCGGTTCGGCGCGAGCATCGTGAAGCGCAGCGTGAACACGCCGGTGCTGCGCAAGTACATGGCGGAGGATCAGGCACTCGATCAGGCCATCCCGCGCAAGAAGCAGGTGACGCTGCGCGTGGGCGAGGCGTGGGACGGCTAGAATATGGCCGTGTCCGAGACGTCCTGGTTCAAGACCGGCCTGCCCAAGGACGGGATGATCGTCCCGCCCACGGAGCGGCAGATCTTCTTCCTGCAGCGTCACATGGCCCAGGTGCTCGATCTCCTGTCGCCGCCGCTGCGCGTCAACGCCGAACTGATGGGCTTCGAGGAGTGGATCCAGACCATCGACCGCTACGAGGCGAGCGACTTCATCTCGAAGATCAAGGAAGGCGCGGTGGCGCAGAGCGTGATCGAGCGGCCGGTGCCGAAGCAGGTGGGGCCGAAGGCCGAGACCCCGTGGTACACGACGGGCGTGCTCCCGACGGGGCGGGACGACGCATGAGTGCTGCATGACGAAAGAAGAGCGGGTCGCCGTGATGCTCATGGACCGGAAGGCCATCCAGGCGGAGATCGACGCCAAGAAGGCGCTGCTGGGCCAGATGGTCGGGTGGCTCTATCGGTCGGTCCTGGCGGACGAGATCGCCGAGTGGCAGGCGATCCTCGATCGGAAGGCCGACTGCAGACTGTCTGCAGTCGGGGCGCGATGAAGAACGACAGCGGCCGTCCGCGGAAGGTACGCTCGCACGGGCCGGGCGGGCGGACGCCCAAGTGCGGGCTCTGCACCTGGGGCCGCAAGGATCAGCGGCTCAAGCGGGCGCGGCAGAAGACGCGGCGCACGATGCAGGAGAGCGGGCGATGAAGACGGAGACGCTGGGCGCGGTGGTGCTGATCTGCCTGGCCGTCGCCATCGCCACCACGGCGATTCTCGGGAGTCTGCTGGTCTTCTGGGCGACCAGCGGCGGCGCGGGGTTCGCCATCACGGTGCTCACCCTCTTCGGGATCGGCGCCGAGATGTCGATCTTCAAGCACCTGAGCGAAATGAAGCCGGATATCCGTCCGCCGGTGCAGGTGCCGGATGGTTGGCCGCCGGGGAAATCGGGCGGGCCATGATCTGGGCGCTTCTCTGGCCGTTTCGGGACGTGAAAGATTCCGGCGACCCCGAGTATCTCGCGCTGCGGGGACCGGAAGTGTTGCGTTCGACGTGGTCTGAGCCTTCGGAATCGGAGATCGAGATTCGACTGTTCCTTTCGGGGCTCGAGGCGCGGAAACTGCGGGCGATGTCCAATCGTTCGTTCGCGCTCTGCGGCATGTTCTACGATCTGCCGGATGATGTGTCGTTCGAGGAGGCCCGCCGTCCCGAGATGCGCCTGGCGCTGGTGTTGATGGGGCGAGAGATGGCGGAAGGTGAGAGATTCTTCATCCAGTCCGTTGAGATGACGTCCATCTTCGAGGAGAAAGTCCAAGTGAAACTTATCGGCCAGGTGACCGGCCGAGAGAAGAGAGCCCATGCCGAAGCCTTCTGACATCGAGGTGGCGAAGTTCCTGGCCGACTTCCGGGATCGGGCGAAGCCAGCGCAGGAGGGCAGCCCGGTCATGGACGAGTTGCGGGCGTTCCCGCAATGGGCCGATGCGTCCTACCGGGAGCCGGGCCTGCAGCCAACGATCGCGCCGCCGCCGGATCCACGGCTGCCGCCGCTCGAGCGCGCCGCGGCGCAGGCGGCCCAGACGCCGCCGGCGATCGCCGTGCGCCAGGGGCCGGGCGACAGCCGGTCCATCGTGTCGGCCGAGGCTGCGCAGAAGCACAATCCCTGGGCCAACACCAGCCCGCCGCCATCGACGGGGCTGGTGTTCATGTCGCTCGACACCGAATTGCCACCCCCGTACCCTGGCGTCTGGGCGCGCCGGCCGGGCGGGTGGCTGCGTCCCGCGTAGCACGCGAGAGGAAAGTCGTCATGCCAGACAAGCAGATCGAGTGCCTGGACTGCGGCCAGTCGTTCGTCTTCACTGAAGGCGAGCAGGAGTTCTTCACCGAGAAGGGCTACACGCCGCCGAAGCGCTGCCCGGGGTGTAGGGCCAAGAAGCGCGCCCGCCTGGAGTCCGGTGGCGGTGGCGGTGGTGGTGGCCGAGGCGAGAGGCGTCGGCGCGAGTGACCGGCACGGTGCTGGCCCAGCGGATCGCCGGCAACCGCCCGCCCTTCGACGGGCCGGGGCCGAACGAGACGGCGTTCGCCAAGAACGCCTTCCTGCTGAACCTGTTCGCGGCACTCAGTATCGAGCCAGGCTTCGGGCCGTCGCCGCTGATGCCGGGGGCGATGCTGGCGCACCTGCGCGCCTGCCTGCGCCGGTACAAGCGCGAGATCACCGCCAGCCACATCGAGGAGGCGCACAAGGCGCTGGTGTTCCCGCACTCCCGGTCGATCATCTCGGCGTGCCTGTTCCCGGGGCGGAAGGTCATGCCGAACGGGGTGCCGGCCGAGTACGAGGTGGCGTGATGTCCGCCGACGAAACCGTCCCCGAGGGAACGGAAGGACTTCGGGTGACGGTGATGTCTCCCGCCGACATCCGAAATGCGCGGGCGAAGGCCTGGCGGAAGTGCTGGGCCGGGGTCACGCCGGGGAAGAACGAACAGAAGCTGCAAGAGGCCGTGCCGCCGTCGGATCTGACAGATCCGATTGCCGTGCTGCTCGCGATGCAGCGCATCGTGGCCTGGGGCAACTGCGCGGGCATGAACCATGCGTCGGTGGTCTTCGCGCTCGAGTCCCTGCTCCAGCGGGTGGGCTTCCCACAGGAGCCGCCGTGCTGCATGTGCGAGGGCACGGGCTTCACGGTGGGCCTGGTGCGGGAGCATGGCGTGAAGGCGCGGCGGCCCTGCCCGGAAGGGTGTCGGTGCCCGTGGGCCCCCTCGTAACCCGCCGCCTGCCGGTGGACGCGCTCGTCCCCGATCCCGACAACCCGCGCCTCCACGACGCGCGCAACCTCGAGGTGATCCAGGCCAGCCTCGCCCGGTTCGGCCAGGTGGAGCCGCTGGTGGTGCAGCGCGGAACGCATCGCCTGCTGGCCGGGCACGGGCGCCTCGAGGCGCTGCGGCGGCTTGGGACCACCGAGGTCGAAGTCGTCGAGATCGACATCGAGGGCGTCGAGGCGAAGGCGCTCGCGGTGGCGCTCAACCGCACGGCCGAACTCGCCGACTGGGACGTGGACAAGTTGATGGGCCTGGTGCAGGGCGATCCCGACACCGATTGGGCGGCAATGGGCTTCTCCGAGAAGGAGTTGCAGGCGCTGGTCGGCACGCAGGGCGGGGGCGTGGATCCCGACGCCATCCCCGAACTCACGGGCCCGGTCGAGACGCAGGTGGGCGACGTGTGGCGCTGCGGGGCGCACCGGGTGATCTGCGGGGATGCCACGGACGCGGCGACGGTGGCCCAACTCTTCGGCGACGATCGGCCGGTGCTCATGGTGACGGACCCGCCCTACGGCGTCGAGTACGACGCGGCGTGGCGCGGGGAAGCCGGCGTCGGCAGCAGCGAGCGCGTCGGGAAGGTCGAGAACGACGATCGGGCGGACTGGGGCGCGGCCTGGGCGCTCTTCCCCGGGGACGTGGCCTACGTCTGGCACGCCGGGGTGTACGCCGACGTGGTGGCGCTCTCGCTCATCGTCCACGACTTCGAGATCCGGGCCGGGATCATCTGGAAGAAGCCGAGGTTCGTGCTCTCGCGCGGCAACTACCATTGGGGCCACGAGCCGGTGTACTACGCCGTCCGCAAGGATCGCGATCCGCGCTTCGTCGGGCAGAACCAGAGCACCGTCTGGGAGATCGCCAACGCGGCCGGCGGGCAGGAGACGGACGATGCCCACACGCACCACTCCACCCAGAAGCCGGTGGCCTGCATGGAGCGCCCGATCCTGAACCACGGGGCGCCTGGCGACTTCGTCTACGATCCGTTCCTCGGGTCGGGGACGACGATGATCGCGGCCGAGCGCACGGGGCGGCGGGCGCTGGCCGTGGAACTAAATCCGCACTACGTCGAGATGGCGGTGCGCCGGTGGGAGAAACTGACGGGCCAGAAGGCCGTGCGGGAGCCAGCGTGACGGAAGCCCTCCAAGTCCAGCGGGTGCCGGCGGCCAGCCTCGTGCTCGACGAGGAGAACGTCCGCGTCCACGGCAAGCGCAACCTCGAGGCGATCCGGGGCAGCCTCCGCCGCTTCGGCCAGGTGGAGCCCCTCGTCGTCCAGAAGGGGACGCGCCGGGTGCTTGCGGGCAACGGCCGGCTCGTGGCCCTGCGGGAGTTGGGTGTCACCGAGGTGGACATCGTCGAGATCGACGTCCAGGCCGGGGACGCGGCGGCGCTGGCGGTGGCCCTGAACCGCACGGCGGAGTTGGCGGGCTGGGATTACGCGAAGTTGAAGGCGCTCATCGACGAGACGGCGGAGATCGACTGGGACACCCTGGGGTGGTCCGAGGCCGAGTTGCGCCAGGCGCTCCTCGAGGCGGACATTCCCATCGAGAGCCGGCCGGGCCAGTCCGATCCCGACGAGGTGCCCGAGCCGCCGGTCACCCCGATCACGCAGCCTGGCGATCTGTGGATCCTGACGAGCGAGTTCGGCGAGCATCGGGTGCTCTGCGGCGATGCCACCAGCCCGTCGGCCGTCCAGCGCCTGCTTCGCGACGTGAAGCCCTTCCTCATGGTCACGGACCCACCCTACGGCGTCGACTACACGCCGGAGTGGCGGGACGACGTTGGCGCCGAGAGCCCGAACCGCAGCCGGGCCCCGGTGGCGGGCGACGCCCAGGCGGACTGGAAGGCGGCCTACGCGCTGTTCCCAGGCGACGTCGCCTACGTCTGGCACGCGAGCCTGTGCTCGTGGATCGTGGCGGCGGGCCTGCACGAGGTCGAGTTCGAGATCCGGGCGCAGATCGTGTGGTGCAAGCCCTCGCCGACGTTCTCGCGCGGTGCCTACCATTGGCAGCACGAGCCG
>Ga0334722_10001936_pt1 | contig 24407 bp, 21 predicted proteins | sample C3_bottom_MG_FD_207210 | JGI IMG/M metagenome (GOLD analysis project Ga0334722, IMG submission 207210) | Sediment microbial communities from Yellowstone Lake, YNP, Wyoming, USA - C3_bottom | ecosystem: Environmental > Aquatic > Freshwater > Lake > Sediment | place: USA: Wyoming | collected... | reverse complement strand
TGGGCTCACCCGATCGGCTCCTCGCTCGATCAGCGTCTCGTAGCAGTCTTGATAAGCCCCGAGACCACCCATCCCCGTGCCGGCCGAGACACCGATCCGCTCAGGCTCGTTTGCGATCTCGAGGCCAGCGTCTGCCTCTGCCTGACGCGCGGCTGCCACGATCATCTGGGTAAACCGATCGAGCCGCCTGACCTGCTTGCGCTCGAGCCACGTTTCCGGATCGAACTCCTTCAACTCGCAGGCGAACCGCACCGGATACTCCGACGCGTCGAAAGCTGTGAGCGGGCCGGCAGCTGACCTGCCGGCGACGAGGTTCTCCCAACACGTGCGCGTGTCAGACCCCAGCGGCGTCACCGCGCCCAAACCCGTGATCACCACTCTCCGACGTTCGGCGCTCATCAAACCTTCGCGTCGCTGGTCTGCTTACTCAACGAGGTGCGGTTGGAACGCGTGCGCGATCAGCGCCTCGATCGGAACGACTTCGAGCGCCCTTGCATGGGTCGCACCAATCACGACGGCTGGAGCGCAGCCGGCACGGTACGCCTCGAGCCAGCGTGACGCGCAGACACACCACCGGTCACCCGGAGATAACCCGAGGAAGCCCCACTCCGGCCGCGGCGTCGACAGGTCGTTCCCAGCGAGCAGGCTGAACTCCAGAAACTCGCTGCTCATGATCGAGCAAACGGTATGGCTGCCAATGTCCTCAGGCCCGGTAGCGCAGCAGCCGTCCCGGTAGTAGCCGGTCATCGGATCGGACGAGCAGGCAAGCAGCGAGCCGCCAACAACGTTGAGGTCAAGCGCCCGGCTCATTCAGTAACTCTGCCCTGTGGGTTGTGAGAACTCAGATCACCGTCGAAATACTCTCCGCGGGAGCGCAGCAGCGGTGGCGCGTCCTCGCCGAGCTGGACGCGCAAGACGTCACCGACGAACAGCGTGTGTGTGCCCACGGGCAGCTCGTCGCGTAGGCGGCATTCGAGCCAGCCGAGCGCGCCGGCGAGGAGCGGGGCACCCGCCGCGCCGGCTTCGGTAGCGATGCCGCGCCACATCGCGATCGGCGGGACGCCTCGCGCGAAGTGCTGAGCGAGCCACTCTTGACCGGCAGCAAGGATCGAGACCGCGAAGCCTCCCGCCTCGCGGAGCAGCTCGTGCATCGCCGCCTGGCGCGACACGACGACGGCGACGAGTGGCGGCTCGAGCGAAAGCGTCACCAGCGATCCGACGGTGAGGCCGAGTCGTTGCCCGTTCGCGCCTACGGTGACGACCGCGACGCCGGACGGGACGCGACTCATAACCGCGCGCAGCTCCTCGCCGGACATACATCCGATCCTACGCTCCGGGTTGATCAGACCAATGCTTCAGGGTGCTGAATCCCCTGCATTGGAAGTCCAGCCACGGTCCAGCGAGCCTCTCATCAGCGCCGCTAGTGCTAGTAGGTCGCCGGGTAGTGGCCCTCGCCAGGCCAGGACGAGAGGATCATGACGATGCGGGCACCGCCCTCGCTTGCGACGCTGTGCCGCTCGCCCGGCTCGAACGTAAGCAGAGTTGCTGGCCCGGCCTCGACGGCGTCACCGCCTGCCTCGATCCGCGCCCTTCCCTCGACCACAGTCAGCCAGGCACGTTCGCGTACCTGGTGGTCACCGAGCTCCTCGCCGGGAGCGAGGCGGATGACGATTGCCCGCGCCCCGTCGACGGTTTCGAGGGCTGCCGCCAAGCGGGTTCCCTCGGGTGCCTCGATCTCCGTTAGGTCCCAGGACTGCACAGGGCGCTGATCCTATTGATCCGAGAGCCAGGAACCGCTCAGGCAATCGTCGTACGGTTGTGTCGGCACGCTGCTCACGGCTGGCCCTCGACCGTTGCGGGCCTCTCCATTCGCAGCAGCGCGATCAGCGCGACACGCTGCCGCTCGCTCAAGCCCGCCGCCGTCTTCCGGTAGGGGATCCGGCAGCGTGCGAGCGCGCGGGTGGCTCGCGCCGGCCCGAAGCCGGGTATGGCGAGCAGGAGGTCGGAGACCTTGGCGGTCGCGGCGAACGCGGGCGGCTGCGCGAGCACGTCCTCGATCTGCGCGTGGCCGGTGGCGAGTTCGTTCTTCAGAGTCGCTCTGGCGGTGCGGATCTGGTTTGCGTGGTCGAGTGCGCGCATGCGCCACTCGCGTGCCAGCGCTGGGGAGGGCGCGCCTCTTGCATCTCCGTGCCCAGCAAGCACTTGTTCAATTCGGTCCGTTTTCAGGCTGACCCTCCAGCTGGTTCGCATGGCCGTGTCCGGGAACGAGCAACTTCTGCAGCGGAGCGCGCCCGTGCGTCCTTGCCGATTGGAGGGGCGACCGTTTGGTCGCCCCTCCGTTCGCATCGCGGCTGCGGCTACTTGGGCTGCGCGTCGATCTGCTTGAGCAGCGTCAGCGAGTCGAAGTAGTGGCGGCTCTCCTTGATCTTGTCGCCGGCGAACGTGAAGAAGAAGGCAGCGGGCGTCTCCTGACGCTTGCCCGAGGCTGGGATCGTTCCTTCGGCGGTCGCGAGCGGGCCCGTGTGCGTGCCCCTCCACGTGACTTCCAGGGCCGCCTTGTCACCACTGGAGACGGTGCTCGTGACTGTGCCGACTGCGTCCGGGAACGCCTGCTTCCAACCCTTGAAGAGCTCGACGATCTTCTCCGGGCCGTCGATCTTCCGCTGGGTTCCCAACTCGTCGTAGTGGGAGTCGGAGGCGAGCCCTGCTCGTACGCCCTCCCAGTCGCCCCTGTTAAAGGCATCCACCTGCTCCCGGGCGATCTTGACCATCGCGTCTGCCGTCAGGACCTCGCTAAGGACTGCGGTCATAGCTGGCTAGCTCCTCTCTTCGATCATGGGCGCGAGCGGCAACCTCGCGAAGGTTTGCCTTCGACCGGATGTCTCCGCTCGGCTGGGACGTGGTTGCAACGAGGAAGAAGAAGCTGGCGACTCGACGGACACAAACTGGACCGTCAGCGCGACTGGCTCGGTGTTTCCAAAGTGCAGTCTACTCTCATTCGCTCGAGGAAGCGGAGTGAGTAGCCGGCGAGGACCAGACTCAGTGGATTAGCCAGAGACCGGGCGCGACTTTCCGCTCCGCCTCGCGCAGTCAGGTCTCTTTCAGGGCTGCACCGCGGTCATGCCGCGAGCGGCGCAAGAGGAGCTTCGAGTCGGACTCGAACTGAGGGTCGACCTAGCACGAGGCTCGGGCATAGAATCCGACCGAAGAAAACGGCCCGCGAGGAGGACACAGCGATCATCGCTCGCCAGTTGGCCGACCTGACTCGGCACGTCGAGCAGATGGCGAACCAGCTCAATGCAGTTCGTGAGCGCGCTGACAGCCAGCAACAGCGCGCGGACACCCAGCAAGAACGCATTGACCTTGCGGCGCGAGAACTAACCGAGGTCAGTGCCCGTCTGCAAGCTGCGGCGGCCGCGCTCCGAGAATCACTCTGACCGCCCGTTTCGGCGCTCAGCTCCCCTCCCGCGTCTGAAGCCATGACGCCCATGGCGGCTGCCGATAGCTGGTCGTGACTCGGTGACCCGCGATTTGCACACCTACGGACATGCTCGTGTGCCGTGCGAGGTCGGCCGGTCGTCCACACGAGCACCGGCCGCACGGCACTCGCAAGAGGCCCAGGGTCCTCTTTCGCGTGAAATGCTAGGATTGTTGGTTGGCACTCTCGGTAGGAGAGTGCCAGAGTCTTCGCTAATCAGAAATCGTCGCAAGGTGTTATGGGAGGCGTTTGATGAACTTGCAACCGCTCGGTGATCGTTTGATCGTGGAGGTGCTCGAGGAGGAGGAGATCACTTTCAGCGGCATTGTTTTGCCTGACACGGCGAGGGAGAAGCCGCAGCGCGGCAAGGTTCTGGCGGTCGGTCCCGGCTCGCGTGGCGAGGACGGGGAGTACATCAAGATGGACGTCGAGGAGGGTGACGAGGTCATCTTCTCCAAGTACGGCGGCACCGAGATCAAGCTCGGTGTCGACGAGGTGCTGATCCTGCGCGAGTCCGATGTGCTCGCGAAGGTCGTACACACAGGCGGTAAGGGCAAGCGCAAGCTTGCCGCTGCCACCGCATAGCTCGTTTCGCTCAGGAGGAATGACATGGCTCATAAGGAGTTGAAGTTCAACGAGGATGCGCGCCGTGCGTTGGAGCGGGGCGTGAACATCCTCGCGGACGCGGTGAAGGTGACGTTGGGCCCGAAGGGCCGCTACGTCGTGCTGGACAAGAAGTTCGGTGCGCCGACGATCACCAACGACGGTGTCACGATCGCTCGCGAGATCGACGTCGAGGATCCGTTCGAGAACCAGGGCGCACAGCTTGTGCGCGAGGTCGCGACGGCGACGAACGACGTCGCAGGCGACGGCACGACGACGGCGACCGTGCTTGCGCAGGCGATCGTCCGCGAGGGTCTCAAGAACGTCGCCGCCGGCGCGAACCCGATGTCGCTCAAGCGCGGCATCGAGAGGGCCGTCGAGAGCGTCGTCGAGGACCTGAAGTCGCAGTCGACCGAGGTCTCCGGCAAAGAGGACATCGCCCGGGTCGCCACCATCTCATCGCGTGAGCGTGAGATCGGCGACGTGATCGCCGACGCGATCGAGAAGGTCGGCAAGGACGGCGTCGTCAACGTCGAGGAGGGCCAGACCCTCGGACTCGAGCTCGAGTTCACCGAGGGCATGCAGTTCGACAAGGGCTACCTGTCGCCGTACATGGTCACCGACGCCGAGCGGATGGAGGCGGTGCTCGAGGACCCGTACATCCTCGTCGCCAACCAGAAGATCGGTGCGGTCAAGGACATCCTGCCCGTGCTCGAGCAGGTGATCCAGGCCGGCAAGCCGCTGCTGATCGTTTCGGAGGATGTCGAGGGCGAGTCGCTGGCGACGATCGTCGTCAACAAGCTGCGTGGCACCTTCCAGGCCGTCGCCGTCAAGGCGCCGGGCTTCGGCGATCGCCGCAAGCGCATGCTCGAGGACATCGCGATCCTCACAGGCGGCGAGGTGATCACCGAGGAGCTGGGTCTCAAGCTGGAGAACACGAAACTGTCACAGCTCGGCCACGCCCGCCGCGTCGTGATCGACAAGGACACAACGACGATCATCGACGGTGCCGGCAAGGCCGAGGCGATCAAGGCCCGGATCAAGCAGCTGCAGGCCGAGATCGAGAACACCGACTCCGACTTCGACCGCGAGAAGCTGCAGGAGCGGCTCGCCAAGCTCTCCGGCGGCGTCGCCGTGGTCAAGGTCGGCGCTCCGACCGAGACCGAGATGAAGGAGAAGAAGCACCGTGTCGAGGACGCGCTGCAGGCCACCCGGGCCGCCCTCGAGGAGGGCATCGTCCCCGGCGGCGGCGTCGCGCTCCTGAACGCGGCGGAGTCGGTCAAGACCGCCGTCAAGCTGCTCGAGGGTGACGAGGCAACAGGTGCGAGGATCATCATGCGCGCGCTCGAGGAGCCGCTTCGCCAGCTCGCCTACAACGCCGGCCTCGAGGGCTCCGTGATCGTCGACAAGGTGCGCTCGTCCAAGAAGGGCGAGGGACTCGACGTCGACTCCGGCGAGATCGTGACGATGGTCAAGGCCGGCATCATCGACCCGACCATGGTCACCCGCTCGGCGCTGCAGAACGCCGCGTCGATCGCGAAGAACATCCTCACCACCGAGGCGATCGTGGTCGACGCCCCCGAGAAACAGGCTGGCGGCGGCATGCCCGGTGGCATGCCCGGCGGGATGGGGGACTTCTAGAGAATCGCTGCGCGATTCTCTAAGGAGGACAGCGAGGGGCCGGCATTGCCGGCCCCTCGCTGTTTGAAGCACGTCTTGTTGAGCTGGGCAACAGCGGACGCGGCTCTCACGCGGGTGCTCCTGTGCGATCCCGGTTGCGGGCGGAGCCGGGCTTTGCTCGGCGGGAGCCCCGGTACGAGAACTCCGGTGCGCCCACGAGGAGGAGGGGGCACGTGGGGGAACCTCGTTGGTTCCCCCACGTAATGAAACGACCGCCTGGGGGAGCGGCCGTTTCGGGGAGATGAATCTGGGGGAGGGTGGGTGCTCAAAGTGTCGACCTCTACAAGCCCTCTCTGTGTCCCCCGTTCGGGTGAACTTGCGTGCAGCCGGTTCCCTTAGAACGCGTAGCGTTGCTCCTCGAACGGGTCGGCGTCGTTGTGGTAGCCGTAGCGCTCCCAGAAGCCCGGCTTGTCCGTCGCGGACAGCTCGATTGCGCGTAGCCACTTCGCGCTCTTCCAGAAGTACTTGCCGGGCACGATCAGCCGCAGCGGCCAGCCGTGCTCGCGGCTCAGCGGCTCCCCGTCCGCGTGCGTCGCGAGCATTGCCCCGTCGAGGTCGAGGAATCGCGCCGGGATGTTCGCCGTGAATCCCTGCTCCGCATGCGCGATCGCATAGCTCGGGCCGGGGCGTGGCATCACGAGCTCCTTGATCGTCGACCAGGCGACGCCGCGGAAGGTCGTGTCGAATCGGCTCCAGCGCGTGACGCAGTGGATGTCCTGCGTGACCTCGATCATGGGCAGCGCGCTGAGCTCCTCCCAGGAGAGCGCGATCGGGTACTCGACCTCACCCCAGACCTTGAAGTCCCACGTGACGAGATCGACGTGCGGAACGCCGCCTGCGTGCAGGACCGGCCACTTCTCGGTCAGGTACTGGCCGGGCGGCAGTCGCGCCGGGTCGTATCCGAGCTCGATGACCTTCTTTTCGGCTTTGCTCCTGAACATCGCTCCTACACTAGACCAGGTGGGGATCGTCTCGTTACGCGCGACAAGCAGGCCGCGAGCCTTCGTTCGAGTCTCGGGTCCAGACGCCGCGTCCTATCTTGAGCGGATGCTCTCGAACGAGGTCGAGGCACTCGTTGCGGGCGAGGCCTGCGAGGCTCTGCTGCTCACTCCGAAGGCGCGCGTGATCGCCACGGTGACTGTATGGCGGCGCGCTGACGACGATTTTCTCCTGCTCACGGAGCCGGAGCTCGGGAAGCGGCTCACCGTCGAGCTGACTCGCTTCCGCTTCGCAGCGAAGGCCACGATCGAGCAGGAGGAGCACATCTCGGTCCTGGTCATCGGCGAAGCAGCCTCGGTCGGAACGATCCCGAACAAGGACTACGGGCTTCCGGCGTACGAGGCGATCGACGGAAACGTCCCCGCCCAAGCGGAGCCGATCGGCGAAGACGAGCTCGAGCTGCTGCGGATCCGTGCCGCCACGCCCCGGATGGGTGCCGAGATCGACGATCGTGTGCTTCCCGCGGAGGCAGGGCTCGAGGATCGCGCCATCAGCTTCACGAAAGGGTGCTATCCGGGGCAGGAGCCCGTGGCACGGCTTCACTATCGCGGGCACGCGAACCGGCGCCTACGCGTTCTCGATGTCGCGGGTGACGTCATGCCCGGAGCCGAGCTCACGTACGAGGGCAAGTCCGTCGGCCGGCTGACCAGCGCGGTGCAAGGACACGCACTCGCCTACGTGCGGACGGAGGTACCCGAAGATGCGGTGCTGGAGATCGGCGACGCTCGCGCTCGCCTTCGCCACTAGCTACCCGGATCCTGCGGTAAGCGGCTGACCTGGTCGATGGTGGTCGTTTCGGTGGCGCTGGTGGTTGCGCGACCGCGCGGCGGGTCGAGGCGAGGGCATCCGCGGTGGTGGTCAGACGTTGCGGTCGATTGGAGGCGCGGCTGCGCCCGCGGGCGGTGGTCGTCTCTGGCGCCGGGTCGAGTTGGAGCTCAGGCGGGCGCTCGCGCGAGGCCGCGGATCCGTCTAAGCGTTGCGGTGAAGTCGTGCAGGAGCGGGTAGCCGGCGGAGAGGCGGAGGATGAGCCGTCGGCCGGAACGGCCGAGGGTGCCGGCGACGGCGATGAAGCGGAAGCGGAGACGTTTGGTGTGGCTGCTGCGCTCGCGTTCGGGCAGCGCGAGCAGCTTCAGCCAGGCGAGCAGGTTGAAGGCGAGGAGCGTGATCAGTAGGTACGCCCAGTTGGCGTGGAAGCTCTTGCAGGGCAGGTTGTCGAGGCCGAGTCCGAGCTTGGCCTCCTTGATCTGGTTTTCGAGGTTGGCTTTCGCGCGGTGCCAGCGCTCGAGCTCGTCGGCGCTGCGTTCGTCGTCGTTGGTGACGATCGCCCAGTAGTGCCACTCGCGGCCTTCCAGTGTGAGTTGCTTGCCCGGCTCGACCGGGTCGCGGCGGACGACGAAGCGCCGCTCCTGCTTCCAGCTGGTCGGCCGCCAGCGGAAGCTCGCGACCTGGCTGCCCTCGCGGTAACAGGAGGGCTGCCAGTCGGCGTTCGCGATCTGGCTGATCCGGCTGCGTACCGAGGCGATCAACGGAGCGCCGACCGCGTAGGTGACCTGGCGCCGCTCGAGCGCAGCGAAGAAGCCCTGGCCCCAGAAGCCCTCGTCGGCGCGGAGAAAGAGCCGGAGGTCGTCGGGAAGCCGGCGCAGACACTCGTCCAGGAACCGGGTCGCGCCGGTCGAGGCGGCGGCGTGTCCGTTACGCAGCTTCGCGTGCAGCCACTCGCCCGTCTCGCCGACAAAGCAGAGCAGCGGGTGCCAGCAGACCTTGCCTTTGTAGGTGCCACGCGTCCCCTGCCTGGAGCCGACCGGCCCATGGTGCTCGATGTAGGTCGCGTCCAGGTCGAGCGTCACCGCCTCGCGACCAACGAGCGGATGCACACGCGCAAACAGCTCGTCGAGTGCCCGATTGAGCTGGCCGATGTGACCGAGGCTGAAGCGCCGCAAGAACCGGCCGACCGTCGTCGGCTCAGGCAGCCCGTGGCCGCGCAGAAGCTCCTGCGCCGAGTCGGCCCGCAACAGCGCGACGTCGTCGAGGCACTCACCGCCAGCGATCAGCGTCTCGCACAAGCCGAGGATCGCCTGCGACGGCGAGTAGCCGCGGTTGCGCTTCTTCACCGCGACCCGATCGAGGAGCTCCCCGACCCCGAACCGGCCAGCCAGCTCGCGCACCAACACCAACCCCGCATGCGCCGTGATCTGCTGCGTCGAAGCCGCCACCTGGACCAGCGCCGACCGCTCTGTTACCTTCACCATCAAGAGTGTCCTCCCTCCGCTCGCCTGGATGTCTCGCAACACCCATCGTGAGCGGCAGGGAGGACGTTCCTTCCTCGGCCCACTCGCCCTCTACCGCAGGATCCAGGTAGCTAGAGGTTGTCGCCGCTGAAACGCGATTTCGCGTCTTCGAGGGCCTCGCGAATGCCACCCGGCCCGGGAGCAGGACGGTGCGCTGCCCTCGCGGGAGGCGCGAAGCTGCCGTCGCGGACGTGCTCCGCCACCTGCTCGTACGCGTCGCGGAACGCCACTCCCTCGCGCACGAGCGCCTCGGCCGCGTCCGTCGCGAGAAGCAGCGGGTCGGAGGCCGCCTGCGCGAGCCGCTCGCGATCGACCTCGAGCCTGCTCACGAGCACGATCAGCGCCTGCACAGCGAGCCGAAGCTCTCGACGGGTCGCGAACACCGGCGCCTTGTCCTCCTGCAGATCCCGGTCGTAGGCGAGCGGGAGTCCCTTCACGGTCGCGAGCAACCCCGTCAGCCGCCCGATCACGGTGCCGGCCTTCCCGCGCACGAGCTCGGCAACGTCCGGGTTCAGCTTCTGTGGCATCATCGACGACCCGGTCGCGGCGCTCTCGGGGAGCTTCACGAAGCCGAACTCGGCCGTCGCCCAGAGCACGACCTCCTCGCCGAACCGCGAGAGGTGCGTGAACAGCACCGCGGCCGCATACAGATAGTCGAGCGCGAAGTCGCGGTCGGCGACTGCGTCGATCGAGTTCCGCATCTGACCCGCGGGCGCAGGCAGATCGAGCGTCGATCCGGCGAGGGCGCCGGCGCCGAGCGGGCTCTCCGCTGCCGCCTCGGCCGCCGCCGCAAACCGCCCCCGGTCGCGGTCGAGCATCTCCACCCACGCGAGCAGGTGGTGGCCGAGGGTCACCGGTTGACCGCGCTGCATGTGCGTGTAGCCGGGCATGACCGTGTCGGCCTCCGCCTCGGCGAAGGAGAGGATCACGAGCGCGAGCGCGTCGATCTCGTCGCGCGCCTCCGCGCAAGCATCGAGCACGTAGAGACGGAACGCAGCGGAAACCTGGTCATTGCGCGACCGTCCCGCATGGATCTTGCGCCCCACCTCGCCGAGCTGTCGCTCGATCGCGGTGTGCACATCCTCGTCGGAGTCGAGATACTGTGTGGGGTTCTGTGCGATCTCCGCGAGCCGTCCCTCGGTCTCCGCAAGCTCATCGTCCGTGAGCAGACCGGCAGCGTGGAGACGCTGCGCGTGCTCGGCCGTCGCCTCGCAGTCGTACGGGAGCAGCTCGGCGTCGTCGACGCGCAGAAACTCCCACACCGCGCTATCGAGGGCGCCCTCGACTCTTCCCGCCCACAGACTCACGTGCTTGGGATTGTGCCTGTCTTATGCGCGCGCCGCCGCCCGCGCCCGGGTGCGCGCCGCTGCAAGCTCGGTCTCGAGCGCTGCAATCCGGATGAAGCCCTCGGCCGCCTGGTGCGGAAAGGTCTCTCCCGTGCCGTATGAGGCGAGCTTCTCTGCGTAGAGCATCGTCTCCGAGCGGCGTCCGGTGACAACCGCCGCATTCGGCCGCAACTCGAGCCGGACCTCGCCGGTGAGGAGCTCCTGCGTCTTGTCGACGAACGCGTCGATCGCCTCACGTGCCGGGCTGAACCAGAGTCCCTCGTACACGAGCTCCGTCCAGCGCTGCTCGAGCGGGCGCTTGATGCGTGCCTCGTCCTTCGTCAGCACGACGTCCTCGAGGGCGGAGTGCGCGGCGATCAGGGCGATGGCGGCAGGCGCCTCGTACACCTCGCGGCTCTTGATGCCGACGGCCCGGTTCTCGATCATGTCGATCCGCCCGATCCCGTAGGCGCCCGCCAGGCCGTTGACCTTCGCGATCAGCGCAGCGAGCGCGAGCTCCTCGCCGCCGAGCGACACCGGCACGCCCCGGTCGAACCCGATGACGACCTCGACCGGAGCCGGAGCGGTGGCAGGGTCGGCGGTGAGCGCGTACGGCTCGTCCGGCGGCGCATTCCATGGATCCTCGAGCACCCCCGCTTCGATCGCCCGACCGAAGAGGTTCTCGTCGATGGAGAACGGCGAGGCCTGCGTGGCGACGACGGGAATGCCCTTCGCGATCGCGTAGTCGATCTCCTCGTCGCGCGTCCAAATCCGGTCGCGCAGCGGCGCGATCACACGCACACCAGGGTAGCGGGCCTTGAACGCGAGCTCGAACCGCAGCTGGTCGTTGCCCTTGCCGGTACACCCGTGAACGACGGCTTCGGCCCCGAGATCGAGCGCAATCTCGGCTGTGGCCTGAGCGATCACCGGCCGCGAGAGAGCCGAGACGAGCGGGTACTTCCCCTCGTAGAGCGCGTTTGCCTTGATCGCCCGAGCGCACTGATCTTCCGCAAATGCGTCCTTGCGGTCGACCAAGAGGACGTCGTCCGCGCCGGCGGCCTTGCCGCGCGCGATCGACTCCTCGAGATCGAACTCCTGGCCGACGTCGACGAGCACCGCGACGACCTCGTCGAAGCCGTACCAGTCCTCCTTCAGCCAGGCGACGATGCAACTGGTGTCGAGGCCGCCCGAGTAGGCGACCACCGCCGTTCTTGCCACTTACGCTGCTCCTTCGACGAGGTGTCCTGCGAGCTCCTCGCGCAGGGCAGCGGCGGTGGTGCCTTCCCTTGCGGCGATGAAGATCGTGTTGTCGCCGGCGAGGGTGCCGGCAATTCCCGGATGCGGGTTCTCGTCGAGCGACTGCGCGAGCGCGTTCGCATACCCGGACGGTGTGGTGACGACCAAGATGTTGCCGGTCGCCTCGACCGAGACGGCGTAGCGGCGCATCGCGGACGAGATGGCGCGGATGCGATCGAGATCGCTCGCCCCTGGAGGTGCATAGACCAGCCGTCCCGACGGCGCGCGCACCTTGACGAGCCCGAGCTCGTGCACGTCGCGCGAGACGGTCGTCTGGACGACGTCGTGGCCCGCGCTTCGCAACGCCTGCACGAGCTCGCCCTGCGTCGAGATCGCCTGCTCGCGGACGATCTCGAGGATCGCCGCCTGTCGCTCTCTGCGATTCATACTATGCAGTACCGTAGCAAATTATGCGCGGAGTGAGGCGAGGGAGAGCGACCGGGAAGGTCGCCCCTACGAGGTCGCGAGAACGTCGCCGATCACGGCGAGCGCCTCCTCGACCTCCGCCGGTCCGACGACGAGCGGCGGCGTGAGCCGCAGCACCTCGGGGCCGGCGGAGAGGACGAGGAGCCCACGCTCCCGGCAGGAGTCCACAACCGGAGCGACGGGCCGGTCGAGCGTCGCGCCGAGCAGGAGGCCGCAACCCCGTACCTCGAGCACGCCCGGCAGCGCGGCGAGCCCACCGGCGAGCTCCTCGCCACGAACCCGCACGTTGGTCAGAAGGTCGTCGTCGACAGCATCGACAGTGGCGCACGCAGCGGCGCAGACAACCGGGTTCCCGCCGAACGTCGAGCCATGGTCACCTGGAACGAAGCCGCGGACGGCGCCGTCACGGACGAGCAGGGCGCCGACGGGCAACCCGTTCGCCAAGCCCTTCGCGAGCGTGACGAGGCTCGGCTCGATGCCGAGCTGCTCGTGCGCGAAGAACGTGCCCGTGCGACCCATCCCGGTCTGGATCTCGTCGACGCAGAGGAGCGCGCCCGTCTCGGCGGCGATCTCATCCGCAGCCTGGGCGAAGCTCCTCTCGAGGGGCACCACGCCACCCTCCCCGAGCACCGGCTCGAGCATGATCAGAGCGACATCGCCGCCCGGCATCACCGCGGCCTCGAGCGACTCCACATCGTTCGGACGGGCGAAACGCACACCCGGCACGAGCGGCCCGAACCCCTCCCACTTCGCCGGCTGGCCCGTTGCCGAGAGCGCGCCGAGCGTGCGGCCGTGAAAGGACGCGTCGAGGGCGACGACCCCCGCGCGGCCGGTCGCCTTCCGCGCGTACTTGATCGCCGCCTCGTTCGCCTCTGCGCCGGAGTTGCAGAAGAAGGCCTGCGCGCCCCCGAGACGGTCGGAGAGGAGGGTCGCGAGCCGAGCCATCGGCACGGTGAAATAGAGGTTCGAGGCATGCCACAGCTGTTCGAGCTGCGCTTGCGCGGCCGTCAAGGGCGCCGGATGCAGGTGCCCCAGGCCGACGACGGCGATGCCTGCCACGAAATCGAGGTACTCGCGCCCGACGTCGTCCCAGACCCGGCAGCCGTCGCCGCGAACGATCGTCACGTCCGCCCGCGCGTACGTCGGCAGCAACGCGGCCCGCTCGCCTTGCAACAGACTGTTACTTGGCACCTGATAGTCCACTAGCGCGACGAACGCCTTGGGTCTCGTCCGGCGGAAAGGTGGACCGGGATCCGATCGAACGGGATCCGGTCACAGGAGCACCTTCGTCTCGCCGATCTCGGCCCGCACGCCTCGGCGCGCGGCACGCACCGCGGCGTTCAGCTTCGGCACAATCCCTCCCTCGAAGGCACCCGCGATGAGCATCCGATCGGCATCGTCCACGGGGAGGGCGGCGATGAGATCCCCGTCGACGAGCACACCGGGAACGTCCGTGACGAACAGAATCCGGTCGGCAGCCAGACCCACCGCGAGCGCAGCGGCAGCCTCATCCGCGTTGACGTTGAGAAGCCCGAGCTCGGGATGCGCGGCGAGGGGAGCGACAACCGGGATCAACCCGGACTCGAGAGCCCTCACGACCGCGGCGGGGACGAACGGGAGCGGATCTCCAACGAGGCCGAGGCTGCGTACCGGTTCGGCCTGGAGCCCGATCTCGTCGCCGATCAGGCCGACCGCGTCCGGACCGATCGCAGCGCACACCTCGGCGTTGACGGCGACAAACGACTCGCGAACGACCTCGAGCACCGCCGCCGACGTGACGCGGCGCCCGCCGACGAACTCCACGGTGATGCCGCGCCGCTCGAGCTCGCCCGAGATCTGCGGTCCTGCACCGTGCACGACGACGACGTCGAGGCCTGCTTCGCGCAAGGCGCGGGCATCGGCGGCCGCTGCCGCCGCCACCCGTCCACCGAGCTTCAAAACCACGCGGGTCACGTCGTGTACTCCGCGTTGATGCGGACGTAGTCGTACGAGAGGTCGCTCGTGAGATAGCTCGCGCGCCCGCGGCCAAGCGAGAGATCGAGCTCGATCGTGCACGTGGGGCCGGCGACGTCCGGCTCGACGTCCTGCACCGCCCCTGCCCGCAGCACGACCGCACCGTTGTAGGAAAGCGTTACGCGGTTCGGGTCGATCTCGGCATAACCGCCGTTGTGAGGGGCGGACCCCGCGGCCATCAGGACGCGTCCCCAGTTCGGGTCGTGACCGAAGAGCGCCGTCTTCACGAGGGGCGACGTCGCGATCCGGCGCGCGATCGCCCGTGCCTGAGCGTCGTCCACTGCGCCGAGAACGTCGATCTGCGCAAGAACGGTCACGCCTTCACCGTCGGAGACCACCTGGCGCGAAAGATCCCGGCAGACCTCGAGCAGTGCGCTGGCGAACATGGCGTCGGTCTCGGCGCTGCGGGGAACGCGGCTCTCGCCGTTCGCGAGCAGTACGACCGTGTCGTTCGTCGAGCAGTCGCCGTCGATGGAGATCGCGTTGAACGTCACGTCGATCGCCGGTCTCAGGAAGGCGATCGGCTCGCCGGCAGCGAGCGGGTAGTCGGTTGTGAGCACGACGAGCAGCGTGGCGAGATCGGGATGGATCATCCCCGCCCCTTTTGCCATCCCACCAACCGTGAAGCCGTCGACCTCGATCGTGCTCGTCTTCGCCCGGGTGTCGGTGGTCATGATCGCGTGCGCCGCGCGGATGCCACCGTCGGCGGAGAGTTCCGGGACAGCCGCGGCGAGACCGGCGTTGATCTTGTCCATCGGGAGCCTGACCCCGATCACCCCCGTCGAGAGGACGAGCACCTGCTCGGGAGCGAGACCCAGCAGCCCGCCGGCGGTCTCCGCGGTCGCCACAGCGTCGGCCAGACCGGCTTCGCCCGTCGCGGAGTTCGCAACTCCTGAGTTGATCACCACCGCCTGTGGCTCTGCGAGCTCGAGATGCTTGCGGTTCAGGAGCAAGCAGGCAGCCTGGACGCGGTTGCGGCTGAACATCACTCCCCCGACCGAAGGCACGACGGAGCGCACGATCGCGAGGTCGTCCTTCCCTGACGGCCGGATCCCTGCCGCAGTGCCGCACGCGACGAACCCCTTGGCCGACGTCACGCTCACACGAGCACCCCCGACACGCGCAGGCCCTCGGTCTCGTCGAAGCCGAAGATCAGGTTCGCGTTCTGGATCGCCTGACCGGCGGCGCCCTTGCCGAGGTTGTCGATCGCGCAGACGACGATCGTGCGGTCGGTGAAACGGTCCTCGAACACCGCGATCTCGGCCGCGTCGGTCTGCTGGACGCGCGCCAGCTCCGGCGCGACCCCCTGGGGGAGGACGGCGACGACGTGACTCGACGCGTAGTGCTCCTCGAGCAGCGCCCGCAGATCGGGGCCGGTCGAGCGGACGTAGCAGGTGGCGATCAAACCGCGACGAATCGGCAGCAGGTGCGGGGTCAGCGAGACGGGGAAGCCGAGTGTCTGCGCGATCTCCGCCACATGCTGGTGCTCGCCGACTTTGTACGGCGAGACGTTTTCCAGCACGAACCCCGCGTGGGAGCTCGCCTTGAGCGAGCGCCCCGCGCCGGTCATCCCGGACTTGGCGTCGACGACCACGTTGTCCGCGTCGATCGCGTCACGGATCGGGTGCAGCGCGAGTAGCGCAGCGGTCGCATAGCAGCCGGGGTTCGCGACGAGACGCCCTTGGGGCGTCGAGATCTCGGGCAGGCCGTAGCTCCATGCCCCCAACTCCTGCGGCCTCGGGTGCGTGAAGCCGTACCACTGCTCGTACTGTGCCGCGTCCGTGAGCCTGTGAGCCCCCGAAAGGTCGATCACGACACCCTTGCTCGGTGGCTCGAGCCCCGCCGCCGCCTCGTGCGATAGGCAGACGAAGGTGACGTCGGCCTCGCAGGCGAGAGCGGCCTGGTTCGTGATGAAGTGCGGCACCCGACGCCCACCGTTGCGGTTCAGCCGCGGATCGAGGGCGATCGCCTCCCGGCCTGCAAGGCTGTCCGACCCGACCGCGTGCAGCTCGAGCTCGGGATGCGCCAGGACGCGGTCGAGCGTCTCCTGCCCCGTGTAGCCCGAGGCACCGATAATCGAGGCGTAGGCCATGGTAGGCATATTATGCAGATACCTTGCGTTCTATGCCAGCCGGTTGTGAGAGCTGGCTGCGCGGCACGATTCGGCGAAACCGCGCGATCGCAGCGGATGGCTCCGCCAGCAACGCAGCCGCCCGCGCGGAGCCGGTCGCGCGAGCATGCCGTTCGAGCAGCCGCAGAACGCGCTCCTCCTCCTCGTGCTCGAGCTCGACGAGCGCGACGAGCTCGTCGTTGACGAGGCGCGGGTCGCCATCGAGCAGGAAGCACTCGCCTCCCGTCATGCCCGCACCGAGGTTCCTGCCATGCGTGCCCAGGACGACAACCGTGCCGCGCGTCATGTACTCGCAGGCGTGGTCACCGACCCCCTCGACGACCGTGACCGCGCCGGAGTTCCGAACCGCAAACCGCTCTCCGGCAGAGCCCGCGACGTAGAGCTCACCTCCCGTCGCACCGTAGAGAACGGTGTTGCCGACGAGGCACGGATCGCCCACGTCGCCCGGCGGCGGCGCGATCGCGATCCGCCCACCGCTCATCGACTTGCCGACGTAGTCGTTCGCCTCACCGACCAGCGAAAGCTCCACGCCGGCCGCGAGAAAGGCGCCGAAGCTCTGTCCGGCCGAGCCCTCGAAACGGGCGCGCACGCGGCCCGCCGGTGCCCCGTGCTCCTTCGCGATCGCGCCCGACAACCGGGCGCCGACGGCGCGATCCGCGTTCGTAATGGCGTAGCCGAGCTCCACCAGCCGGGTCTCGTCGATCACGGCGCGTCCGGTCGCATGAAGAAGCGCACCGAGCCGGTCGCGGGAGTCGGGTACTGGGTCACCGACGTAGCGGCTCGCGCCTTCGCCGGCACGCCCGAGCAGCGGCCTCAGGTCGACCGAGTCGGGGGAGCTGTCACCGGTGCGTCGCTGCCGCAGGCACTCAACCCGCCCAATCGCGTCGTCGAGTGAGCGCAGGCCCAGACCGGCGAGCACCTCCCGCACCTCACCGGCCACGAAGCGGAGATACGCCTCGACCATCTCCGGCGTGCCGCCGAACTTCGCCCGCAGCTCCGGTCGCTGGCTCGCAATGCCCACAGGACACGTGTCGAGGTGACACGAACGCACGTAGAGGCAGCCCTCGGCGATCAAGAGCGCCGTCCCGAACGAGAACTCATCCGCGCCGAGGAGCGCCGCGACCACGACGTCCCGGCCGGTCTTGAAACCGCCGTCCACCCGCAGGCGCACCCGCCCGCGCAGACCCGAGTGGACGAGCGCCTGCTGCGTCTCGGCGAGCCCGAGCTCCCAGGGCGCGCCCGCATGCTTGATCGACGGCAAAGGGCTCGCACCGGTACCACCGTCGGAGCCGGCAACCTGGATCACGTGCGCATGCGCCTTCGCGACGCCGACCGCGACCAGCCCGACGCCGGTCTCGGAGACGAGCTTCACCGAGATATCCGCGTCCGGGTTCACCTCCCGCAGGTCGAAGATCAGCTGCGCGAGGTCCTCGATCGAGTAGATGTCGTGGTGCGGCGGCGGCGAGATGAGCGAGACGCCGGGTTGCGTGTTGCGGAGCCGCGCGATCTCCTCGGTCACCTTGTGCGCGGGGATCTGCCCGCCCTCGCCGGGCTTGGAGCCCTGTGCGACCTTGATCTGCAGCTCGTCGGCGGAGACCGCGTACGCGGCGGTAACACCGAAGCGCGCCGATGCAATCTGCTTGATCCGCGAGCTCCGCTCGGTGCCGTAGCGTGACGGATCCTCACCGCCTTCGCCGCTGTTGGACTTGCCACCGAGACGGTTGAGCGCGATCGCGAGCGTCTCGTGCGCCTCTGCCGAGAGCGAGCCGTGCGACATCGCGCCGCCGGAGAATCTCCTGACGATCGCCTCGGCAGGCTCGACCTCCTCGAGCGTGATGGCCGGCCCGGCAGCGACGAGCTCGAGCAGGTCGCGCGGCTCGACCGGCTGGCGCCCGTTGACGAGCTCGCTGAAACGCGTGTAGAGATCGGAGCGGCCGTGCCGGGTCGCGGTGCGCAGCGCATGTGCTTCGGTGACCGCAGCGTGCAACGCCTCGACCACCTCCGGGCTCGTGGTGTGGGGCTCGCCTCCCTTGCGGAACTTGTAGAAACCGGGATTCTCGAGCTCGGGCTTGACCTCCCGCGAGGCAGCGAGACGACCGAGGGCGTCGGCCTCGAGACGGTCGAGACCGATCCCGCCGATGGGCGACGGAGTGCCGCCGAAGAAGCGGTCACAGAGAACGTGGTCGAGTCCGACGGCCTCGAAGAGACGCGCACCGCGATAGCTGGCGACATCGGAGATGCCCATCTTCGACATCACCTTGAGCACACCGTCCTCGAGCGCCGTGAACAGGCGTTGCTGCGCCTCCTCCGGGCTCGGTCGGTCGCCACCGATCTTGTCCGCGGCAGCGAGCTGGCCAACGGACTCGAGAGCGAGTCGAGGGCAGATGGCGTCCGCGCCGAACCCGAGCAGCGTCGCGATCATGTGCGTGTCGCGCGGCTCGCCCGATTCGACGGCAATCGAGCACACGGTGCGCAGACCCGCCTCGACGAGGTGCTGATGCGTTGCCGCGAGCGCGAGCAACGAAGGAACCGGCGCCCGGTCGCCGCCGGCTTCGGTGTCTGACACGCACACGATGTCCGCTCCGGCGCGAACGAGCTCCGCCGCGGCGACCGCGATCCGCTCGAGCGCGGTGGCGAGGCCCTCCTCGGCGGAGAACGTCGCGTCGATTCGAGCGGGCGCCAGCGACTCGAGCCCGTCCGGATGGAGGAGAAATCCCGGCAGGACCGTCAGGGTCGGCGTTGGGCCCTCGTGGTCGAGGGGCGCTCGCCGGCCGAGCAGCGTCGCCACCGACATCACCGTCCGTTCCCGCAGGTGGTCGATCGCGGGATTGGTGACCTGCGCGAAGCGTTGGCGGAAGTACGAGGCGAGCGGCCGGGAGCGGCCCGCGAGTGGCGCGATCGGCGCGTCGTCGCCCATCGAGTAGACCGGGTCACGCCCGGTTTGCGCGATCGGGCGCAGCATCACGTTCAGCTCCTCACGCGTGTAGCCGTGCAGCGCCTGCTGCGCCGTCAGGCCGCCGTCCGGCGCAGGGCTGGGCTCCCCGGCTCCGCTGCGCTCGATGCTGTCGGCGACCCAATCCGCGTACGGCCGGCGGCGGGCGAGATCACCCTTGAGCTCGGAGTCGAGGCGCAGTCCGTGCTGAGGATCGACCGACAGCAGCTGTCCCGGGCCGAGTCTGCCGCGCCGAACGCCGACGCCCTCGGGAAGCGGTACGGCTCCGGCCTCCGACGCGACCGCGACGAGGCCGTCGTCGGTGACCGCGACGCGCAGAGGACGCAGCCCGTTCCGATCGAGGGCTGCACCGCAGGTCGCGCCGTCCGTGAAGACGAGGCCTGCCGGCCCGTCCCACGGCTCGACGAGCAGCGCGTGGTAGCGGTGCATCGCGCGCTCCTCGTCGCCGATCCGAGGATCGTTCTGCCACGCGGGTGGAACCAGCATCGTCACCGCCTCGCAGACGTCCTTGCCCGCGCGCACGACGAGCTCGAGTGCGTTGTCGAGGAGTGCGGAGTCCGAGCCAGACGTGTCAAGGGCAGGCGCCAGCGCTTCCTCGAGACCCTTGGTCCGCTCGCGAGCCTCCATCCAGGCGACGTTGCCCTCGATCGTGTTGATCTCGCCGTTGTGGCAGAGCAGGCGAAACGGCTGCGCACGCTCCCAGCTCGGCTCCGTGTTGGTCGAAAACCGTTGATGGAAGATCGCGAACGGCACCGCGAGCTCCGGGTTGCCGAGGTCGCGGTAGAACGCGGCGAGCTGCGTGGCGGCGCAAAGGGCCTTGTACGTGACGGTTCGGAAGGAGAGGGAGGCGATGTAGAGCGCGCTCGCGTAGCGCTCCGCACGTCGCCGGGCACGATGCGCACGTAGCTCGGCGTCGGGGTGGGGGCACGGAGCTAGGAGCAGCTGCCCGATTCGCGGCATGCTCGCGAGCGAGGTCGATCCGAGCGCGGCGACATTCGTCGGCACGTCCCGCCAGCCGGCCGGCTCGAGCCCTTCGGCCCGACAGGCGTCCTCCACGAGTGCCCGCGCCCCCGGCTCGCGCATGAACACCATCGCGAGCCCAGCACCGGTGGTCCCTGTCAGCGCCTCCGTCAACGGGAGCAGGACGCCCGCGCCGTCACCGGTCACGCCGTCGGCCGCCCAGGCGCCACGGTGGGCGACTGCCGCAAGCCCCGCAAGCGCCCGGTCGAGCAGCTCGCGAGATGCACGTCCGTGCACGTCTGCAACCAGGCCGATGCCACACGCATCGCGCTCGCGGGAGGGGTCGTGCAAAAGTCGCCGCCGGTCGCTCAGAGCGCTCGCCGCCTTTCGTTCGGTTCCTCGCGCCTCGCGCGCGGAACGAAGAGATTCGGAGAAGGTGCTTTCCCGCCTGAGATATGAGCTAGTCCGGCGGGGCGGGAGAAGCGAAACGCCGGCTAGCGCCTGGGCGGCGCCGCGAACGGGGCGATAAACGCCGGAGCGAGTTTCCCGATTCCGTTCGCGCGGTGCATCAGTCCGGGCAGGGTAGCGAATTGGGCCGCAGCGGCGCAAGGCTCAATCATGGATTGTCCATTCCGGCCCGAATTCGCCTGAGAATTGTCATCTTATTTGCCATTTGATGAGCTACTCGAGCCTTGACAGGGCTCAGCCACGGGGGCACACTTCGCCCTCCGATGCTCTGCCAGGCCGTATCCGTAGCCACCGACGCCGCTCTGTCGGTTGACGCGAGGCTGACGCCCGCGGGGGCGCCGGCTGTCTGCGGCCTCGGCATCGAGCTGATCCTGATTCTCCCCGTCTAGGGGAGATGTCGCTCACGCGCCGACCGGGCGCACACGCCGACCGAGACCACACCAGAGGTACGTCCTCAGTGGCGACGTGAAGGGAGCGACGACGAGAGAGATGGCCCTAGAACCCGACAACCGAAACGAGAACCTTCCCGAAGACCGGGGTCACCGGGCGGTGGGCACGCCATGACCGGCAGACAGCGATATGTGATCGCATGTCTCGCGGGCAACGGCATCGGTCCCGAGGTGATGGCCGAGGCGAGCCGCGCGCTCGCCGAGGTCTCCGTGCTGCACGGCTTCTGCGTTGACGAGGTGCACCCTCCGTTCGGCGGCGAAGCGATGACGCAGGCCGGGCATCCGCTCCCACCCGCGACCCGCCACGCGACGCTCGGCGCCGACGCGGTCCTCGTGGCCGGCTCGACCCAGCCCGCGCTCGAAGGCGTGAAGGCCGAGCTCGACCTCGGTGCCTCGATCGTCCGCACGCAGCTCGCGAACGGCGGTGACGTCACCGTCTTCGCGTCGTTGCAGGACGGCGCGGAGGACTGGGCGGTGGAGCGCGCGTTCGAGTCGGCGAAGGTCCGCAACGGACGATTGGTCTCGGTCGGAGTCGACGCCGCGTGGAGCGCGCGCGTCGACCGCGTTGCGGAGTCGCATCACGGCGTCGCCGTGCGGCACCTCGCGCTCGCCCAGGCGTTGCACGAGCTCGCGGAGTCGCCGGCCACCCTTCGCGTGATCGTGACCCAACGGCCGCTCGCGGAGGCGCTCGCGGACGCGCCGCGGTTGCGCGGCAGCCGCAGCCGCACCGCAACGGGCTTCCTCTCACCGTCCGGACCGGGCCTGTTCGGTCCCACGCACGGGTCGGCGCACGACATCGCCGGCCAGGGAGTCGCCAATCCGACCGAGATGCTGCTCGCAGTCGCGCTGCTCCTGGGAGAGGGCCTCGGCAGACACGCCGCCTCGGAGACGCTCGAGGGAAGCATTGCGGCGGCGCTGCGGCGCCCCGAGCGCACGCCCGACCTCGCCGACGGCGGACACCTCGCGTCCGGCACACGCGAGTTCGTCGACGTCGTGCTCGGGTTGCTCCCGAGCGCACGGCGCGACACCGAGTTCGCACTCGAGGGTGCATGATGAGCCGTATGCGTGGCGCGGACGCCATTCTCAGGTCGCTCGAGGCCGAGGGCGTCGACGTGATGTTCGGCATCCCGGGGGGGGCGATCATGCCCGCCTACGACGCGATGGCGAGAGGCACGACGGTTCGCCACGTGCTCGCCCGCCACGAGCAGGGCGCAGGCCACATGGCCGAGGGCTACGCCCGTGCCTCGGGACGAGTCGGCGTCGCGATCGCCACGTCAGGCCCCGGCGCGACGAATCTCGTGACACCGATCGCAGACGCCTGGATGGACTCGACTCCGCTCGTCTGCATCACGGGTCAGGTCCGCTCCTTCCTGATCGGCACCGACGCGTTCCAGGAATGCGACATCACCGGAGTGACGATGCCGATCGTCAAGCACTCGTGGCTCGTCCAGGAGGCGAAGGACATTCCACACGTGCTGAAGGAAGCGTTCCACGTCGCCACCACCGGTCGCTGCGGGCCCGTGCTCGTCGACGTGCCGCGTGACGTTCAGGAGGCGGAGCTCGACTTCCACTACCCAGACAGGGTGGATCTCCCCGGCTGGCGACCACCCGCAAAGGTGCACCCGCTGCAGATTCGTGAGGCCGCACGCATGCTCGCCCACGCCGAGAAGCCCGTTCTCTACGTCGGCGGCGGAACGCTCAACGGTGACGCCTGCGGCGAGCTTCGCGAGCTCGCGGAGGTCGGGCGGCTCCCGGTGATCACCACGCTGATGGGAAAGAGCGCGTTCCCGGAGACGCACGAGCTCCACTTCGGGTGGCCAGGCATGCACGGGCCGAAGTGGTCGAACCTCGCTATGAACACGTGCGACGTCCTCGTCGCGGTGGGTGCGCGCTTCGACGACCGCGTGACAGGCAAGCTCTCGGCCTTCGCGCCCGGAGCAACGGTGATCCACCTCGACATCGACGCCGCCGAGATCTCCAAGCTGCGCGAGGCCGACGTTCCGGTGGTGGGTCCGCTGAAGCAGGCGCTCGCGGAGCTCGCACGCGAGGTGGCCAAGCACCGTCACGAGGGCGCGCCAGCGCCTGACGCCTGGCTTCACAAGATCGCGGAGTGGCGCGAGGAGTTTCCACTCCGCTACGGCGCGCGCCGCGATTTCATGAAGCCGCAGTGGGTGATCCAGCAGCTGCAATCGCTCACCGCAGGCGACGACGTGATCGTGACGACGGGAGTCGGCCAGCACCAGATGTGGGCGATGCAGTACGTCGTCTCCGAGCGGCCGCGCTCCTTCATCACCTCGGGCGGACTCGGGACGATGGGGTACGGGATTCCCGCTGCGATCGGCGCCAAGGCAGCCCGGCCCGAGGCCACCGTCGTCTGCGTCGACGGCGACGGCTGCTTCCAGATGACCGCACAAGAGCTGGTCACGGCCGTGCTGGAGGACCTGCCGATCGTCGTCGTCCTGATCAACAACGGCTACCTGGGCATGGTGCAGCAGTGGCAGGACATGTTCTTCGACGGTCGCCGGTCGCATGTCCATCTGACTCACCAAGTGCCCGACTACGCCCGCCTGGCCGAGGCCTACGGAGCACTCGGGATCACCGTCGACTCCGACGAGGAGCTTGCTCCCGCGCTGGAGGAGGCACTCGCCTCCGGGCGGACCGCTGTCGTGGATTGCCGCGTCGATCAGTCCGAGCAGTGCTTCCCCATGATTCCGGCCGGCGCCGCAGCGCTCGAGATGGTCGAGTACGAAGAGCCCGAGGAAGAGAGGGCACGGCAGTGAAACACACTCTCTCCGTAATGGTCGAGGACAAGCCGGGGGCGCTCGCGCGCATCTCGACGATGTTCGCGCGCCGCGGCTTCAACATCGACTCGCTCGCAGTCGGCCCGACCGAGCGGCCCGGTGTCTCCTGCATCAGCCTTCGCGTCGACTGCGAGCAACACTCCCTGGAGCAGATCGAGAAGCAGATCCACAAGCTGGTCAACGTGCTTCGCGTAACAGAGCTCGCGCCGGGCGACGCGGTGGAGCGTGAGCTCTTGCTCTTGAAGGTGAGCGCCACGCCCGACCGGCGCGCCGAGCTGATCGCGACGGCGACGGCCTTCGGCGGCCGCGTCGTCGACCTCGGCCCCGACGCCGTCGTGTTCGAGGTCACAGGCACGCCCGAGGAGCTCGACTCGTTCCACGAGCTCTGCCGACCGCACGGGATTCAGGAGCTCATCCGCACGGGACGCATCGGCATGTCACGATCGTCGACGAAGCTCTCCGCAAAGCGCCTCTCCGCCATTAATTGATTGGCACAGAACGGAAATCCGCAGGAGCGGATTTCCGTTCGCGCAAAGA
>Ga0334722_10001935_pt1 | contig 24416 bp, 21 predicted proteins | sample C3_bottom_MG_FD_207210 | JGI IMG/M metagenome (GOLD analysis project Ga0334722, IMG submission 207210) | Sediment microbial communities from Yellowstone Lake, YNP, Wyoming, USA - C3_bottom | ecosystem: Environmental > Aquatic > Freshwater > Lake > Sediment | place: USA: Wyoming | collected... | reverse complement strand
GTCCCCTTCAATGTGCTTGAAGATGCCCGTTTGAGGGTTCGCGACCTGGCTGAATCAGCCGGGATCGATTTTGAAGCCAGCAAGCATCCTTATCCTCATTTCCACTATCTCGATGACCAACCCAAACAGAAGGAAGGTCTCACTGTATTCGAGATCACAGGTACTCGCACCCGCCAGGTTTTGGATTACCTCCTTTCATCGGATGTTTCTGCCCTCAAACCCGGAAAATCCCAAACAACCAACCTTATCACCCCAAATGGGAATGTCGATGTAACATTAACCAGTCTTACTTCTAACAGTTACACCCTAACAATTCCTGCCGTGCAAGCATCCCTGGCTGTTGCCTGGCTGCGGGATCTCTCAGATGGGTTTACTTCTCTTGACCTGCTCGGAAAACCCGATAATTCTCCGTCCCGCATCCCAGGACCTTTCGTAGTCCTCCCAACAAACTATAAGGCTGTCCAGGCAAAAGGTGAATCCAGGTGGGAAGAGAAACCATGGTATGTCGGTGTCCCTACTGGCTCCGGGAAAGCCTTGCCCGATTTCACCTGGCAGGAACCTAAAGAGCCCCCGCTTCGTCGAACACCAATCTATGAAGCCCACAAAGCCCTTGGTGCAAAAATTATTCCCTTCGCAGGTTGGGAAATGCCGGTCTGGTATACCTCGGTAATTGAAGAACACCTCGCCACCCGCCAGGCAGCCGGCCTGTTTGATGTAGCTCACATGGGAGTTTACCAGGTGGAAGGTGATGATGCAGCCAGCTTCCTCGATACTGTTTGTTCCAATGATGTTGGTGGATTGTTGCCTGGCGAATCTCTATACACCCATTTTCTGACTCCCAATGCAGATGTGATTGATGACACCCTCGTATATCGTCGCACCATAGATAAATTTTTGGTCGTAGTGAATGCCTCCAACGACGACAAGGATCGCACCTGGCTTGAAACCGTACGTGATGGCAAGGTGAAGATCGACAATGCCCGACCCTGGTCTCGTACATATGGTTACAAGGCGGTCATACGAAATCTTCGTGATCCCAAAGCCGGTAAAGACATGCGTGTGGATATTGCCCTGCAAGGACCCAAGAGTCGCGATATTCTCTTAGCCATGGGAGTAAGTGCTTCCGACCGGCGCAGGGTCATGGAGCTCAAACGCACCCAATTGTGCGATGCAACTGTCGGAGGTTTTGATCTTATCGTCTCCCGCACTGGTTACACCGGCGAGAAAATGGCTTTCGAGCTCTTTGTCCATCCGGACAAAGCAATGGATTTCTGGAATCTAGTCCTTAAGATCGGACAACCATTTGGTGTCAAACCAATCGGTTTGGGTGCCCGAGATTCCCTACGGACTGAAGCGGGATTGCCGCTTTATGGACATGAAATGGGACTGGGTTCAGGAAAAGGTCAGCGCGACCTCGGGGTAGCTGAAGGTGGTTTTGGTTCTTATGTCAAAACCTATAAGCCCTGGTTCATCGGACGTGATGCCTATGTTGCCCGGGAAAGAGAACGCACAGGTGTCGTAGCACGCTTCCGCTTCACCGAAAAAGGTGTCCGCATGGCACATAACGGTGACCCTGTTCTCGATAAACGCGGAAAGGTCATCGGCTGGGTTAGCAGCTGTGCAGTTGATGCAGAAGGCTTTCTCACCGGTCAGGCATTTGTCGAGTTGAAGACTTCTGAAGTTGGAACCACCATTTATATCTATCAGGGAGCACCAGATAAGACCGGACAATCTCCAATCTCCATGAAAGTAGGCGACAAAACTGTGTTGCCCACTCCGGCAGTCATCCTGACAAGATTCCCATGATCGCTCTTCTATCTATTTTCACAGATAGCACCTTTTGATCCTCCTTAATACCAAGAGAGAGACCAGCCAAAAAGCCAGTCTCTCTTTCATTTTTTTAAGTGTGAACCTATACCCACCCAATTATTGTTTGTGTCTGTGTCTCCCCTTATTTCCTGATCAACCAGGAGTTTCAGCCGTGTCTGCAGAAGAGGCAGTCAACCTTTGTGCCAGGATAATTGGTACCATAGTGATCAAGATCACAAAAAATGCCACCACGTTCGTCACAGGTCTATCACGTGGTCTTGTTAATTGGCTAAAGATCCAGATCGGCAATGTCATATCTGATCCTGAAGTGAACGTTGTTACGATTACTTCATCAAATGAAAGGGCAAAAGCCAGCATCCCGCCTGCCAATAGTGCAGTGGCGATATTCGGTAAGACAACATGAATGAAAGTCTGGAACGAGTCAGCTCCCAGGTCCATCGAAGCTTCCACAAGTGAACCAGCCGTTCTTCGGAAACGTCCAAGGATATTGTTGTAAACCACCACCATGCAGAATGTGGCATGACCGATGACGATCGTCCAGAACGAGAACGGGATCTGGATCAACCCGATCGCAGAACGCAAAGCAATACCCGTCACGATGCCAGGTAAAGCCAAAGGCAACACCAACAAGAATGAGATCGAATCCCGTCCGAAGAAATTGCTTCGATAAACTGCTGCTGCAGCAAGAGTACCCAGGATCAGTGCGCTGACAGTGGCTACAATAGCTACGCGAATCGATAATCCAACAGCAGCCCAAAGATCCGGACGATTTATTGCTATCGCAAACCATTTGGTGGTGACTCCAGGCAGAGGGAATGAATAGGCTGCTTCATCCGTTGTGAATGCATACACCATAATGATCAACAGAGGTACATGCAAGAATAACAGTCCCCCTAAAGCTGCCAGGCTCAGCATTATCGGAGTTTTTTCTTTTCTTTGGATTTTTTGTTTAGAGGGCATCAAACGCTCCGAGTCTTTTTGCAATCAGCAGGTAAACGATCATGATCACAATGGGACCCATGGTAAAAGCCGCCGCCATGGGAATATTACCAGATGTCCCTTGATGAGAATAAACCGCCTGTCCAATGAAGAAACTTGAATTTCCAAGCGATAAGGGAACTATGAAATCGCCCAACGTCAGGGAGAAGGTGAAGATAGAACCAGCTACCAACCCAGGAATGGACAAAGGCAGGATCACCTTTCTGAAAGTCATCGAGGAATTCGCTCCCAGGTCACCGGAGGCTTCGATCAATGATTTTGGAACTCGTTCAAGCGCAGTTTGAATTGGTAAGATCATGTAGGGAAGCCACACATATGTGAAAGCAATAAATATCCCAATCTCTGATAATGAGAGAGATGGACCACCTATAACTGGAATCTTCAAAAGTCTATCCAAAACTGGCGTTAGATGCAATAAGTCCACAAACCACGTCAGGATGCCTTCCTTTGCCAGGATCAATCTCCACGCGTATACTTTCACCAGGTAACTTGACCATAATGGCAAAGTAATGGCTACGAATAGAAAAGTTTTCATTCGAGCAGTGGCAAATCGAGCCATATAATAACCAAGAGGGAACGCCAATAATGCATCTGCGATCGTGACTGCAATCGCCATTAATAAAGTCCTTAGTACGATCTCACGGTTGGCTGGCTCCAATAGTTGTGCATAGGTCTGAAATGAGAATGAATGCACGATCTTTCCAGTAAACCCATCCAGATGATAAAAGCTGTTCATCAATAGAGTTCCTAGCGGAACCAAATAAAGTCCGATCATCCAAACCATGGGTGGACCCAACAACAACATTAAAACCAGCCCTGGATGTCGATAAAGATATGTGGATGCACGTTTGATCATCTTAGTTTTCCAACAGGTTGATATGATCACGTTGCCACACCAACCTTACTTTATTTCCTCGGGCTGAAAGACAATCCATTGAGGTGGTTTTCAAGTTCTGTTCGATAACTACCAGATCACCGCCACCATCCAATTCCACCAGGTAGCGGGTATACAGGCCCAGGTAAACTACATCCCGGACCGTTCCATCTGCAGCAAACATATTATCTGTGACAGTTGTGTTAATATTCGAAAGGGTGATCTTTTCCGGTCGAATGGAAAACGTTTTCGGTAAACCGGTGATCCGCTGGGCTATCTCACCCTTTACCAGGTTGGATACTCCAACGAAACCAGCGACAAAAGGCGTGGTTGGATGTTCATAAACATCTGCCGGGGTACCGATCTGCTCGATCTTCCCCTGGTTGAAAACTGCCAGGCGGTCACTCATCGTGAGAGCTTCTTCCTGGTCATGGGTAACATAAATAAAAGTGATCCCAACTCTTTTTTGAAGTGTTTTCAGCTCTATCTGCATTTGCTGACGAAGTTTTAGATCCAATGCCCCCAGAGGTTCATCCAAAAGAAGCACACGAGGCTGGTTGATCAGTGCACGAGCCAGAGCCACACGCTGACGTTGACCACCAGATAACTGGGATGGTTTCCTCTCAGACAGTCCCGGAAGTCTTACCAATTCGAGCATATCTTCTGCCTGTTTGATCCGGACTTCTTTAGGGACTTTTTTCACCATCGGCCCATAAGCGATATTCTCTCCGACCGTCATATGAGGAAAGAGTGCATAATCCTGAAATACTGTATTTACATCCCGTTCATAGGGAGGCAGATTAGAGACATCCTGACCATATAAACTGATCTGCCCTGAGGTTGGCCGGTCAAATCCAGCGATCAGCCTCAGGCAGGTGGTTTTACCCGATCCGGAAGGACCCAGCATGGAAAAAAACTCTCCGTTTTTTACTTCCAAATCTACATGGTCAACTGCTTTAACATCCCCAAAAAATCGACAAACATCATTAAATATAATTGCTGATTGATCACTCATATATTTTTTATTGGGAAACTTGAAATCCAACAGCGTTGAGGAGAAAAACCCACTCAACGCTGTTGGATAAAAGGTTTATTGCCCGCCGATCACAGCGATATATCCAGATACCCATTTGTCATATGGGACGCAATTGGTATTTCCATCGCCGCAGTCTGCGGTCGGTGTCTTCCAGAAATAGATATCGTTAAAGTGTAAATAGCCGTTCGTTTCACAACCTGTGTCTGTGAATAACGCATTACCTTTGCATGCTGCTTCTACAACAGGCAAAGAACCAAACCAGGCTGCCAGGTCACCTTGCAGTTTAACATTTAACGAATGCTCCAACCACTTGTAGGCACAATTTGGGTGCGGGGCTTTGACATGCATCATGGTCGTGTCTGCCCACCCTGTCGCGCCTTCAACCGGGTAAACGCTGGCAATAGGTTGCTTGGCAAATTGCAGCATGTTTACCTGGAAGGGCCAGGCCGTCCCAGCGACAATACCTTCTTTGGTAAAATCATCGATCTCCACATATGCATCACTCCAATAACGGGCAACTAGAACCCGTTGTTGTTGCAGTAATGCTATGGCAGCATCGAATTGTTTCTGGGTTAATTCATACGGGTCTTTGATGCCTAACTCGGGCTTGTTGTATTTCAGATACATGGCTGCGTCGGCGACATAGATGGGACCTGCATATGCCTCGACCCGTCCCTTGTTGGATTTGCCATCTGAAAGGGTTTGTTCTTCGAAGACCACATTCCAGGAAGTGGGAGCTTTTGGGAATACTTTCGTGTTGTACATCAAGACATTTGGGCCCCATTGGTAGGGGACGCCGTAATGTTTCCCATTCACAGTGTGCCAGGGTGCATCCTGTAGTCGTGTATCGATCGTTCCCCAGGATGGGATCAGGCTGGTGTTGATCTCCTGAACAGTCCCACCTGCAACCAATCTCAGGCTTGCATCTCCAGAGGCAGTCACAAGGTCAAAGCCTCCCTGATTCATCAATGACACCATCTCATCCGATGTGGCAGCCACCTTGTTGGTGACTTTGCATCCGGTATCCTTCTCAAATTGGGTTACCCAATCGTATGCCGGATCGGTCTCTCCCCTTTCGACATACCCTGCCCATGAGATAATATCCACTGCACCCTCACCCGCACCCAGAGATTTAATGGGTCCGGTCGCAGATGAAGTACCTCCTCCACATGCTGTGAGAATCAAGCTGAGCGAAAGAATTAGAACAACGAGTATATATTTAGAACTATTTGGTTTCATTTCTCCGTCCTTTGGCTAAGTTTGGATAAATAAAAGCTCATTTCTTTAAGAGTTACTAAAATTCTTTCGACCTCCTTCTTATAGAATCCTATTATTATTAACTTCCCTCAAAACTTTTTTGTATAGATTGTGAATAATATATCTATGAGAATAAGGATATTTCCAAGATCTAAAAATCCAAAGATATATTAAATATAATTATATAATGAAATAAAAAATTAAAGTCAACCGGGGGATTTGAACGATCATCCCGGGTCGGTTGCATACAAGGAGTTGCCTGTGGATTCAGAAGGAATTAAGATCACCATTAATTTCCTTTTGCAGGGTGCCTTCATTTTTCATTGTTGGATGCGATCTATTAGGCTATTTTTGCATTGGTGCCATATCTGTACCAAACAGACTAGGATTGGTTGAGGGATTGCTATCTCCAAATTGGTATTGTCCATCATCCAAGACTAAGAATTAGACGTATCACGGTATAATTCTTTCCGGAATTTGCATTCTTCTTTTCGAGTTGGCCAAACTCGGGATTTTTAATCAAAATCTATTATTCCTTGCTACCTAACCTGATCTTTGAATATCTTTGGAGAGTGTCACTATGACGAAGAAGAAATCTGACCTGAAGGATTTAACAATGCTCGGCCACGAAGCCGGACCAAGTAAGAAATTGGAGGCCTTTCCCAACCATAACCCGGAGCGTTTCTATCGGGTGACGCTTGAAACTGACGAATTTACCTGCTTGTGCCCAATCACTGGCCAGCCGGATTTTGCATCGATCCGTGTGGATTACGTTCCCGATCGATCGGTGATTGAATCCAAATCTTTCAAACTCTATTTATGGTCCTATCGCAACGAAGGTGCTTTCCACGAGCACGTCGTCAATACTATCCTGGACGACCTGGTGAAAGCTCTTGATCCCCATTGGTGTAAAGTGACCGGCATTTTCAACATCCGGGGCGGGATCGGCATAACTGTCAAAGCTGAACAAGTAAAAACACATGCAGCCAAAGAAGCTGTGCAATGAAAACTGAAATAAATGATTCCAGGCAGGGATACCACTTGTACTCTTTCATCACGGGTTTGTTCGTAGTAACTCTGGTGGTTTCAAACATAATCGCAGTCAAGGTGGTACATATATTTGGTTTATTTCTGCCAGCGGCTGTGATCCTGTTTCCGGTGGCATATATCTTTGGGGACGTGTTAACTGAGGTTTATGGTTATGCCCGTGCCCGGCAGGTAATCTGGACAGGCTTCTTCTGTAATATGGTGGCGGTTCTCGCCATCTGGGTCAGTGGTTTGCTACCACCCGCTCCATTTTGGGCAGCGGGAGTTTTCAATACACCGGAATCAGCCCAAAATGCATTCCAGGCAATTTTAGGTTTTACCCCCCGACTACTCCTGGCATCATTCCTGGCATATCTAGTCGGTGAATTTCTCAACTCAATTGTTCTTGCCCGCCTGAAGGTGAAGACAAAAGGACACTTTCTCTGGTTGCGTACAATTACATCGACAATAATTGGCGAAGGGGCAGATTCGGCGATCTTTATCTCAATCGCTTTTTGGGGGATTTTTTCTACGTCCAATCTCGGCTCCGCCATTTTATCCCAATGGGTTTTTAAAGTTGCCTATGAGACTCTGGCAACTCCATTAACATACCTGATCGTCAACAAATTGAAAAAGATCGAACAGGTAGATTTCTACGACCTCAAAACGGACTTTAATCCTTTTAATACCAAGTGATGGTATTCAAAATTAAAATCCTTATCAAAATTTATTCTAGTAGCGTCGTTACCTCTCTGATTGAATGGTTGACTTGAAAATATTCTTCCTGCTGAAGGAACAAAGAAAATGCAGATCTTTGACAAAAAGTACAACTCCATCCCCAAGATCGAATTGCACTGCCACCTCGAAGGTTCCATCCGTACCCAGACTATACTGGAGATCGCCAGGCAGAATAACTTAATATTGCCATCCTATATCCTTGCGGAACTGAATCGTCATGTCAAAGTGCGCAAACAAATGAAAGACCTCCGGACTGTTTTGAATGCTTTTGCCATTTTTCAAAATAGCTTTGTTTCAACAGAAATCGTAGAGCGGATCACTTACGAACTTTGTGAGGATGCCAACCGTCAGAACATCCGTTTGCTCGAAATCCGTTTCTCACCTGATTGGGCTTTTAGTGGTCACCACCTGGATTGGGATCTTGCTCTGCAGGCCATCCAGCGCGCTCAACTCCGTGCCAGGATGGATTTTGGATTGTTGACAGTTTTGATCGCCATCACTTCCCGCAGCCTGGGGGTTGCTTCATGCCATAAGACTGTTGAATGGGCAATCCATCACAGGGATTCCATCCTGGGGATAGACCTGGCGGATAACGAGCGGGATCATCCCATCCATGAATTCATCCAGCCAGTTCTGCAAGCTCGGAAATCAGGTCTCAAAGTGACCATACATTCTGGTGAGGATACCCCAGCATCTGCTGTTGTAGAAACGGTCGAGGCAGTCCATCCCGACCGGATCGGACATGGCATCCATATCATCGAGGATATGAATGCAGTGGAATTCGTCAAACAGCATGAAGTCACCCTTGAAGTAAATCCATGGAGCAATTACCTTACCAACTCAGTCAGCCGGATCGAACAACACCCCCTCAAACAGCTTTATGATCTGGGGGTGCGTGTTACGATCAATTCGGATGACCCTGAGGTACTCGATACCAACTTGAACAATGAATACCGTATTGCCAAGGAGATTCTTGGTATGAGTCTGGCTGACCTCACTAACTGTAATCGCTACGCGTTGAATGCGTGCTTCCTTCCCGAAGATCAGAAGGCTCAATTACGTCAGGCTGTCCCCCAATGGAATTAGACAATCATATAATCTCTGTGGGTTGATCAATCAAATAATAATAGGTGTATCTGGACTCAAGTTATTTTAATAATTCAAATTTAAAAAATAAACAGAGTCTGCATTTATAAGCACTATTTCCAAATCACCCGCAATTAATCGTTTCTTCCCTCACCTTCCTCACCTGTAGTTGCGGGTTGATCCAACTTCACCACATCCCCATGCACATTAATGACCACTTTAAATCCGAGCATACCCATATATGCCCGACTTTCCTCCGGGATGCCCATTTCCAGCAGGTTGTCAAATTGCTGGTCGATATGCTTTAATTGGGATTCGATCAATGCCCTCGAAAAAATATCATCGCTCCCAAGCATTTTGGCTGTTTGTTCGCTGAGCAAGTCCTCGTTGCCGGTGATCTGCTCCCGCATCATTTCCAGAACCTGGCAGTCCACCTGATCGGATGGGATGTGCCGTTTAAATCCATCATCATTCACAACGTAACAAGGTTCGTCCCCCACTATAGCTGTGGAGACGGACCTTCCGGCTTCATCTTCGATTAACCCTGAAAACATGGCTTTACGTGTCATATTATTGAAATTCCCTTTCAAACATTTGAAAAAAATGGATTTCTTGTTGACGATTGATTCCAGTCTGTCCTTTGGATCGTTTCATTCCGTGAAGTTGTTTACATTTTCATCATCGCCACAAACCAATCTCAAAATAGTTGTAGTTTTTTAATCTTGAGTTTTTCAACCTTGAGTTTTCCAACCATGAAAGCAGAATTCATCAGTTTAAGTCACAATGCCATCTTCTATTGAATTATTCTTTATTATTCGAAAACGACGCTCGAGTAAACCTCAATAATTCTTAGGTCTCCAGCAAATAAAAGGAAGTCTCCCATTACCGTTCCTCTTTTTTGGAACTCAAGGAAAGATTTAAAATTTTCTTTTTCATTTCGATCTTTATAACATTTGATCATTAGAATCTGGTTATATTTATATATCCATTTCTATATTTTAATTACTGAGGTCACCCAGATCTATGCGATGACATCCACCCGGGTGCCATAATCAAGGAACCGGTAGGTTACATCAGGTGGGACAAGCGGTTGTGTCCAGCGATAGATCCATTTTGCAGCTTGAGAGGGGATATTGATGCAACCATGGCTGCGAGGTCTTCCAAAATCATTATGCCAGTAAGTACCATGGAAAGCCACACCGCTCTCAGTTATATAACTCACCCAAGGTACTCCCGGCAAGTCAAATCCGTTCGCCGCCAGGTTTCCTGCCGCCATGTGGGCGGATGGGCGTTTGTGAAAAGTAAGGAACCTCCCTTGCGGAGTGGCGAAGATACCTCTATTAAAACTTCCTCCAGTCGAAGCCCTTGTCATGAAGACCGGGCGGTCTGATTCATAGGCGATCACCAACTGTTTCCCCAGGATTACTTCAATTCGTTTTTGATCCGCTGGTATCTCAGGAGATAATTGGGTGAGTTCCTCATCAGGAATTAAGCGTAAGTGCCTGGTCGGCACATATTGAAATGACTCGAATTTATCATCGGTCACTCGATACCAGAGGTTTTTGTCCTGGTCGATCACCACTTCATCCACCCAGTGGGTTGTTTCATAATAAAAACGATAAAGAATGACCGCTGAATATTTTGGAAAAGCATGGGCATCAGTGAAAGGAACTGTGACTTCCGCCAGGTTGATCTTTCTCGGTAATTTGAGTACCGGGACATTCAAGTTTGTTTTCACTGGCTGGACGGAACCTGAATATGCGTAACCCTTACCATTCACCTGGTACCAAACCCGGTTAGAGGCGCTCGTATCATCGCTGGTACTTACACCAGTCAATGGCAGGACGATATCACGCCAGTAAAAACTGATGATTTGGTCTGCAAAGGAAGGGGTTTTGTAAATGTTGATCGATGCATCCGTCACTCGTCCTTGCTGATTGAAAAGGTCATAACTGGTTTTCAGCTGAAATAAGGTATTGTTATTGGGTAGTAAGAGCCCGATCAACCCCAATCCCCCAAGCTTTAGAAAATCTCGTCTGGAAAGTGCCGAAAATGCATCCATTTCAGACAAATTGTAACATCTTTGCTGATAACAATGGAGCCAGGCTCAATGCCCCTGAAAGTCTTCGAATTATTACTCAGTAATGGATATTTACCAGTGTCCCTACCGATGCCCAGTTGAATAACCATCCGGCATCCGGTATGCTCAGATTAATACAACCGTGACTCATAGGGACACCAAAATTGTGATGCCAGTAAGTTCCGTGCAATGCATATCCTGAGTAAAAATACATCGTATAAGGAACATCCGGCAAGTAATATCCTGGTCCGCTCATATCCGTATAAAGGTACTTGACATAGATATAATATTGACCGGTCACTGTAGGGTGCAGCCATGTGCCAGTTGAAACCAGGAAAGAATTAACCACATTATTGCCTTCATAGGCATAAACCATCTGTTGTGATAGGTTCACATCAATCCAGCGCTCCCCACCTGCCCCCGGTATGACAACAGTTGGCGGAATATATGTTAAGGTTGGAAGTGACGTTTCGGTTGGCTGAATCGTATTTGTCGGTGTTGGCGTCAGGGTATTGGTTGGGGAAGGAGTAAAGGTTGCGGTGGGGGTTGGGGTATATGTGGGTTTTGGTAAGACTCCCAATGCTGCTGGCAGGGGTTGTGTCTCCTGGGGGTAGATGGAATTAACGTGAATGAAAGCCTGCGCGGTTGACACATTACCGGGCCAGACCGCCCAGACACCAGCCAGCACACATGCGACTGTCAATAATAATGGTAAAACTGCCAGTCGTTTTGAAGTTAATGCACTGGTCGAGGTTTTATTCTCAGAATTTGATTCCAGTTTACGCAGATTGGCGGATCTGGGTATTTCCTCACGATTGATTAGTTGCCAATTTTCCCCTTCCGGGAGAATGGATGGTTCAAAATTATTGCTTTGATTCGGTTTGCTTGCTTGATTTTTAATTTCTTTTAGTGCTTCTTCATCCCGTAATCGACCTATCGCCCAATGCATTCCCTGGCGTGCCAGTTCGCTGTTTGGGTTGATAGATAAGGCTTTCTTTAAATAATTAACACTGACCTGAGGAGTTGCCATTGATGCCAGGATAAGCCAGGGCTCCTCGAGCCCAGGTGCTTGGGAAATTGCAGACTCAGCTAATCGCCTTGCGCTTTGCTGGTCGCCGCGTTGAAGTGCTTTGCGGGCTTCCACAAGCGTATCAAAGACGGATGGTACATCTGATTTCATAATTTATGGGGATGGATTGGTCGTGGGTGTTGCGCTAACTGACTCATTGTTCAGATAGCACAAGATCCCGTTCACGATCCCGGTTGCCACTATATCTGGGTGTTCAGTCAGCAGCGCATAATCTATGCGATTAGATAAGAACCCAGTTTCAATGATCGCCGCCGAAGTATTTGGGTCGATCTCACGGAACGCGTGGTAATCGGTCATATCTGGTGTAATACTTCCAGGATGATACGGCAAATTGGTCGCTTTCTGGTACCGATCAAACAGGCAATCAGCCAGTCGTTGGGACCGTTCCGGGTAATTTCCAGAAGATCTGGGTGCAATTTTAAACCCGGTGGTCAATTCATTGGATATCACACAAGAATCATTATGGATCGATATAAGTAGAACGCCCAGGTAACCTTTCAATCTGGAATCTTCCTCTTGAAGCAAATCCACCTGGTATTGATTTTTGGAATTTAATTGTTGCTGGACGATGTTCGCAATCTTCAAGTTCACTTGTTGTTCGGTCACTCCGTTCAAGCACACCGTGCCCGGGTCATCGCCGCCCCAGTGACCGGAAATGATCCCGATCCTTAAACTAGCCGGGACCGTAGCTTCGCCTGCAATAATCTGGGGCTGAGGTGTCAACAACAAGGACAATCTCGCATTTAAATCACTGGTTAAAATCGTCGGAGGGAATGCTGTAAAGAGAGTGGCTAACACCAAGGCGACGCCCAAGGTATTTTGTAGAATTCGACCGGAATGAATTCTACTCTTTGGTTGATTTTCAGGGGGAATTGTGGTTGTTTCCATTGTTGGTTCTATGTTACCTAACTCATTAACAAAATGCAAGCGATTTCCTGGGGTCAACAAATGGTCAATATTACCCAATTTCAGGACTTCGATTGACCGCCTTTCTGGCATGCAAGTAGGTACCCTTTCTCATCCTTTTTAGATTGTTAGAATATAAAAACTTCTCCCCTGGTCATATAAAAAATCTGTCACACAGTAATTCTCTGAAAATGCTTTTTCAAATACTATTCTAGTATATGCTCTCCAATCCATCGCCAGAGAAATGTCATTTTCTTTTATTGAGAGAATGTCAGCAGGTATTTCAATGACCAGCATCGATCTGTTCAACTCTGGTTCTTCACCAGAAGGTTGGCTATTTTTCCCAATCACAACAACCTCAGCCTTTTTTTCAACCACTTCACCCAGGTTCAAGGATTGACTATGACCACGCTTCAAAATTTCTTCTACTCGTGCAGAGTTCACCCACCAATCCACCTGAAACCGGTCAGACGCCAGGCCGTTATTCAATCCATCCCGCATCAGACCGTATTCCGATCGTAGGTAAGTATTGCACACTCCGCCCAATCGGTTGATGTTAAGATAAGCATTTCGGCTGAAGAGGGGATCATACGTCCAGGTGACTAGATCCACTCCTTGCTCAAGAATAAATTTTCGTTGGGTAGATTTTAATGCAAATCCAACTCCGGAGTCCCGGCTATCCGGGTGAACCCCCAGCATGTGTGAACAATGCTTTAACCTCCACCCATTCTGACTAAAAGTCATCCCCGGAAAACCAAAGGAGAAGCCGATCAAATGGCTGTTTTCATAAGCGCCTAACAATAAACCACCATTATGGATCACCGCCAGCATCATATGCAATGGAACGATATCCAACTCGCTGCCCGGCCAAATTAATCCCTGCAATTCCTCAACTTCGTACAGGGCTTCCGGAGTGTTGATCTTATGGATATCCCAATCAGCCATGGTGGGTAAATAACCTGGAAAGCAGACGCTTGTTCCAATTGACACCCCGCAAGTGGTCCAGTTTGCTTGAAAATCGGGCTGGCATTAATCCAAAAAACCGTGGAACTGAATCCACCCCGCAAGTCCGATTTACTGCCAGGTAATCCAACCAGAAAACTGAACTTGGAAAACCTGGAAATGTATGTTCGGCCAGAACCGTGACTGCCCTCATATATGGATTGGGCCAATAAACCAATTTGCGTCTTCTCTTAATAACATCCATTATTGTCTGGGTTATCTGCTCCAGACTCAAATACTCACTACCTCCAACCTCAAGCACCTGGTTGAAACAATTCTTATCATCCAGTGCCCACATCAAGCATGTCACCAAGTCATCGAGCCATAAAGGTTGCAGAATGGTTTTCCCTTTACCAGGTAAAGGGAGGAATCCCGGTGATGTATGCAGCAACAAAGCCAGCCCCGTGGTGAAACCATCATCCGGTCCAAAAAGGATCGATGAACGGATAATGGTAAATGGTACTCCGCTCTCACGAATGGATTCTTCAGCGATCCCCTTTGCTTTAAGGACTGGGAAAGCAGATGCCCGGTCCGCACCCAAGTGGCTGACATAAAACACCCGCTGGATGCGGGCATTTGCAGCTGTTTTTGCCAGGATGTGAGTTCCATTGATATCAATAGCCTCCAGGTTAGTACGGGCGCCCTGTTTTTCCCCACCAGCCAGGTGGTAAATCACTTCCACACCCCGCATGGCTGCCCGTAGCCCGCGTTCATCGCTCAAACTTGTGACCGCCACTTCCACTGCCACTCCCATCGGAACATTCGGTGTCCGAGCTGATGGACGTAACAGCAATCGTACTTTATGCCCATTGCCAACAAGCTGGCGTACAAGCGCACGGCCAATAAAACCAGTTCCACCAGTTACCAGAATCATAAGAGAGATTATAGCAGGAAAGAAAGGTCACCAAAATTAATTTCTCGAAAATGCGTTCAAATAAGGATATAATCACCGTGCCGAATCCTTGGAGATGAGATTGACTCTTTACGGTCATTATGTCTTATTGTTATTGGAGTTAAACCACAGCTATGAACCTGAATTTACTTGGCGGATTGACCTTTGTGGCAGTCTTTGCCGGCATCATACTAACTCACGAGTTTGGTCATTTTATTGTTGCCCGATTGGTTGGTATCGAAGTGGAAGAATTTGGGGTTGGCTTTCCTCCCCGCCTCTTTACCCTTTTTACCTGGAAAGGCACAAAATTTACACTTAACCTCATTCCTCTCGGTGGTTTTAACCGCATGAAAGGCGAGGATGATCCTATCGTCACCGATGGTTTCGTTTATTCGAAACCCTGGAAACGCATTTTAACCTTATTAGCTGGCTCAGCTATGAATCTGGCAACCGCAGTCCTCGCCTTCAGCATACTCTATACCCAGATCGGTATCCCGGACCCAAAAAGCGTGCAGATCCTGGAGGTCTCAGCCAATTCACCTGCCCAGCAGGCAGGTTTGAAAGTAGATGATATTGTTCTCAACGCAGGGACACAGAAGATCACCTCAGTTGATCAATTCCGTACTCTGATCACAGGGAGCCTTGACAAGCCTCTATCCCTCACAATCCAGCGCGGGAAGGATATTATTGATATTGTGGTGACCCCGAACAGCAAGCGTCCAGCAGGTGAGGGTGCTACAGGAGTATTGCTCGGGAATACTCTCCACCCAGTCAGCTCCTGGTTTGCCACCATCCCTATCAGCCTGAAAGCGACCTATGTCACTGGACGTGAATTGCTCTCCCTTCCCGGTCGCTTGATCGCTGGGGTTGTGAAACCCTCCGAAGCGGAGTTGCTCGGACCGCGCAGCATCTGGAATTTATTTCAGCAGTCTGTCACACGCGACGTAGAAAGCCGCCAGCCTACCACCAGTAGCCAACCACAGGTTCCCACCAATTACACCCTTACGGGCATAATCTCTCTAACTCTATCACTGGGGATCATAAACCTGTTGCCCATTCCAGCCTTGGATGGAGGTCGCATCCTTTTCATCCTTCCCGAGCTACTTTTCAAAAAACGCATTTCTCCAAAGTATGAGAGTATGATCCATGGTGTTACCTTTTTGATTCTCATCATGTTGCTCGGATATTTCTACATCGCGGATTTTATCCATCCGGTTAGTTTTGTTCTCCCATAGGAATAATTCGTAAACATGACAGAGATAACACCATTTACCGCGGTCATTAAAGCCTTGCTTGATGAGACCACTCCATTCCCTGCCAGGTATCTGAATCATTTTTCCGATATTGATCCTGACCACCTCGGGGATTTATTGGAAGGGTGGCCGAAAATTTCACTTATTCGCAAAAAAAGCATCCTTGAAGATCTGGAAGATCTAATAGAGAAAGATACCCTGCTTTCGTTCAACGATCTGGCTGTCAATCTTCTAAAAGATCCGGATCCAGAGGTTCGAACCCTGGCCATCCATTTATTATGGGAATGTGAAGATATCAAGCTGGTCCCCACCCTTCTGAATATTTTAAATTCAGATCCTTTTCCTTCGACCTCTGCGGCTGCGGCTACTGCACTTGGTCTTTTTATATATTTGGCTGAATTAGAAAAGCTTCCGCCCGATATCCAAAAGAATGTTGAAGATAACCTTCTTAAAGCTGCAAATAACCACCGGGACCCTCTCGTCTGTTGCCGTGCTATTGAAGCACTCGGTGCCTCTTCGCGTCCTGAAGTTCCAGAATTGATTGAATCTGCTTATACCTCTTCAGACCCTCAATGGATCGCAAGCGCTTTGTTTGCCATGGGTCGCTCCAGTGAGCAGAGATGGGAAAAGAAAGTGATTGCCCGTTTCCATCACAAAGAGTATATTGTCCAACTCGAAGCCATCCAGGCAGCCGGTGAACTTACATTGGAGGCTGCCAGGTCACCTCTCTTGCGGCAATTGGAGGATGAAGATGAAGACAATGATATCCATCGGGCAATAATCTGGTCGCTCTCCCAGATCGGTGGTGAAGGTGTCCGAGAAAAATTGGAAGAGATCCTCGAAACCACTACAGAATCTGAAGAAGAGGATTTTCTAGAAGAAGCACTTGAAAATTTAAACCTTACCAACGAAATGTCTTCCTTCGTGCTTTTGAATCTGGAAGATGGAGACGGTAATGAAGATGAACTGGATGATGAATAAACTGTCTTAATTAATAACCTCCCATGAAAAAATTAACTCATTGATTACTTTTGTTATTAAAATCCACTTCTAAGATAAGCACGTTAAGGAATTTTCATTTTTGATTTGAACTAGTTGGAAATCGAAGTGGAACTTATTTGTCCAGAACTCATTCGCTAATCGAAATTATCTCTTGGAGCAGTCTTGAAAGAATTAATCCAGATCTTTGCCAACAACCTGTTACCCATCCTAATTATCAGCGGTTCTGGTTTTTTCCTGGCAAAAACCTTTCGTATCGAACCGCGAACCTTTGGGCGGATCATCTTCTATATCCTTTACCCTGTCATGGTATTGGATTTGCTTGTTCGTAATAAACTCTCCTTTTCTGCCATCTTAGGGACCACTGGATTTGCGGTTTGCGTGATGCTGGTCACCGGTTTGATCGCGTTCCTGATCGGTCGGATATTCAAATTGGAACGCCCAGTTCTCCTGGCTGTTCTTTTAGCAAGCATGTTTGCCAACAGTGGTAATTATGGCTTGCCGCTGATCTCATTCGCTTTTGGACAGGATGCTCTGGCTTACGCCTCCATTTATTACATCGCAGTTGCTTTGCTTTTCAACACAGTGGGTGTGTTGATCGCTTCCATGGGTCGCTTGAATTTCAAGGCTGCCCTGGTTGGCATGCTTAAAGTCCCAACGATCTACTCCATCCTCATTGCGATTGTCATCATTCAAACGGGATGGGTGATGCCGGATCCCATCCAACGAACGGTCACGCTCCTTTCCGGAGGGGCGATCCCCTGTATGCTCATCCTTCTTGGAATGGAACTTCAGCGTACCCAGTGGAATAAGAATGTTTTGGCGATCTCGATCAGCACGGTCATCCGCCTGGTCATAGGCCCGTTTATTGGATGGGGATTGAGCCTTTTATTTGGATTGAAAGGACCTGCCCGTCAAGCAGGTGTCACAGATGCCGCCCTTCCAACGGCGGTCATGACCACCATTTTGGCAACTGAATATAATCTCGAGCCATCTTTGGTGACAGCCATCGTCTTCACCAGTACTGTTCTCAGTCCAATTACCCTTACCCCTGTTTTATTCTTTTTATCGGGTAAATGATCTTTGTCATAGACAAATTTTGGTTTGGGTTTTACGACTGGTATCATCATCAAATCTAACCGAAAGTGAGTATGAATATGGATCAACCAGCACTTGAAACAGGTCGCATTCATATATTCGTCACCGGTCGCGTCCAGGGGGTAGGTTTTCGGGCCTTCGTCCAACGTATAGGAGTTGAACTCAACTTAACCGGGTGGGTCCGCAATCTTGGTTATCACCAGGTGGAAACTGTCGCTGAAGGCAACCCTCAGATCCTCAAGCAATTTTTGGAAGCTGTACGCACTGGCCCGCGCAATTCACTTGTAGACGAATTAAATTTCGACTGGGAAGTCCCTCTCGGAGAATACCATTCCTTTCAGGTCAGGTTTGGTTAGTTTTTGTTCTTATTATTTCCTGGGTTCTCCATTTGCTTTTGATTAAACAAAACCCAATCCACGCTGTTTCAATGAGACAAATCCATTCCGGGCGATGACCATGTGATCCAACACATCGATATCCAACAATTTTCCAGCTTGGATTATTGCTCGCGTCATACTCACATCATCCGGACTGGGTGTCGGATCACCACTCGGGTGGTTGTGAACAACGATCACGGAGGTGGCATTTCTGCGCACTGCCGGGGTGAAGATCTCCGCCACCCGCACTTGTGAAGAATTAACTGAACCTCGATAGATCTCGACTTTCTCAATCAAATGATTTCGTGTGTCCAGCAAGATCACGAGTAACACTTCCTGTTCAAGTTCAGCCAGGTCATATTTATACAGGTCAGCCACATCTTCCGGACTATTAATCGTTGGCCTATCCTCTACTTTATCCATTTTCAGCCGGCTGCCCAGTTCGATGGCAGCCTTGATCTGCGCAGCTTTTGCTTCCCCCACACCATGCTGGTCACAGATCTCTGCGATGGAAGCTCTCTGAATGCCCTCCAACCCACCAAATTTATCGAGTAGGCGTTGTCCAACCTGCACTGCATTTTCGCCCGGGACTCCCGTTCTTAACAAGATCGCCAAAAGTTCAGCTTTGTTCAAGCTGCTGGCACCTTTTTCCACCAACCGCTCCCTCGGGCGGTCAGATATTTCCAAGTCGGCAATACGGTAAGCAGGGCGATCATTTTCCCTCATGGCATCTTCCTTATCAATGAATTTTATTCAATAATTCGAGTATTCCATCTCTAATCTTAGTTTACTTTACAATAAGTTGTCTTTTCCCACAAGTGCTGGTAGATCAAACCTGCATCAATCGGCCTCATCTGTCGGCCTTATCTTGACATTCCAAGGTCGGTCAGATACAATCGCCTCACTTCTGGGCCTGTAGCGCAGTTGGGAGCGCGCCTCAATCGCACTGAGGAGGCCAGGGGTTCGAATCCCCTCAGGTCCACTGCATTTTACATGGATTGGTTGACGTAACTAGGGTTTCATTGTAAAATCGCTTTCGCACTGTTACCAGGTGCAAAAATATTAACGGGCCCATAGCGCAGTTGGGAGCGCGTCTCAATGGCATTGAGAAGGCCGAGGGTTCGAATCCCTCTGGGTCCACTGCAAGACCAATAGTCGAAAGTCAGACAGGAGTAGTAGGTCATCCTGCCAGCGAGATGGGAGAGTGAGGTGAAAGCCCATCAAGGCGATTGCGGATCGCCATAATAAGACCGAACTCGCCTGTCACCTGCAAGGGAGACTGCGTTGGTGAAATCAGTAGTCAACGCCGGGAGTAGCCCGTTATAGCGCCCCAGAGTGAGCCTTTGAAATTTAAGGTTAACCAGGGTGGTACCGCGGAGTTTTCTTAAACCCTTCGTCCCTGTGTGGATGAAGGGTTTTTTAGTTCCTGTTCAAAAAGGAGGCGTGCATGAAAGCTTATGATCCTATAAACAAGATTCAGACCTGGAATTCCAGTTGCCTTCTCGCGCACCTCCCGCTCGGATCCATCATAATTATCAATTCCCTTTCATCCGAAAACATCAACGAGGTGTAAAAATGAACGAAAAACAAAATATTCCTGAAGGCTACATCCCTTCGATGATCGAACAAAAATGGCAGACAAGGTGGGAAGAAGATGGTCTTTACCACTCCGATATTGACCACACCAAACCCAAGTTCTATGCCCTGACCATGTTGCCCTATCCCTCCGGTGATCTGCATATTGGTCATTGGTACGCCATGACACCCAGCGACTCTCGCGCCCGCTTCATGCGCATGAAAGGCTACAACGTCATGTTCCCGATAGGTTTTGATGCTTTTGGTTTGCCAGCAGAGAACGCTGCCATCAAAAATCAGGTTCACCCTCGCAAATGGACATTTAAGAATATCGAGTTCATGCGTGGGCAACTTCGTTCCATGGGAGCCATGTGGGATTGGCGCCGTGAAGCCATCTCTGCTGATCCATCCTATTATCGGTGGACGCAGTGGTTTTTTATCCAACTTTTTAAGCACGGTTTGGCTTACCGTAAAATGTCCCCGGTCGATTTCTGCCCCAATTGCAACACCACTTTGGCTCGCGAACAGGTCTGGGGAGACGATCGTCATTGCGAGCGCTGTGGTACACCCGTGATCAAGAAAGACCTGGATCAGTGGTTCTTCCGGATCACCAACTATGCCGATGAACTTTTGGATTATTCCGGGTTGGATTGGCCTGAACGCGTCCGTACCCTGCAAACAAATTGGATAGGAAAAAGCCAGGGAGCTTCAGTCCTGTTCCACACCGAATCTGGTGAACAGATGGAGATCTTTACCACCCGCCCGGATACTCTCTGGGGAGCCACCTTTATGGTACTTTCCCCGGAACACCCTCTGGTGGAAAAGATCACTACACCAGACCGGATTACCGCTATCAGGGAATATAAGCTGTTAGCTTCCCGCCAATCCGATATCGAACGCGAATCCCTGAGCAAGGAAAAAACCGGTGTGTTCACCGGTGGTTATGCCATCAATCCAGTCAACGGAGAAAAAGTGCCCGTCTGGATCGCGGATTATGTTCTCATGAGCTATGGCACAGGAGCCATCATGGCTGTACCGGCCCATGACCAACGCGATTTCGAGTTTGCACGAAAGTTTGGCCTGGAAGTGCGCGTGGTGATCCAGCCGGATGGGATCGCTCCACTCGATGGTGCTTCTCTACTTGAATCCGTACCTGCTTATGGCACCATGGTCAACTCCGGTCCCCTAAGTGGTACATCCGCTGAAGAGGCTTTTCCTTCAGCCATCCGGTACCTGGTTGAAAAAAACCTTGGCAAAGCCTCAACGAATTATAAGTTGCGCGATTGGCTCATCTCCCGCCAACGATACTGGGGTGCACCAATCCCCATGATCCATTGTACAGACTGTGGTTGGAATCCGGTTCCGGAAGATCAACTGCCAGTGCTGCTCCCCGACGACGTCGAATGGAAACCCACAGGAGAGTCGCCTCTCAAGCTGCACGCCACCTGGAAGTTCACAACATGCCCGGTCTGCTCAAAACCCGCTGTGCGCGAAACCGATACGATGGACACTTTCATGTGCTCCTCCTGGTACCACCTGCGCTATTTGAGCCCAAAATATGATCTGGGTCCATTTGATCCCAAAGAATACGATTACTGGATGCCAGTCGATACTTACACTGGAGGTATCGAACACGCCAACATGCACCTCATCTATACCCGTTTCTTTCATAAAGCCGGACGGGATATGGGAATCATGAAAGGTCGTGAGCCGATGACCCAGTTGCGCAACCAGGGAATGGTGCTCGGAGAAGACCATGAAAAAATGTCCAAGAGTCGTGGCAATGTGATCCCACCTGATGAACTGGTCGCCAGATATGGCGCAGACGCGGTGCGTGCCTTCTTGATGTTCTTCGCCCGTTGGGACATGGGTGCGCCCTGGAATTCTTCTGGTATCGATGGGACCGTGCGGTGGTTGAGACGTGTGTGGAGCGCAGTTAACGAACCCGGAGTTCCCACCAGCCCCAAACCAGAAACACTGGTCGCTCTCCGTCGCAAAGTCCATCAAACCCTGCGGCAAGTCACTCATGATTTTGAGACATTCGAATTTAACACCATCGTCTCAGCACTGATGGAATTGATGAACGATATGTACAAAGCCCGCGAGGCTGGTGCTGGAGGTACTCCCGAATGGCAGGAAGCAATTCATCTTTATACCTTAATGCTGGCGCCCGTTTGCCCGCACCTTTCTGAAGAACTATGGCAAAGTATGGGTCAACCCTATTCCATCCATAACCAACCCTGGCCTGCGGTGGATCAGGCTGCCGCGGCTGAGCAGGAGATCACACTTATTGTCCAGGTCAATGGCAAACTTCGTGACCGCATCACCGTCCCCACTTCGATTGATGATGAGGCTACCAAAGCCATTGCCCTGGCCAGCCCGGCTGTTCAAAAAATGCTGGGCGGAAAACCCCCCCGCCAGGTTATCCTTGTTCCAAAACGCCTGGTCAACATTGTTCTTTAGAACAATTGGGATATACCTGCTTATCCGTTCCTCTTTTTTACAGGATTGGGTTATCAAATTTTAATTCTGAACGGATGTAGGTATTTACGCTTCTTCTATTTCCGGGTTGCTTAATCCATAAAGGAATCATTTCGCGTCCACAGCAATACCAAATCTCCTTTTTTTAGGAAATGGGTTAAATTCAGAGCAAACTTTTTTCGGAGGTTCAACTATGCGCATTGAAGATCTAAATTGGATGGATGTCGACAACTACCTCAAAAAAGAAGACCGCCTTATTTTCATAATAGGGGCGACTGAACAACATGGATACCTCAGTCTCGTTACAGATGTCCGCATCCCGCAAGCTCTTGCAGATGCAGCCTCGCAACAAACCGGTGTGCTGGTCGCCCCTCCACTCAATTTTGGCAGCTCACCTTATTTTCTCGATTACCCAGGCACCTTTAGTTTGCGCATCAGTACCCTGCTGGATACGATTGAAGACCTGGTGCGTTCCGCCTATTATCAAGGTTTTCGCCGTATACTCCTGCTTAACGGTCATGGTGGTAATGATGGTTCCCGTGCCCGCCTGGCTGAACTCGCCAGCCAGTTTCCAGACCTCCACCTGGTCTGGTATTCCTGGTGGGTCGCAAACAGCGTCCTGTTGGTGGCTGAAAAACACCAACTTAAACCCTCACATGCCAACTGGCTGGAGGCTTTTCCGTTCACCATTGTCACCGAATTGCCCCTGGAGGACAAAACCCCTCCGTTTGTTCCTGGGATCATGAGTGCAAAACGCGCCCGCCAGGTCTACGGAGATGGATCCTTTGGTGGGAAATATCAGACTGATTCCGAGGTCATGCAGGAATTATTCGATGCCGCTTTGCAGGATGTTCTCACTCTGCTCGAGTTTGAAGGCTAAATCATCCTAAAAATTACTATGTCTCCTGTTTTAACGGGGAGATATTCCTTCTATCATTTGGGATTTGAGTTTTCCAATCTTCTATTTATTCTGCGAACTTCACAGAAAAAACAGCCTCAAAACATGAATTGTCTTTTTGAGAAAAACTTTTTCTTAGCAAACAAATCCTTAATACTATAAGAAAACACTATGCCCGAAATCTTCCCTTACAACCCCAATTGGCCTGCCTCATTCCAATCCATCGCTTCCGACCTGCGCCAGGCGCTCGGTGACCTGGCCTTGCGCATCGATCATATCGGATCCACCTCCGTGCCCGGATTGGCTGCCAAGGATCGCATTGATATCCAAGTCACCGTCAATGCATTGACCGACGAATTGCGCACCTCATTGAAAGGACAGGGTTACTCCCAGTGGCGGGATTTGATCCTCGATCATGTCCCGCCTGGAGCAGACCCGGCAGATAAGGAATGGGAGAAATGGCTTTTCGTCATTCGGGAAGATCAATATTCAGCCAACATCCATATTCGCATCCAAGGTCGCTCCAATCAACGATACCCTCTTTTATTTCGTGATTATTTGCGAATACATTCGGCGACTGCCCAGGCATATGCTGAATTGAAGCGCCGCCTGGCAGCCAACCTGGCTGACCCGCAGACCTACACCGATGTCAAAGACCCCGCAGTGGACCTGATCTACCTGGCTGCAGAAGACTGGGCTTCCATTACGGGCTGGCGACCCGGACCGTCTGATGAATAGATCCAAACATCCTATACCTTTCAAAATTTGCTTTTGAGCTATTTCCCTTCATAATATGGCTAACCTGCAAATGAGATTGAATTTCCCGGTCGCAATCAATCGAAAGTGTACCCTCTTTCAAACAATCATTCCAGAACTGTCGTCCCAGATCCTTTCAAGACGCGAGTGTCTTAGACAAGCA
>Ga0334722_10001934_pt1 | contig 24417 bp, 15 predicted proteins | sample C3_bottom_MG_FD_207210 | JGI IMG/M metagenome (GOLD analysis project Ga0334722, IMG submission 207210) | Sediment microbial communities from Yellowstone Lake, YNP, Wyoming, USA - C3_bottom | ecosystem: Environmental > Aquatic > Freshwater > Lake > Sediment | place: USA: Wyoming | collected... | reverse complement strand
ACACTTTGAACGTCGTCGTCTTAGACTGATTCGAGGCCAAGGCCGGCGCTTTCACGGCCGCGGTCGGCGCGATAGTATCGGGCGTATCCAGGTAGATATCCCATTGACCGTTGCGGTTGTCCGCCCACACAACCCTGTCGCCGGAAACATCGGGCATATTTTGCAGATTAGCGTTCGCGGTTATCCTGGCCGTCATCCCGGTACTCAGGTTACGCGCGTAAATATCGGAGTTGGAGTTGCCTGTATCGCTTCCATTGCGCCAATCCGTCCAGACGACCCGGTTGCCGGAGATGCGGGCCGAATATTGGACATAAGGGCTCGGATCGACGGCTGTGCCGTTGGCGACCGGGCTGTCGAGATCGTATACATAGGTGTTTCTGGTAGAGCGCCAGTCGGTCCAGACTATTCTGTGACCCGAGATATCCGGGCCGTTCTGGTGGGCGGGATTATCGGTTATCCGCGTTGTTGCGGCCGTCGCGATATTGTAGAGATAGATATCGTCGGTGCCGTTTCGACCGTCTGTCCATACAATCAAGTCACCGTCTATCCGCGGTTCCGTTTGCGAGCCGGGATCGGCGGTTATCCGATAGACCAGCCCGTCGGTATCTTTAAGATATACGTCCCAGTTGCCGTTGCGGTTATCGGCCCAGACGACCCGGCCGCCCGAGGTATCGGGCTGCAACTGGCTGGAGGGGCTGGTATCGACCGCAGCCTCGGGACCGGCGGGCAGAGTATATCCAAAGATGTCCGAATTAGCCGTCCCGGCGCCGCCGGCAGCGTTGCGCAGGTCTTCCCAGACAACCTTGCCGGCTGAAATAGCCGGCGCGTGCGCGTGCTTAACAGTAGTCAGTTTTTGCGCCACTCCGCCAAGCGTCAAGAGATAGACATCCGACTGCTTAGCCAGGCTGGCCGGATCGGTGCTGCCATCCAACCAGACGACCTTATCGCCTTCGATAGCCGGTTGAAACGAGTCGGTTGGACCGGTTGTCAACCGGGTCGTGACCGCGCCGGCGGTGACCGGAACGAAGCTCAACATCAAAACCGCCAGGGAAATCAAGAGCGTCGATCTAAGAGAAGCTTTTAGCATATACTCACGCCTTTTATAAAATATTCGCAAAAAGCATAGCAGGAAGAGGCAATTTCTTCAATTTCCGACCGCCAACCCATCCAGATTTATCCGCGGGCGGCCGGGGGTGCCTTTGTTGACGACCCGCACCGTGTGCTTGCCGACCGCGGCAAAGCCAACAGAGTAGACGACCTGGCGATACATGTTAGACTTGGCGCCGGTATCGATAGTTTTCTTATACTTTCCATCCACAGATATGGCGGCTTTCCCCCGGCCTTTGCCTTTGTCCGTGATGAGGGCGAAGTAGCTGCCGGTTGCCGTATAGGCTATTTCCTCGCCGGCGGTCGATGAATACCTTAGCGTGCCGAGAAAATTGCCGGAGCTTGCCTTCGACATAGTACCGGCGAAGCCGACGCGCTTGGCTATCTTGCTGTTCTGATCGAAGGGGACGATCGTCTTCGATTCGCTTGACCAAGCGCCGATGTTGCCGACGGCGTCAATCGCCCGAGCCCTAAAGTAATAGGTCTTTCCCGGTTTGCCGGCAAAGTCGGCCGATGCGGCCGCGATGCCGCTAACCCAGTTCGTCCAGGCTCCGCCTGAACCGATCTTATACTGAACATCGCACGAGGCCAGGCCCGAGCCGCTGTCTGCGGCCGCCCATGAGACCCCGAATATCTTGGTCTTGGAGACATTAGTTGAAATCGCCGGCGACGAAATAGATGCCGACGGCGCGGCGGTATCGAGCCGGATGGAATCGGAAACCGCGGCCGACTCATAGCCGACCCCGTCTTTAAACTTGACGTAGACTGTTTTGTTGCCGTCGCCGGGAGGCACATTCCATATCTTACTTGTCGCATATGCCTCCCAGGCAAACCACGCCGAACCATCATTGGAGAAACTCATCTGGGCCGGTCCGCTGCCGGCGTCGGACGCCGGCAAGCTCAACGTCACGGCGGTCGAGTTGGTATTGGCCGCCCCCGCATTTATCGCCATGATCCCGGCGGTCGGCCCCGTCGTATCGATTTTAAAAGGCCCTATATGGGCGGTCGATGTCCAGTTGCCGGCGTTGTCTTTGGTCCGCAGGTTGAACCACCAGGTTCCATCGGCCAGGGGCAGGCTGGTGACAAAACTGGGCGTCAGAGGCAAGTTTACCGTTGTGCCCGGCACTTCGGCCGTGTTTGGACTCCAGGAGATAGAATATCCTTGGCGCCCCGAACCGACATCGGAACCGCCCGAGAGTGCGATGTCGACCGTCTTATCCGACGACCAGGCGCCCGGGGTCGGATGACTGGGACTTGAAAGCGTTGGGTCGATAGGCTTATCGCCGTCATACATAAAAACAAATGTCGTTGTATCGATCGATTGATTGCCCGCGGTATCTTCGCTCTTGATCTTAAGATAATACGTCCCTGTCGCCATCGGGCCGGGGCTAAAAGTGCTACTCGTTGTCGTTGTGTTTGGAGTTCCGCCGGGATTCGTATCCCAATAATAACGATAGCCCTTAATTCCTGACGCCGTATCGGTAGCGCCGGACCAGGCGAAATTGGGAGCGCCAACCGCGTTCTGCCAGCTGTTATTTGTGGCGCCGCCAAGCTCGGTGACAAGATTTGGAGCTGTAGGCGGATCGATATCGTATTTAAAGGTAAATAATGTCGCCGGCGCCGACTGGTTGCCCACATAATCTTCCGTCTTGACCCTTAAGTAATAAGTCCCGCTGCCGCCAACCGCCGCTGGATTATAAGCGGGGGAGGCCGTCCAGGTGGTCGGGTTACCGCTCGTATCGGCGCCCCAATAATAATAGTAACCCCTAACACCGGAGCCGGTGGAGTCAGATGCCCCCGACCAGGTGAAGTTGGGGTCGGCGATTGTATTTTGCCAGATGCCGCTTACGGCCCCGCTGGTTTCGGTGGCCGACGCCGGGTTGGTCGGGACGCTTCCGTCAACGCGAAACGGCCCCTCGTGAACCGTCGACGTCCAGTTGCCGGCGTTGTCTTCAGTCCGCAGGTTGAAGTACCAAACACCGTCCGCTAAAGGCGCGCTCGTCGTCGCCACAGTCGATTCCTGCAGGTCCAGGGTAGCGTCAGGGGTTCCGGTCGAATTCCGGGTCCAGGAGACCGAATAACCGTCGATGCCCGAGCCGCCCCCATCCGTTGCCGCGGCCCAATTTACGTTAATCGTGTTATCGCTCCCCCAGGCGCCGGGCGCGGGGGTGGACGTGGTTATGGCCGGATCGATCGGCGCCTCCGCATCATATTTAAAGGTGAATAAAGTCGTCCAATCGGCTTGATTTCCGGCGACGTCTTTTGTCCGGACGCGCAAATAATTTACCGACGGATTTAAGGCGGGCGGCGGGTAAAAAGCTGTCTGGGTCGTATAGCTCGTCGAAGTCCCGTCGGCGCTTGGGCCCCAATAATAGGAGTAGCCATCGACCGCGCCGCCGCCACCGCTTGAAGCGCCCGACCAGGTGAAACTAGGGTTATTATTGGTATTCTGCCAAATATCGCTGAAGGAGCCGCCTGTCTCGGTGGTCGAGGTCGGGTTCCCCGGAACGTTGTAGTCGTATTTAAATATAAATAAGGTCGAAGCCGACGATTGATTGCCGGCGTTGTCCTCCGTTTTGACCCGTAAATAGTTTATCGAGGGGTTTAAGACGGCCGGCGGATCAAAGCTCGGTGAAGTCGTCCAGGTGGTCGGGGTGCCGGTCGAACCGGCGCCCCAGTAATAGTAATAGCCCTTAACCCCGGAGACGCCATCCGTCCCGGACGGCCAGGTAAACCCGGGGTCTGGGACGCTATTTTGCCAACTGTCGCTAAGAGCGCCGCCCGTCTCGGTCGCCGTGGCCGGGTTGGCCGGCAGGCCGTCGTCATAGTTGAAAGTAAAAAGCGTGGCGGCGCCCGATTGATTGCCGGCGTTGTCTTCCGTCTTGACCCTTAAGTAATAAGTCCCGCTGCCGCCAATCGCCGGTGGATTATAAGCGGCTGAAGCCGTCCAGGTGGTCGGCGCGCCGGTCGAACTCATCCCCCAGTAATAATAGTAACCCTTTACACCGGATGAGCTGTCCGCCCCGGACGGCCAGGTAAAGTTGGGGTCGGCGTTGGTATTCTGCCAGACGCCGCTGAGCGCGCCGCCGGCGGTTTCGGTCGCCGTGGTCGGGTTCGTCGGATTAACCGTTTCTATCGGAAACGGCCCGGCGTGCCTGGTAGACGTCCAGTTGCCGGCATTGTCCCTGGTCCTCAAGTTGAACCACCAGGTTCCGTCGGCTAATGGCACGCTGGTCGTCGTCACGGCCGTTTCCTGCAAATCCAGCACTTGGTCGGGGGCCTCGCTCGTGTTTTGGCTCCAGGAGACCGAATAACCGTCGATGCCGGACCCGGCCCCGTCCGATGCGCCGGACCAGTTGATATTTATCGTATTATCGTTCGCCCAGACGCCGGGCGCCGGGGTCGAGGTGGTGATAGCCGGGTCTGTGGGCGCGCCGCCGTCATATCTGAGAGTAAACAGAGTTAGAGCGCCCGATTGATTTCCCGCGTTGTCTTCCGTCTTGACCCGCAAGTAATATGTAGAGGGACCGGGGACGGCGGGCGGGTTAAAAGCAGGCGAGGCCGTCCAGGTGGTCGGGACACCTGTTGCGCTTGCCCCCCAATAATAGTAGTAACCTTTGACCCCGGAAGTGGTATCAGTCGCTCCCGACCAGGTGAAGTCGGGGTCGGCAACGGTATTTTGCCAGACACCGCTTATGGCCCCGCCGGTTTCCGTTGTCGACGCCGGGTTGGTTGGGGCGCTTGTGTCAATACGAAACGGCCCCTCGTGAATCGTCGACGTCCAGTTGCCGGCGTTGTCTTTGGTCCGCAGGTTGAAGTACCAGATGCCGTCCGCTAAAGGCGCGCTCGTCGTCGAGGCAGCCGATTCCTGAAGGTCCAGAGTCGTGTCCGGGCTGGCCGTCGAATTCCGGGTCCAAGAGACCGAATAACCGTCGACGCCCGAGCCGCCCCCGTCGGAAGCCCCGGCCCAATTAACATTTACAGTATTGTCGCTCGCCCAGGCCCCGGGCGCCGGGGTGGAGGTGGTTATGGCCGGATCGAGCGGCAAGACTGTATCGAGCCCGATTGAATCGGATATCGCCGGCGTGGATTCGGCGCCGGCGGCGTCTCTGAATTTTACGTAGATTGTTTTTGTCCCGTCGCCCGAAGCAAGCGTATAGCCTTTTGAATTCGAAGGGGGATACGGCTCCCAGAGTGTCCAGGCGGCGGTGTCGGTGCTAAGGCTTATCTCGGTGCCGCCGTTGGTCGTTAAATTCAAGGTAGCCGAGGTTGAATTTGTATATGCGGCGCCGTTATTAATGGCGATGGTGCCGGTCGGCGCGGCAAACTCGTACAAATAGATATTCCACGCGCCCGAGCGCCAATCGGCCCAGACTATCCGGTTTCCGGAGACGTCGGGGCTATTCTGCTGCCACATGTTGTAGGTTATTCGGATAGTCTCCGAGGTGATCAGGTTGGCGGCGTAGATATCGGAATTATAGCCCGGAAAACCTACGTTTTCAGCCTCGTTGCGCCAATCCGTCCAGACGACCCGGTTGCCGGATATGCGGGCCGAATATTGGACATAAGGGCTCGGATCGACGGCTGTGCCGTTGGCGACCGGGCTGTCGAGGTCGTATACATAGGTGTTTCGAGTAGAGCGCCAGTCGGTCCAGACTATCTTGCGACCCGAGATATCAGGGCCGTTCTGGTTGGCGCCGTTATCGGTTATCCGTGTTGTTGTAGCTAAGGCGATATTGTAGAGATAGATATCGTCGGTGCCGTTTCGACCGTCGGTCCAGACGATCAAGTCGCCGTCTATCCGCGGTTCCGTTTGCGAGCCGGGATCGGCGGTTATCCGATAGACGAGCCCGTCGGTATCTTTAAGATAGATGTCCCAGTTGCCGTTGCGGTTATCGGCCCAGACGACCCGGCCGCCCGAGGTGTCGGGCTGCAGCTGGCTGGAGGGGCTGGTATCGACCGCACCCTCGGGACCGGCGGGAAGAGTATATCCAAAGATGTCCGAGTTGGCCGTTCCTGAGCCTCCGCTATCGTTGCGCAGGTCTTCCCAGACAACTTTGCCGCCGGATATTGCCGGCGCGTAGGCTTTTTTAACTGTCGTGATTTTCTGGGGCGGACCGCCGCCGACCGTCTTTAAATACACATTTGAGAATCTAGCCAGGCCGGCCGGATCGGCACTGCCGTTTAGATAGACAACTTTGTCTCCGTCAATGGCCGGTTGAAACGAGTCGTATGACAAAGGGGATTGCTCCAACGGACCTTCACCCGCGGCGATCGGAACGGGAATGGACATGCTTAAGAAGAGCTGCGAGAGGATGAATATGATACTTAAATTTACCGCTGATTTTCGCATATTCTTGTTCGTTTACTCGTCAATATAATACCAGCTAGCAGCTATTTCTACAAGGAGGCCGATGTTTACTTGAGAAGACCGAAATGATAACATGGCTCCATGTCGAACAGTCGTTACTTGTGGATAGCAGTCATTGTTTTATTGATTGGCGCCGGAATCTATGTGGGTGTCGGAGGCCGTCAGAATAAAAGTGCCGACAAACCTACAGAAGCGGCCACTTCCGCCCGAACCGCGCTTAACAAGCTGTACGCGGAAGCAAAAAGAGACCTGAAGAACAAAAAATTGCCGGCCGCCGGGGCTAAGTTCAGACAATTGGCTAACATGGCCCCGAATTTCAAAGACGCCGATGCGCGGGCCAAAGCAATTGCGGCGCAACTCCTTAAGGAAGCGGAAAAAGATATCGCCAACGGCGATTACCCAGCCGCTAAAGTCAAGCTCGATGCGGCAGGGGCGGCCGATCCGACGAACAAGAAGATCGCCAAGAAGAAAAAAGAGATAAGTAAAAAGCCCGGCGGCGGTTCGACGGCTCCCGACAACTCGACCACCCCGGACAACAACACGCCGCCCGGCGATTCGGCGCGGGCGATACCCACGGACGCGACCCCCTTATCGCTTTTGATCGGCGACATCTCCGGATACGAGACTATTCAGAACGGATGGCTGGAGAAACCGATCGAAGCCGGAAGCACATTCATACCTACCAGCACTGAGGTCAAGAGCCAAATCGATCGGGCCTTGTGGAAGATCGCCAAATTAGGAAGCAAGCAAGCGGCAGACGATAAACTAAAAGAAGTAAAGGACGCTTGGCCCCTCGACAACGAAGAGGTGACCGTCAACGGCCATAGCGCGTATTTGGGCGTCTACAACTTTGAAAAATCACCCGAATTCAAGCTCCGCCAGATGGCGACGATCGCGTGGACGCGAAACGATTGGTTTTTCATGATAGAGGTTCTGCCAAAAAGCACCCCCGATTCGGCTTACAAAAAAGGGGTCGCCCGGGACATCGCCGTCAAGCAGGGATATTGATCGACCCGGCTTTCCGGAGGCCGCATGAAACCACGCGCATCTGAATTCTTTACAGAGCTCCTGGAAAATAGAACGGCGCCGGCTAAAGTGGCGCTAATCGTCAAAGGGCTTTTTTTATTTGTCGCCGCTATCTGTCTGCTTGCCATAGCAACGGGCCCGGGGCTGTCCGATAGTGAAGGGATCTTTTACAGAAGCGTCAAGGCTTTTGTCGAACGACCCGACATCAAGATCGACCAGCTAAGCGCCTACAAAATAAAAGTCTATCTCTTCAGCTTCCCTTATCGTCTCGGAGCATCGACAGGCCAAGGCAGGCAAGTCCTTTTGATGCGGGGCCTGGGCCTGATCTGGCTTGGTTTAGCTCTATGGTTGGGTTATCAAGCCGCGAAAAGAGTCGCCCGAAACAAAAATTTAGTCGGTTTGGGGACTTTAGCCTTTCTCGCGACCAACAACCGGCTGCTTTTCTCCGGCGTAACCGTTGGCGGCGATGCCTGGCTCTGGTTCTTTTTCAGCTTCCTCATGTACGAGCTGGTGGAAGTAGCCGCTAAAGGCGCGCTCCTCGATGTCCTGATAAGCCTGGGTCTCATTTTCATCCTGTCGAAGTTCGATCCGCTTTTAGCTGAAAAGGTGGCGCTGCCGATCCTGTTCCTGGTCATTGTCGCGACCCTTATCGCGGCCAATGCCGCGCAGATCGCCGAGGGCTGGCGGGGGCTGGCGACTGGAACGCGCGCAGCCATCGGGGGCGGCATTATCGCCGCGTTTATCTTAGCCCAAAGGGTGAGCTTGCCGGCTCTTCTGTTATCGGCGCCAACGTCTCTATTTGTCAGCCTGATCAACTTTGGGGCTTGGCCGGCTGTCTTTAAGCAACTCGTCGCTTTCTTCAGCGACAATCCCAACCTGACGCCCGGCTTTGCCTGGGTTAAAACCGGGATGTCCGCGATTCTACTATTAACGTCGCTGGCGGGAGCCGCCGGTCTGGTATGGTTGGCGTATCTTGGGATAAGTGAACGCCTGCGGGTGATCGACGCCGGGACGGCATCCCCCTCTGAAGACGCGACCGCGGCCGGTTCCTGGCGGATCACACTGATCAAGCCGGACAAATCCATCGGCGCGGACCTTAATCTCCCCGCCCTTATAGGGCTCGCGTTTTTTCCACTGACGGTATTTGCCGCATACAATACTTATCAGCTGTCATTTCTCTTAGGCGAAGTCGGGATATACACTTTAGTCTTGCCGTTAGCCCTTCTTCTGTCCGTCGGGTTGCAAGAGATTATTTTGGCCGGGAAGTCAACCAGGGCTATCGCCTTATTGCCGGCGACCCTGCTGACCATTAACACGGCGGCGCTACTCATGACCGTCCTGTGGCGCTGATTGTGGACGCGGGCCGCCGGACGGCTCCGGCGATTTTGGCACTGCTGGTCTTGGTCTTTCTCAAGGGGCTCCTGTTCGCGGCTATGCTCCCCGCCTGGGAAGGCGATGACGAAACCGCCTATTGGACGGATATCCGGAGTATAGCCGAGCCGGCGCGAGTCGCCAACGCCGGCACCGCGCATGGTCGCGTCTACCCGATTATCGCCGCCCCCATCTATCGGGCAACACGCTCGCTAAGTCCGGCCCATCGCTTATTTGCCGTGCGCTTGCTGGGGATTATCTTGCACGCCGCCATCGTCTACCTGGCCTGGCTGCTGGCCCGGCTGCTGTGGCCGGACTCTACCTTTATCCAGCTCGCGGGTCCGCTGGTCGTAGCCTTCAATCCCAAACTTGCCTTTGTAATGGCCGCCGTCAACACCGATGTCTTCCTTATCTTCATATTCAGTCTCTTCTTGGTCCAACTGACCTCTTTCGTCCTCAAACCAAGCGGGGTCAAAGCTGCCTTGCTTGGCCCCGTTGTCATCGTCGGGGCGCTGACAAAGAACAGATTCTATATCGCTTTTCCGGTGCTCGCGCTCGCGGCTTTGGCGCTTGGCCTTGAGGGCCTGATCAGGACGCGTCTATATAAAGCCAACCGGCAGCTGTTCTGGGGCGCCGGCGCGGCGCTGCTTATCGGCGTCTGGGATTTTTGGCCTAAAATAGAAGGCCTGCTTGGCCAAGGGCCGGGCAAGGTCGCCTTGGCCGCCTTTACTTTTGACCGGACACTCTTAGGAATTTGGGCCCAACCGTGGTTCAGGTTCAGAATGTTCCGGCAATTTTGGGGTTTCTTCGCCTGGCACGGTGGCATCTATTTGAGCGAGCCTGTCTATACTGTCTTGACGGCTTTATCGGCCGTTGCGGCCGGCGGGCTGATGCTAAGATTCTACCGCGCCCTGCGGTCGGTCGTGGCGTTAGACAGCTCGCGTGAGAAGACCGCCGGCGGCGGCTTGGCTCTTAGCATCAAGTCGATCACCCTCGCTCAATACCGGCAGGCTCTGGCTGTGGCTTTGAATCTGACAACGGTCTGGTTGGTGATCGTGGCCACGGGCGCCTATGAATTGTCCGGCAGCGCCGCCCTAGGCCGGTATCTATTGGTCGCGGCCGTTCCGCCGGCGGTTCTGGGCGCGGCCGGGGTTGAGGTTTTTCTGCCGGATAGATTTAGACGTTGGGGCTTGGTAGCCCTGGCAGCCGGCGGATTCTGGCTGAATATAGTGGCCATTACCGCTTTTCTAATGCCGAGGTTTTATTGATGTTAAAGAGAGCGAAGGAAATATCGGTCTGCTTGGCGGCAATCATATTATTACTCATTGCCGCTTATTTGCTCCACCCGATCCTAGAGCTGGCCCCCATCAGACAAGTTAAGGGGACCGAATTCACCCGTCCGTATTTGGGAAGAACGCTTAAGTTGGCCAACGGCGACAAAGTCAGCCAAAGCTTTACGGCGCCTCAAGCGGGCATGATCGACGCTATCGGCGTCTACTCACCGATACCGAACCGTCTATCCGGCGGCCCTGTCACGTTTATCCTATACAGGCAAGTCGGCGACCGCAAGTCGATGGTGTTTAAGCAAACCTGCGATATCTCGCGCCTGGCTAATAATGAAGGGCTGTCGATCTATCGCTTCAAGCCGATCCGGGTCGATAAAGGCGCCGGATTTATCATCCGCTTGGTCTCTCGAGCCACGCCGGGATTTTTCGTCTTTAACTCCAGTCGCGACGTCTACCCGGGGGGCGCGGCCGCCCTGAACCAAAAGCGGCTCGATATCGACCTCGCTTTTCAGGTCTTCTATCGGATCGGGATCAAAGATTATTGGCGACATTTAGACAAGGCGACACCCAACTTGCTCGGAGCCGGACCATTGGCGGCCATCTTTTTCTTGACCTGTCTGGCCGCCGCCGCCCTCCTCGGCCAATTGTGGCGATTACAGACCATCTAGCATCTCTTGCCAGAGCGGGATAGTTGCCTCGATCCGCCGGTGGGCACGGACTTCTGCTTGAGCCGCCCGACCCAACCGGCGGCAGAGGTCTTCATCGCCTAACAGGCGGGTGAGATGCGTCTCCCAGTCGCTTAAGTTCCGCGCCAGCAGACCGGTGACCCCGGACTCGATGCTATCGTAAGGCGGCGCGGCCGAGGCCACGACCGGGATCCCGAGAGACGAGTATTCAAGCCACTTCAGATCGCTCTTGCAGTCGTTAAACGGACTTTTGCTTAAAGGGCAGATGCCGATGGTGAAATCGGCGAATGAGTCGAAATAAGCCAGGTCGGGGGAGAATTTAACCCATGGTCTAAATGTGGCGCGCTTAAAAAGGCCGGGCGGTTCATAACCGGCCAGAACCAGATCGACATTATGGCGCCGTTGGATTTGCGCGAGCGCGTTCTTAACCAATTTCAAATCGCTGAAATGGCTGTCGCTGCCGTGCCAACCGATTATTATCTTATCCGACGGCTGTTTGATTTTGGCAAACGCCCGAGGCGGTAGAGCATTTGGAATTAGATAAACCTTTTTTGCGTATTCCCCGTATAAGTCAGCCAGCGGCTTGGTCGCCACAGTGACGACGTCGGCGGCCCCGATAAGGCGCTTGAGGTCGGCCGCGACAGGCGCGGTATAGACTAAGCGGGCTTTATTTGTCGGGTCGAGTTGAAGGAAATTATCATCGAAGTCGACGACGATCTTCTTGCCCCGGCTCTGCCATTTAAATATCTCTTCAACAGCGGCGGAGCGATGCTGGCGCTGGAAGACCAATATGTCGGCACCGGCGAAGTCTTCATAAGAAAAAGCAAAGCCGACATCGACCCCGACTTCATTCAAGGCCGCGCAGGGAAGAGCGATGCGGAAGTATCCGCTGGGTCCTTGATCGCCAAGGACAAAAGCGGTTTTCTTAGACACTGACCAGACGTTTGGCGCGCTCTTGCTTGGCGCGGGCGTCCAGTTCCTTGGCGAGACCGTCTATCAAGGCTTGATCTATCTTAAGATAACCGATAAGCATCTTGCCGATGCCCCGATAGAAATCTGTTTTAGCGCTGTCTATCACCTTGGCCGAGAAAGCCGGCACCCACTTCATGACGTGGTCCGTCATAAAGCTCTTTTGGGACTGCATAAGCTTTCTGGCTTTGCTATATCGTTTCGCCCTGATATCGGCCATGGTTTTTTCAACCAACCTAAGCATGAAGTCCAGCTCCAAGCTGATGTGATCGTCGGGTTCCTGCTGAAACCGCTCCGGGATAAGGCCGTGCTTAGCATATTCAGCCCTGACTTCCATAGTGTGTTCTTGAAAGACAAGCGGCCTGGCCGACCGGTAGACCGATTCATACGGGGCCGCGCCGAGCTTTTCGGGACCGATAAACAAAGCAAGATATTCCGCTCCCAACTTCTTTACACTGTCTTTTGTCAGCAAACCCGGGTCGCGCAGATAAAACGAGAGGGCCTCGTAGCCGCTTTTAAGAAGCGCGTCATCCCCGACTTCGGGGAAATAAGCTAAGATGTCGCCTTCCGTCAACAGCTCCAGATATTCTTTTGTAGGCTCTTCCAGAAATGCCCGCTTCAGAAAAGCGAGCGCGCAATAACGGGCGGCTAAGATATCTAAGAGTTTTTCTTTGGCTACCAGTTTCTTTGTTTGGTCGACCTTCACTTGTCTTAAACCTCCCCAGCAATATGCAGGTAATTTTATCATATTTTTCGCTCTTTACCAACAACTACGGCATAGAACCATTTGGATGACAAGACAGACACAGCACATCCGGATCGGCGGCCAGCAAATTAGGGGTATTGCCCGTATGGGGGAACTGGGCGGTGGATAGCGCTGAAATGACGCCCGTGTCCTGGTGGCATTGGAGACAGAGATAATCGGGATGATTATGTCCGGTGACGGCTGCGTCTTCCGGGTGACAGCTTAAGCACCAAACCGACCCCTGGGCGGCCCAGTTGTCCAGGACGAGCGGCGCCGGCGCGGCGGCCAAACTTAAAGTCCGGGCCGGTCGGGTCTTTAGAATCATGCCGCCGGTAAGCCCGCCTTGATTCGTCCGTATCTGATCCCTTGGCGAGCTGTGGGCGGTGTGGCAATTGACGCATTTCATCCCCTTATGGCCTGAGATGGAGGGATTATACGGGTCTTCCTGGTAAACCGAGATACCGGCCCCAAGGCTGTTTAGAACCAGGCGACTGCTCGAAGGCGGCTGGCCGCCGGCGGCCAGCGCCCCGCTTGGCACCTGATGGGGCGAGAAAACCACGGCGGCATCGGGTCTGGGCACCCCCGGCAGATGGCAAGTGGCGCAGAATAGGTTTACCTGGTCCAGAGATGTGCCCGGATAAATCTCCACCGCCTGTGAAATGCCGTGACAGAGATCGCAATAGCCCGCTAAGGTGTCATAACCATCGTGGGGAGATATCACCGGCGCACTCGTGACCAGGCGAAAGGCGCCGCCTGACCTAAAGTAAGCGATGCCGCCAAGCGCCAGAATGAAAACAACCAGCGCCGCAGGCGCTATGAATTTAAGATACCCGCTTCTCACCCTCCGTTTATTCCTACCTTCGGCAAGAATAAACTTGGATATAAAAAACGAGGCGCCCTTTCGGGCGCCTCGTTAGTAGTGCTTGCTCAAGCCGTTAACTTACGGCAAGAGGTTTTTCTTGTGGCACTCGATACACAGAGCATCCGGCTCTTGTGAGAGCAGATTCTCGTTATCGCCTGTGTGTGGAAAGTCAGTGCTGGGCCCAGCCGTACTGTTGGCATGACACTGCAGGCAGAATGTATCCGGGTGGTTATGATAGGTGGCACTGTCGCTGTTTCGCTTGTCGTGACACTTCTCGCACCACTTGGCGCCTTCCGAAGCCCAACTGTCGATCCGCAGAGCTGTCGCGCTGTGGTTCGGTTTTCCGGACAGGAGTTTCGGGCTGACCGTGTCGCTCGTAGCTACCTTCAAGAGCTGTTGGCCGAAGTTACCATGTGGTGTATGGCAACTGGCGCAGAACAGCCCATTGGTGCCGGCAAAGCTAGTGGTCGGAACCGTGTTCGGGTACGCAGCCTTTTCGATGGCTGTCAGACGGCCGCTGCCGCCCGGGATATAACTTGAGTTATCCGTTACGCCATCTTTGAAGAGGAACGAACCTGAACCACGTTGGAGATTGTGGCCCGGAACTGTAGTCATGGGCCAGGCTGTCTCATACGCGCTTGTCCTGGAACCAAGGCTATTAGCCGTCGGCAGAACCGTCCTGGTCTCGACTTGGCTGTTACCGTTGTAACCGGGATTGTAGGCCACAGTCAAGCCCGGCGTTGCCGTGCTTGCGTTATAGGTACCTTGACCCCAGGAGCCGCCGGCCGAATTCGGGTATTTACCCAAATAGAGGAAGTGGCAGCTACCGCAGGTGTCGGTAACAGTGGCATAACGCAGCAATACATAGTCACTCGCCGATTCGTGAACGTCGTGACATTGCAGGCAAGCGTCGGTTGCCGTGTCGTACCCGCCGTGGGGGATTATAGTGCCCGCGGCCATAGCCATGCCCGTAGCCAGCAACATTATGCCGGCGACCATGGCAACTGTAAGCAGAAGTTTTTTAGCCGAAGTCATCTAATCCACCCCCAATCCGGTGCGGTTTACGTAGACGCGGTTCCTGATCTTTAGGCCAGGGCGCGTCATATTCGCGTCGGCGACGTAGTCCGTGCCGCGTCCCGCCGCGTGAGACAGAGCCGTTCCCGGCGAGGCAAAGTCAGACTGACCGCCCGGATACGTTTCCGTACCCACAGTCTCGTCTAACAAGCCAAGCGTGGGACCGTCGGTGTCGTGCCGGGTATTGCTATAAGCAATGGCCGGATTCGTATCGACCCAGTCCTGCTTGATAGCTTGACCCAGACACGTAGCGACACACGCGCCGACTCTTCTCGATTTGTGCAGAGCGGTGTTGGAAATTCGTTGCCAACACATCTCGCACTTGTGGATCTTGTTCGTCTCCGGATTGAACTGCGGCGCGCCGTAAGGGCAGGCCCACTCACACCGGCGACAGCCGATGCACTTGTCGGCCTCGACCCGAACGACTCCTCTGACGCCGCCGCTACTCGAGCCGCTTATGTCTTTCCACAGAGCCGAATCCGAAGCAGTTCCGAGGCCGACCGGTTCTGAGACCGGACAGGCCGCGATACAGGCAGGCTTCTCACACTGGTTGCAAGCCAGGGAGAGGAAGAATGTCCTAACTGTACCAGTTTCAACAACTGTTTTCTCTATGACGCGACGCCTTCTACCTTGTCCGGCTTTGATATCGTACTCGACCTTACAGGCCATTTCACAAGCCCGGCAGGATATGCAGGAGTTTACGTCAACTTTCCAACCTAATTGTACCGTCATTCTTCACACCCCCTTTATATTTTCTCGATTTTGACTTTTGTGTCGAACCATGCCTGGTCGCCGCCGATAGGATCGGTAGCGATATTCTTGCCCGTTCCCGCGTCACCATTAAGGTGATGGGCAATCACGATGTTGCAGTGAGTACCCTTGCCCGGAGCGCTTGGCGGTAGAGCCAAGGCCCAAGCGTCGCATGGGCTGGGCGCCGGATTGTTGAGCGTGGTGTCCTGCGAGCGATTCGCCGCACCGTTGACCAGGTACTCGCCAAAGGCCGCGCGATTAGGATTACCCTCATCGCTGTCAACACTCATTACGCCTTTGCGATGTCCGAAGCTGTGCGAGATGTGAACGCACCCCACTTGAGCTTTTTCGGAGACCTTGGCGACCGCTTCAATACCGCCGGTTTCGCTGGAGACCAAAATCGTGTCCCCATTTACGATTCCGCCGTACGCGGCCGCTGTGGTCGGATGAATGACCGCCCAACTGTTACCGAGGATCTCGGTGAGTCTCGGCAGACAAGCCGTACGCGACTGCGTGTGGACGTTGACCTTGTAGGTGGTCAAATGCAGCGGAAATGCAACACTCGTCTGCTGGATGGTCGGGACATAAACGGGACCGCCAAAGAAAGTACCATCGGCTTTTGTGCCAAAGGTTGTGATTTTGGTGCCGTTGCTTCTTACCATGTCCGGAACCGTGTCGAGCAGCTTATTAAAGACCGTCAGCATACGACTCTTTCCACCCGCGATATCCGCAAGGGTGCCGTTCGGCGCTTTGTAGTTGCATTTCGGCACGTAAGTGCTGTTGGCATGGGCTCCGTCGTCGCCATCGAAGTGGGCACGCCAGTACGCCGGCCTATCGTTGGAATTATAGATATGGCCGTGCGACCGCATGTAATCGGCCCCGTTAGCGGCGCCCGCGGCGGTTGCCGCGGCGTTAAGCGCGGCATTGTTCCACTGGCCGTCCCAATAGGCTCTAATGGCGTATTCGCCGTCGTTTAGCGCGCTGGAAGTGGTCGCGACACTATTGCCGGCGCCCGGCGCCCAGTTGAACGAGTCATAGAGTTTCCCGTTCCAAAGCGGGTCGCCATTGCCTGCCGTCGCTATCTTAGCGCCCGAGGTAGCTCCGCCTGGTTCGATCTTACGGGCCAACTCGTAGAAGATGGCGCTGTTCTGACGAACATCGTAAATGTGCCTCGGCACATTCGCGCTCAGTCCCGCGTCGACCATAGACTCATAGACCGGGATGCGGAAGAAGGTCGTCTCGCGATAATTGAACTCGCAACCTTCGCCGCTGCGCCTCGAATAACGCTCGAGATACGTGGATTCCGGCAGAATTATGTCCGCGAACCTGGTGCCGTCGCCCATGGCGATATCGATCGCCCAGAAGTGCGCCAGCCTGTAGCTCCCGTCCGGATTCTTGTCGGTCAGCAACTCGACTTCGTTATTCTGCTGCGGCCGGGCATAGCCCGGAGCGTTCTTGTGAATGAGCATCGCTTCGACCTTGAACGTCGGGTCGAATTTCTTGGATGGATCGGCTTCATTTTGATCCTGCCAATTCTTCCAGTAAAAAGGACCTTTGATGGCCGCGTTTTTCGGCGAGCCCATGACAAACGCATGCATGCCGACACTGTGACGGATGCCCGGGGACAAGTTTTGATCGACCCGCGCGTAAGCGCCGCGCCACCTGGGAACGTCGTAATCGTAATCCCAGTCGTCAACGCGCTGATAATCGCTCATCGGCGGCGTCATACCTTGATCCACCGGCAAACCGGCCTTCCAGTTCGTGGCTGCGCCGGGATTGCCTCCGCCGCCCGGTGGGCCACCGCCCGCGTTCCACGGGTTCCAGTTCTTGTCGCTCTGGAAACCGCCGGGAGCGTTGTAGCCGCCGCGCGACACAGTCGGAGCGCCGACATAGCCCATGAGAGCACCCCATTGGCCGGCCGAATAATTCGGCGCCAATATCTGGAGCGCTCTGATGGCGCGGGTGTTGTAAACACCGTTGGTGTGCTTGACCGGACCGCGATAAGTGTCGCAGACGACATTGAGGAACTGGCCGCCGGCGCCATTGGCAAACAGGCTGCCGAGGTAATTAAAATCGGCCTCGTCGGTTATACCGCACATGGCACAGACCTTGGTCCTAATCTGAGCCAAGGTGGCTACGCCCGCGCCAAGCCCTATATCTTGGCTGAACTTACCGGCATCATAGACATAGCTCTCGAGGCTCTTGCCGGTCGGAACCGCGTTGTTCGCGATCGTACCGGAAGCCACGCCGCCGTCTTCTTCAGTCTTGAAGATGCCGTAGTAGAGACGCAGGTTAGCGTCATAGCCAGGATCGCCGGCGGTTTTGCCGGCGCTGGCGCCGCGGCCGCCCATGTGTCCCTTGTCCAATTCCGCCTGGAGCGTGCCAACTCCGACCGTCTGCATGACATAGCGGATAAGGCCGAGAGCCAAAGCGCCGTCAGTGCCGGGCGTGATCTTAAAGTACTCATCCGCCCAAGCCGCCGTGTTCGATTGGCGAACATCGATGCAGAGAACCCGGCCGTAGACCGTGCCGGTACGAGTAGTTGTGGTACTCGCATACGGCGCTCCACCAGCCTGTAGTTTTGCATCGCTAAACCCTTGCAGGTTGCGCTTGCGACGATCGCCCAAGTGGTTCGCCCAGGTGCTGTGCGGGATTTTGGCTTCGCACGGGTTGCCGCCCCACTCGATATAGCAATCGATGTCGTGAATATTGCTGTTAAGGGTAAGGTTGCCGCCCGGTCCATTCTCGCCGCCCGTTGCCGGCCATGGGGTCGGAAAGCCGTCCGTATGGACTTCCATATCGACCGACGACCAATGATGGCCCCACAGTGTCCGGCCGGCCACGTGGCGACCCAACTCGCACAAGCTGGTATGCTCGACGTGGTTTGGAGAGCCATAGGCTTTCGTGAAGTTACCGCCGGCGAAGTTCTCGTTCCGGCCGATCCAGTTAACAAACCGGTGACGCAGGTCTTGGCCGCGGCCGCCGTTCGGCGTGAGGTCGACGTTAGTCGTAACGCCGGCCAGCTCTCGCAGAACATTGGCGATCTCGGTGAGCGCCGTGTCCCAGGAGATTCTTTGCCACTGGCCTTCGCCTCTGCCGGCGACTCGCCTTAGCGGATACTTGATGCGGTCGGGATCGTAGAGATGCTCCACGCCGTCATTGCCCTTAGCGCAAATACGGCCTTTATTGTGCGGAGCGTAAGTCAAATACCCGTTGCCGGTGGCGATATGATTGTGATCGTCGGGCTTGGTCGCGACAGTAGCAACTATGTTGCCGCCCGACCAATTATCACCTGCGACAGGATCGCTTATCGCGTGCACTTTGGTAGCAGGTGTGGTTGTCGTAATCACCCCACCGCCGCCAATGCCGCCAATAGCAATCGTCAACGTCTCAGCGCCCCCACCAGTACCGACTGTCAATCTCATTCCGTCGGATAGACCGACTGTCGCTGTCAGCGTAATTGTGGGATCACCTATGAGCACCCCGGCAGCCAAAGTGGTCGTAAAGCCCACAGTGGTGCATGTCAGCGGCTTGATCGGAGTCGTGCCGTCGGCGTAGTTCTTCGGCTGACCGCCGCCGCCTTCGATCTTGCGAATATGGCCGTTATTGTCGACTCCGCAAGCGATATGACACCAAGAGTGGCAGACCAGGCAAATAGTCGGCTTCCAATCGACGATCGTGCCGCCGACACCGGCCGCCGGCTTGTAAACTTGTCCGGAAGCCATCTTAGCGCCTGTCTGCATAACCAGACCGCTCATTGAAGCGGTGGCGCCTAGAGCGGCGGACCACTTGACAAATGAACGTCTGCTGATTTTCTTTTCTAACGCTCTGGTTAGAATATTGTCTTGATTAATACTCATTTTCCTCTTCTCACCTCCATAAAGTGAATTTTAGGGTAAGGTCGCGCTGGTCTCGGTGGTTTGATACCAAGCGAGCCCACCATGACATCTGCTGCAATATACCGTTGAGTTTGCATAGTTCTGATTGATATACGTCGCCGCATCGTGCACCACGGTCGGATCGCCTCCGGTGCCGGCGCTGGTGTGACAGCCGCTTGGCGACACAACGCAACCGTTCGGATTGGTTTGGGCTAAGTTGACGCCGCCGTGACCGACAGCATCCTTATTGAACTGGCCGTGACAACTCTGGCAAACATCGGCTTTAACTTGCTTTCTGGCCACACGCGTGAAAGCCGCGGTGCTCGGCGCATTGTTGTCGGTGTACGAGAGATCGCCTTCCAGACCGCTACCCATACCGGCATATGACTTGTTGGCTTCGTAAGCGTTGCCGCCGTAGATCGATTCTTCGTGGCACCTGCCGCAGCCTTTATCGACGTCCGGATTATTGGTGGCGAAGTTCAGAAACGCCGATAGAAAGTGGCGCCTGTGGGCGTTTGAGGCTACGGAGCTGTTATACCAAGCGTTAGGATCGTGACACCCGCTACACGTTGAATTGGTCATCGTCTTTGAAGTTGCGTGATCACCAGTGGTGTTGGGATGCGTCGCGGCACTCGGTCCCGCCAAATAGCCTAATAGTAAAGGCATCATCAACGCTAACAGACCGACTACCATAAGTATCTTGAGGTGGCTCCTCATATCTCATTCCTCCCTTCCTTTTTGGTTTGCTATCGACGTGCCTGCCTAATCACCTCAGTGTCAGGCAAGTGCCTATGTGAATGAACGATCTTATCGGTTGCTTCTGTGACAACGGGCCGGTCAACGCCGGCAACTTTGCCCCGCTGGGGCTGTTCACCGCACCAACGATCGTTCAACACTGCCAAATATAAAAACACCTCAAAGCTTGTCGCTATTTCATTTTCAAAGTACAAAAAATCGCGCGATTAACTACTTAACGAATAATTGAAAGTAGAAAAAGCGTGAAGTAATAGATGAATTGAAAAGGGTGGTAGGATTAAGCTGCGAACCTTTTGTTTTAGAGTAGCTATTAGAATGAGAAACATTCATTCTTGCCCCTGTTTGGCCCATGAAAGCAATGGGTAAAGAAACAGTTGTAACAAGTAAATCGTAGTCCTGCCCTCACTGACATGCAATAAAAAACCCCGTAAACGGTCTAAATCGGTTGGTAAACGTGTATCGGCGACTGATAAACGGCTTTCACGGTGCGAAAAAAACGCAAGTTTCTGCAGGATATTCCAGCCGCCGGGCTCTTTTAAGCAACAGTAGATATGTTAGCCAATGGAGCGGCAGGCGTCAAGCGCATCAAGGAATCCCTTAGATTCCCGCTTTCGCGGGAATGACACTTAGAACTTTGTGGTCGTGCTGGAGTCGTTGCCGGCGCCGTGAAAATGGCAAGCGACGCATATATCGTAAGCGGTGTCGGTTGAATCGTGAGTATACGCGTGGCAAGCGGCGCACGCGCCCTCCCATTGCCCCCGCTGGGCCGCTGTTGTGCCGTCAACGGAGATCCCGGAGGTGGCGTTGATGCTTGGCTGAATCCAGTAGACGTTCTGTGTCCCGTGGGGGCTATGGCAGACGACGCAACGTATCGACGGTTGGCCGTAGACATAAGGGCTCAACAAGCCCGTTGGCGTCGTCTCGGTGCTGTCGGTGGCCCCGTGCACATCGCCGGAGGTGGTATCGTAGGAGGCAATCTTTGACTCCATGTGGCAGGCATAGCAGACAGTGTTGTCGTTAGCGGCTATCGGGCCGGCGTTAATCGTCGTCTGCAACAACTTCGGCAGGCTGGAAGCGTGTTGTTCGTGACATGACATACAGGCTATTGAAGCGCTTGTATCCAACGAGACCGAGACCGTGCTATCGTGCTTGCTCCCGCCGTAGTCGTAATACTTAAGCAGATCGCCGCCCGGCAACGTCGAGCCGGCGCCGTGGCATGAACCGCAGAGCTGATAAGGTTTGCTCAGTTTCCGCTGTTCAGGCAGGCCCATAGCCACGTTGGCGGGCTCCGGGTCATCCAGCCAATGATTTGTCGCCCTGACGACAAAGCCAAGAAATGTCGAGTAGACGGACCGGAGCAGGCGGATAACTTTATATGGCTCCGGCGTCGTGGTCGTATCCCAATTTTCCGCGGTCGCATGCGGCGAGTGGCAATCGCTGCATAAAATAATGCCTTGCGGCACGGGGTGCTTTGAGACCGGCGGGGTGGTACTGGTGGTTTCTCCAAATTGCGCGGCTGTATCGAAGGAACTCCCGGTGCCGGCGTGACACGTATAACAGACGGCTTTCTCATTTTGACCCCGAAGGAGCATGACCTTCGGGATTCTTAGATCGATCGCGTCTACATCGACACCGAAACCCGAAGACGACGCTTCCTTGGTACCCAGGACCTCGATGGAAATCGTATGGCTGCCTTTGGCCAAGCCCGTCTTCCGCCAGACCGCCGCCTGATAATCATTAGCGGCACTATATAGATCGATATCAGCCTGAGCCAGACCATCGAGATAGACGCGCCCACGGCCGGAGGCCGGCGTCTTAGTCGCCAACCAAACCACCTTAGCGCCGTTAAACGTCAGCTCGACGGTCGCGCTGGTCTGGGACGAATCCATGCTTGAACCGGCGCTGCGCGAACCCGCGGTCTCCGTTGTCCAAGCGCCGGTATAGGCGAAATCGATATTGTCTTCCTCCATCCTGGCCGCCCGCTCGTTGCGCTGGCCGGCTGTCGAGGTCGCATCATGCGTTTGATGGCAAAGCTCGCAAAGGGTCGATGAGGAGGTGTACGTGCCGTGCGGCGACGCTGCCAACGCAGCCGGCGTCGGCAGGACGACCAAGATAACCGCTAAGAAACAGAAGAGGGTTCTAACTCCACGAATCATCGTTCAGCTTTTCCTCCCGCACCCGACAGAAATCGCACAACGGTTTCTTTTCCGCCGCGGGAAACGGTTGCTTACACTTGGCGCACTCGAAATAAGTCATATCGACAAGAGACCTGTCCGCTTCCTTTAAGACGTGCGACAGATGTATTTGCGTATCTATCGACAGCGCCCGCGGGCTGCAGACCTCGACACAGAGATCGCAGCCGAGGCATCTCGAAACGTTAAAACTTAACCTGACGGCATCGCCGCCCTTATCTATCCGCAGCGCTTCAGTCGGGCAGAAGACCGCGCAATTTCCACAGAGATTACAGCGCCCGGCGTCGCACGCCAAACCGTAGAGCGAAAGGTCCTCTGTGTGAAGACTGTCTTGGGCCGGCTCGCCCAACTTCTTTGTCAGCCGCAGCAGCAATTCGCGTTTGCGCGGCAGTCGACTGTCGAAGTGCCTGTTGGCCGCGGGCTCGAAAGCACCGGCAACCTTGTCTATCCGGCCTTGGGCCAACCCCAAGCCGGCGACGAGCGCCTCCCGTTTAAGTTTCGCCAGCAATTCCCGCCGGTTGTACGCTCCGCCTTCGTCTTCCACGGCGCCGGACGATGCCCTGTCGACAGGCAGCTTGGCCGTTAAGACAAATCGGACCCGGCGGCCCCAGGCTTCCAGCAGCTTGTCGACCCCGCGCACAGTCTGCCGAGCCAGAGTCAAACCTTCGCGAGCATCGCACTCGGAACAGACAGAGGTGTTCAACCAGATCGTCTCGGCCCCAAAAGCCGCCGCGCCGACCAACATCGCTTCGCTGACGCGGCCAAGGCACGGGACTTCCACCTCCACCGCCGATTTATTACCGCCGGCGGCCGCGGACTGCTTAGAGCAGGAAAACCCGACTATCCGCCCGGACCGCAAACAATTTTGTATGCGCGATAAAAAATAATCCTCTGTGAGGCGCGATTCGAAGACACCGGTCGGACAGATATTGACACAAATACCGCAGTCGACGCAGCGACTGAAATCTACCTCGACGCCGGCGCTCAGATCGATGGCCCCGGCCGGGCAGCCCTTTTGGCAGGCATCGCAAGTCAAACGCCGATTGCGTTCCTTTAGACATTGGTTGGCAAAAAGATGAAGCGGTCTTTTTTCAATCCGGCTTAATATGCTGTCGAGCTTATCCAGCCCCATTAACTTACTGATGTCCATGTTATCTCCCGGACTATCGAGCGCGGCTGCCGCCGCTTTTGGCATTTGATTATATGATTTTTTAACCTATAATGCTACCAGCGTAAATCTCAGACGACACCGATGTCGTCAAGTAAAGGCGGCCGGCACGGCATGAAATTAAAATCGGTCATCATACTCTTATTGCTGAGCCTGTTCATAGCGGGCTGCGCCAAAGACAAGCCTGTCCGGAACGCCGCCAAACCAAAGACACGAGGTCTACCCTCGGCCCACTCAATGAAAAAAACCGAAGAGCGCCTGCTTATGCGGGAAGCTCGGGAAGACCTGCAGGTAGTCATGGACGCCGGCGACAATACGGCAACCTTAAGCAAGGGTCTATCCGGCTTAGCTTTAAAGGAGATGGCGGGCCGCATCGACGCCGATACCGGCGCCGGGAAGATCAAAATCCGCCGGTACGACAACCTTAAATTGAGCCTTGCCAATTACACCAAGGGTATCGCCGGCATCGCCATCGTCTTTACCGATAATAGTTATACGACTGAGCGAAGCACCAAGAAGATTTTGGATAAACCTACGGGACAGCAGATAAAGCTCTTGCTCGCTTTGAAAAAAATCAAAGGCCGCTGGCTGATAATCGAGATATTTTCCAATGAGGTCATTAAGAAGAAACCGACCGGTTAGCCCCTAGTGGCTCCTCGTATCAAAAGTCCCGATCGGTAATTCGGCATACTCATCGGAAGTCCAGTTGAAATCGCGTCCCCTGAGAAAGTATTTCTTGACCGGCCCCCTATACACATTAAAAACAGCCAGGGCTTTGACTTTCGCCCCCGGAGCGACCGGCTCTCCCCAGGGCATTTTGGCCCTGTTTTGTTCATACCATTTGCGGATAAACTCCCGGCTGATCACGGATTCATCGCCGCCGCCATTGAATAACTTGACCATCGAATAATCCAGCTGCTCCGGCCGGCTCGACAAGTTTTCCGCCTCAAACCAGACGCCGACGGGGATAGCTTTTCTGCGGCTCAAGGGGTCGAGCTCTGTCATGGACTTGCCGCCGATGACCGAATATTTGGTTGACCCGATAAGACCGGCCCCGCTGATCTGCCGCGCCCGGGCCTGGCGCGCGATGCGTTTTCGTTGACCCGCCGATACCGGCCAGAAAATAAGGAGCAAAAGAAGGATGATGATTATGGCGATGACGATCTTGCGCCAAAT
>Ga0334722_10001933_pt1 | contig 24464 bp, 27 predicted proteins | sample C3_bottom_MG_FD_207210 | JGI IMG/M metagenome (GOLD analysis project Ga0334722, IMG submission 207210) | Sediment microbial communities from Yellowstone Lake, YNP, Wyoming, USA - C3_bottom | ecosystem: Environmental > Aquatic > Freshwater > Lake > Sediment | place: USA: Wyoming | collected... | reverse complement strand
TTATGATAGCATTGTAAAACTTTTCTATAGAAAAGTTTTACAATGCTATCATAATTGATATGATTACATGGATTGCATTTTTTGTAACATAATAAAAGGAAAAATTCATGCACGGAAAATAGCTGAAACAGAAAAATCATTAGCATTCTTGGATGCCTTTCCTTTAACAAAAGGCCATACATTGGTTATTCCAAAAAATCATTACATGAAGATTCAAGAAATGAGCAGAGACGAATATACAGATTTGTTTGAAACGGTGAGAGTTCTTACAAACAAGATAGAACAATTATTCTCAACTTCGCTCATAGCAATTCATAATGGAAAAGAGAGTGGACAGGAAGTACCACATGTACATGTACACATAATTCCGCGTAGTGCTGATGATGGCGCTAGTTCAGTTCATAGCATGTTCAGAAAAAGACCACAGCTGACAAGTGCTGAACTTGATCAAATTGCAGAAAAACTTCGTTACAAAAACTAAATTTGTATTAAATGCGGAGTGCGGGATTTGAACCCGCGGCCTTCAGCTTGGGAAGCTGACGTCGTGCCGGGCTGGACTAACTCCGCTTAATCCAACTTTTACATCTAACAATATATAGTCTAATTACTAAAAGAATTCATGGATGCAAAATGTCCACAATGTGAAAAAACTGCAACACTTGATAATGACATAACAATTGTTAAATGTACTTATTGTGGATTTGAAGCAAAATATGATGATTACTTAGAACTTATGAAAGAAAAAGTTGGCGAGTTAGTTGCAAACTTTAACCCTGACAGATCTGGATTTTGAAATTACCAAAAACTACCTTTATCAGAACAATCAAGATGCGCACCACAGTTTGTACAAATCATATGACAGGTCTGCATTGAAACCATTGGCTTTTCACATTTAGGGCACTTGATTTCTTCCACGATTTAATTTTGTATGTAATTATTTTAAAGGATTTAGGTACAAAGATTAATTAATAGTCTGAAGACTTTTTGAAAATGCTTGGCTACATTCAAGATTACAATATCTGATAAAAAAGGCAAGTCAATAACAAGAGAACTAAAAGAAAAGGATGCAAACCCACTGTTAGGTCTACAAGTAGGAACTGAAATCGACGCAGCTATAGTTGGCCAACCAGGAAAGATGAGAATAACAGGTGGAAGTGACAAGTCAGGTGTTCCATTGAGAGCTGACATACATGGAGGAGCAAGAAAATATATCATGCTTTCAAAAGGAGTTGGTCTACAAGACGCAGAAAAAGGCCAACGCTTTAGAAAACTCATTCGCGGAAATATGATTACAGAAGAAGTCTATCAGATAAATTGTGTATTAGATGGTGAATTAAAAATAGATGAAGCTGAAAAAGCAGCTGTTGAGGAAAAACCAGTAGAAAAGCCCAAAAAGGCATAAGTTAACATAGGCGATTTTTAAAACCTGAGCATTGCACTGGCGTGAAACTCTTCCAGCTTGGTACATAAAAAAATATGGACATCAACCTTGCGTTAACATTGGAACCGCAGGTCATGTTGATCATGGTAAAACAACATTAATCCAAGCTCTCACAGGAGTATGGACAAGTGCCCATAGCGAAGAGCTAAAACGCGGAATTACAATTCGCGTAGGATATGCTGATGCAGCATTTTACAAATGTAAAAGTTGCGAGTCACCAATTGGATATTCTGTTACACCAAAATGCAACAATTGCGGAAAAGAAAGTGAATTATCAAGAGTAGTAAGTTTTGTAGACAGTCCTGGTCACGAAAGTCTTATGGCAAATATGCTTTCTGGTTCTGCTCTAATTGATGGAGCTATGCTTGTAATTGCAGCAAATGAAAAAGTGCCGCAACCACAAACAAAAGAACATCTGCTTGCACTACAGACGCTTGGAATACAACAAATTGTGCTTGTACAGAACAAAGCTGATCTTGTCTCATATGAAGATGCTATGGCAAATCATGCTGATATTGTAAAATTTGTAAAGGGTACAAATGCTGCAAAGGCACCAATAATACCAATTTCTGCTCAATCAAAACTAAACATAGACGCATTGATTGGTGCAATTGAATCTACTATAGAAACTCCAAAACGTGAAGAATCAAAAAACACAGTAATGCATGTTTTGCGTTCATTTGATGTTAACAAACCTGGTACTAAAATTAAAAACATTAAAGGTGGAGTTATAGGCGGAAGCATCATTCAAGGTTCCTTAAAAGTAGGCGATGAAATCGAGATCAAACCAGGACTTGCTAATGAAAAAAGTGGTAAATACGAATCGATTATGACACAAATAGCTTCACTTGGAACTGGTGCAGGTCTTGTAGATGAAGTAAAACCAGGTGGTCTTGTTGCAATAGGAACAAAGCTTGATCCTTCAATGACAAGAAGTGATTCATTAATTGGTTCTGTGATAGGAAGACCCAATACGCTTCCAGAGAATTCTACAAGTGCAAAACTAGAAGTAAACTTGTTTGATACAGCTGTCGGCTCAGCAGATGAGATCAAAGTTTCATCGGTACAAGTTGGTGAATCATTAAGACTAAGCATAGGAACAGCCCCTCTTCTTTCCAAAGTTACAAGTGTTAGAGGAGAAAAGATCGAAGTGCAATTCAAAAGACCTGTTTGTCTATTTGAAAAGGGTAAGGTTGCATTAAGCAGAAGGATAGCAGAAAGATGGAGACTGATTGGTGCAGGTGTTGTGATTGGTTGAGGTTGTCTGTGACACAAGTTTTTTGATGCTTCTTGCATCTAAAAATATTAAAAATGTCTCAAATCTTGAGACAGAAATTGGAGCAATCGAATTTGTGGTCCCTGATATGGTTTTAGGTGAACTCGAACGAATTTCACATGTAAAAACAATTAAAAAAAAACTTCCGCATCTAGTGCCATACAATTAACTAAAGATTTTAAAAAAATTAAAATCTCAGGAAAGTCTGTCGATGAAGCCATAGTTTCATACATAAAAATCCATAAAGGAATCGTAGCAACTATAGATTCTGAACTTAAAAAAAGAATAAAAAAATCTGGCGGCTCTGTTCTTTCCTTAGCAAATGATAGAATTGTTTTAGAACCCTAGTAAAATTTAACTTGTTCAGAAATTAATTCTAATCATGTTTGAACACAATGGAATCAAAATAAGGTGGTATGGACATGACACATTCACACTAGAAAAAGGAATAACAATTTGTATCGATCCCTACAAACTATCTAAAACCATACAAGCAGATCTAGTATTAATTTCTCATAATCATTTTGATCACTTGAGTCTAGAAGATCTGAAAAAAACATCATCTAATAATACAGTAATTATTGCTGCACACGAGTGCATATCTCAAATCTCAAATATATCATCAAAAAAGAAGATAGGAATTGCACCTAATGAGGAAAATACAATAAACGGAGTTAGAATAAAAGCTATTCCCGCGTATAACATAAACAAGATAAACCCAGATACAAAGAAACCATTTCACCCAAAAGATGACAAGAAGGTTGGTTTCATTATTACTATAGAAGGAACATCAATCTATCATACAGGTGATTCAGATCTTATTCCAGAAATGGCTGATCTCAAACCAGATATTTTACTTGTTCCAGTTAGTGGAACATATGTAATGACTGCTAAAGAAGCCGCAAATGCGGTTGAGAAAATAAAACCAAAGATTGCTATTCCTATGCATTATGGGACTATAGTAGGCAGTGAAAATGATGCAAAAGAATTCAAAGATATGGTGAAGTTATGTAAGGTACAAATTCTTACAAAAGAGTAATAAGCCTAAAAAATTCCACCCAAATTGATTGATTTCTAATAACAAATTATTTACTGTTGGTAGGTTCGAGTTTCACCTGCACCATTTACTGATAATAGGCATACTCGCAATTTCATTTTCTATATGCGCGATGATTAGATCTCAAGCAGCAGACTATGGTTTTGAGCTTAACGAATTTGATCCTTTTTTCAATTATAGAGCAACTAAATATCTTGTAGATAATGGATTTGATGCATACGTAAACTGGCATGACGATATGAGCTGGTATCCACAAGGAAGAGATGTATTTGCAACATCACAAGTGCCATTACATCTTACAGCTGCATTTCTGTATCAAATTTTTGGTGGTGGCTCTAGCCTCTATGATTTTACTATAATATTTCCTGTTGTTTTTGGTTCACTTACCGCGATAGTTATCTTTGCATTGGTACGAGTTATTGGTGGTACCACTGCAGGCCTTTTTGCATCACTGTTTTATGCATTTGCGCCAGCTATAATCGTTAGAGGCACAATAGGCTGGTTCAAATCAGAACCACTTGGACTCTTTTATGGTCTGTTAGCACTATACCTATTTCTTAGTGGATTAAAATCAGAAAATCACAAAGTTGCTCTTGGAAAGTTAATTGGAGGTGGGATACTTTTAGCAATTGGCTTTGCTTCTTGGGGCGGTATACAATTTTTCCTCATGCCAGTAGGATTATTCATTATTGCACTTCCATTCTTTAGAAAAGATCACAAATTCTTACTTTGGGCAATACCTGTCTTTACAATAACTACTGTTCTTATTTCATCTCTATTTGCAAGACCAGGAATTAGTTTTCTAACTGGTATTGGCGGATTTGCACTGATTGGACCCACAATATTTCTAATTATTCTAACATTCATTCAAAAATTCAGTAAACAAGAAAATGTAATAAGAAATAGTTTAGCATTTTTAGGAGCTGCCATTCTGGCTGGTTTTGGAATAATTTTATCTAACATTCTTTCATTACCAAGCTTCCGTTATCTTAACGCAATAAATCCATTCTTAACTACAAAGGATCCTCTAGTAGATTCTGTTGCAGAACATGCAACACCAACACTTGAACAAAACTTTATCTTTTTATCGGTGTTGCTATTGTTCGCAGGTATAGGCATATGGTTAATTTTTAGAAAAGAAACAGCTAATCAGAATATCTCATTACCAATTAAAATCAAAAATGAAATGTCCATATTTGCTCTGATTGTAGGACTTATTGGGGTCTATGCAGGTGCAACCTTTGCAAGACTAGAGCTTTTTACATCCATCTCCGTTATTATACTCTCATCAATTGGATTAGCTGTTATAACATCAGAGATATTGAAAAAAGAAAATGTACAAAACAAAAAAACTGTTCGTACAAAAGACAAAATTACTAAAATATCATATATTGTTGCTATGATCATTTTACTTCTAGCTCCTACTATCTTTCCAACTAATGCTAATTGGATATCTGCAGTAAAAGCACCACCCACAATCCTTAATGGTGGTTCTAACTTCAACATAGCAACCGATGATTGGCCTGCAGCCATGGAATGGATTAAAACCAATACACCTAAAGACGCTGTGATTGCCTCATGGTGGGATTATGGCTACTGGATAACCACACTTGGTGAAAGAAAATCTCTTGCAGATAATGCTACTTTATCCACAGAAAGGATAGCTATGATAGCAAAGATGTTTCTTAGTGATCCTGACAAAGGGTGGGAAATTCTACAACAATTAGATTCCGATTATGTTCTTGTATATATAGTTGGACAAAAATTTGTTTCAGACAATCAAGAATTTTACATACTTGGTGGGGGTGGCGATGAAAGTAAAAAACAATGGTTTATTCGTATCGCAGGTGAAAATCTATCACAATTCGTTCAAAATGATGGCTTCACACCAACAAGTTACTTTTGGGAAAATACTCTATTAGGAAAAATGTTTCCTTTTACACCAGTAGCTTATCTTGATTTTAGTACAAATCAACAATCACAAAATTATCAACCTGGTTACACTGCAGTATATACTAAAACGATCAAGTATGAAAATAATAATGATCCTCTACAGCTAGTCTATTCCTCTCCAACTTTCAATAGAACAGATGCTGGTGTGTTCTCTGGAGTATTGGTATATCAAGTCAACCATAACTTTGTCAAATCAGAATCAACTTCAGTAGAAACAAACTCAGAAGTTAAACCTACAGGAGATGTGGCAATTCTATCGACTTCTTTTGGTGATATTACAATTGATTTCAAAGAAGATGTTGCACCTAAAACAGTGGATAATTTCAAAAAGCTTGCACAAGCAGGATTCTATGATGGAACTTTATTCCACAGAATAATGCCAGGTTTTGTCATTCAAGGAGGAGATCCAAACACAATCTCAGGAACACGCGATACTTGGGGAATGGGAGATCCAGGATATAAAATACCGCCTGAATTCAGTGATCTTAAACATCAAAAATACATTGTTTCCATGGCTCGTGGATCTGATATAAACAGTGCTGGCTCTCAATTTTTCATAATGCTTGGAGACGCTCCATGGTTAGATGGTCAATATACAATATTTGGCGAAGTAATATCAGGTAAGGAAATAGTTGATAAACTAGCTTCTCTAGAAACCAACTCAGATAATCAACCACTCGATGTAGAATCAGCACGTATAAAGAAAGTTGTTATTCAAACAATAGAATAATTAAAGAAATATCTGTTATCTTGAAAATATTTTTCAAACTTTATTTGTAACGATCAGAAACACGATATCTTGCATATTTGTCATCTGGTGAATATTTTCCAGGATGAACTGTTACTGTTTTATTTCCGCATTGAGGACAATCATCTTTGAGAGTATATCTTTTACAACTAGGGCATTTACGCATCTGAAATCGCATATCATCCCTCTCTAGTCTTCTTCGATTCTTCTCTAGTAAACTTGAAGGTGCCACTCTTTTTCTCTATAGTAGTTTGAATTGTTGAAAGTACTGGTTTGAGTGCCTTTTCAGCAGTCTTAAAATTCTGAGCAGAAACAGTCAGTCTATATTTTGGTGCTCCAATGTAAGTTATTTCGACAGCGGCATCTTTATTTTCTATAGCTTCTAGAAGTGATTTTTTAATGATCTCTATTCCATCAGGCTTTGTAGAGGTAAGCTCTAATACTCCACGTATTTCTACATGTGGAACTTGAATCTTTGAGCTAATCTCTTCTATAACAGAAATCACTTTTTTAGATAGATTGAGACCATCTAGAACTCCTATTCCTTTTGATACTATTTCTGAAAATGCATCATAAACTGAATTGAATTTGTTAACCAAAACTTCCTCTAATTTGTTTACTTCTGTTTGAGAAAGTCCAGCCTTTGACTTCAAACCATCAATAAGAGTCTGCTCTTTTTCATTTCTTTTTATTTCCAAAAGTTTCTTTTTCTTTTGATCAGCCGAAACTTGTTTTAATGATAAATCTATTTCAGATCTGGCAGTATTTACTCTTTTTACTAACAGTACTTTTTTCTCTCCAACCTTAACAAATTTTTCTACGCTTCTAATCCAACCTGTAGCAATCTCTGATATGTGTAAAAAGCCTTGAATATTGTTGTATTCATCAAGACTAACATATGCGCCTTGATCCACTATCTTCGTAACAGTGGCAATAACAATCTCGCCCACTTCTGGGAGCTCGTGGATTTCAGTAGTCATAATTCTCCAGATTTTTGTTACGTAATTTAATGTTGCTGATTAAAAATCAATACCTTTCTTGGCATTGATGCCAGACTTGAATGGATGTTTTATCTCCCTCATCTCAGTAACAAGATCTGCAATTTCTATGATCTCCTTTTTTGCGTGATTTCCCGTTAAAACCAGATTTAGTTTTTGAGGTTTATTTTTTATTAAATCTAATACATCACTTACTTTTATTAATCCTAAATTGATTGCATAGTTTATTTCATCAAGAATTATGATGTCATATTTCTCTGATCCGATTTTTTCTTTACTTAACTGCAACGCTTCTTGTGCGATTTTTTCGTGTACTTCACGAGGACTTTTGTCATCAATAATTCCAACAAAGCCTTTGCCAACTGCAGTCAGTTCAAATTCTGGTTCTAATCTCTTTGATGAGGTCATCTCACCATAGTGCCATGAACCTTTGATGAATTGTATCATACAAATTTTGTAGTTGTATCCTACAGCTCGTAATACAATCCCAAGAGCAGCAGTAGTTTTACCTTTACCTTTGCCAGTATATACAATGACAAGACCATCTTTTCCCATTCTCTTTTTGGTTTGAGATGCAAACTAAAAAGATTAGGGTCCTGTAAAGAAACAGGAAATATTCTCTAAAATACTAAATTTATCCGTTTTTTATTAATTCAGGTGTCCTCTCCCATTGGTAATCAAAGGGTTTTCCCTCCTGGTTCGTACTAAATTTGAAATTCTAATTGAAACAGAAAAATAAGTATAACCTTCATTTCAAAGATGATGATTTAATGACAAAAGAATATCATTACGATATAGTAATTGTAGGTGCAGGTCCTGCAGGTTCTTCAGCAGCATGGGTAGCTGCCAAGAAAGGAATGAGTGTGGCAGTACTTGAAAGAGAAGAAGCAGTTGCACAAAGTATCAGAACAAGCGGAGTAACTTGGATCAACGAAATCACAAAATTTGGAATTTCATCAGATTATTATAATCCAATAAAAAATTATTCTTTTTATTCACCAAACAATCATGTAACGATACATAGTACTGAATATCAAGCCGCAGTTTTAGATGTTAGAAAAACTTACCAGTTTTTGGCATATCAAGCAGCTGCGGTTGGTGCGGATATTTTTGTACGAACCAACGTAACAAGTCCTTTGACTAGTGAAGGAAAACTGATAGGAGTTAAAGCTACGTCTTTAAAAGACGATCTAATCTTTCATTCCAAGCTTGTGATAGATGCAAGCGGTTTCTATTCTGTTGTAGGAAAAAATCTTGGTATAGTTCCACAATGGAAAAGATTTGGAGTAGGAGCTGAATATGAAGCCTATGTAGAAAATGTTGACCCAGAAACATGGTCTTTGATGGTAGGACAACAATACTCGCCTGCTGGCTATGCGTGGATTTTTCCATTGGGTAAAAACAAAGTAAGAATTGGCGTTGGTATAGGAAAACCGGACTCTCAAATGGATCCTACACAACGTCTACTTGAACTTGTTGAGAAAAAACCAGGTCCATTATCTCACCTAGGAAAAATAATTCCTATAGAATTTCATTATGGTCTTATACCAAATGAAGGTTTGACACATACCACGATAGATGATAATCTAATACTTGTTGGGGATGCAGCAGGTCACGCTAATCCATTAGTTCTTGAAGGAATTAGATATGCAATTGAATTTGGTCGACTGGCTGGACAAGTAGGAGCAGAATCTGTTATTCAAGGTAATACCTCAAAAGAATCACTAAAGCCATACGAAGATGCATGTAAAAAAGCAATAGGCTCAAAGATCAAAGCTGCTATTAAAGTACAAAGTAGATGGCTTACACTAACCGATAAAGAATGGGATAAAGAAATTGAGATAATAAACGAACTATCTGCTGAAGAATTTCTTGACTTTATCAAAGCCGATTTTAGTATTTCAAGCATGATTGGTCTAGCAACACGTCATCCTAAACTGGCAGTTAGACAGCTTTTTGGTATGGTAAAAAACGTAGCAGGAATAGACACATGAAACTTCCACGAATTGTACTTGCAGGCACAACAAGCGGTGTTGGTAAAACATCAATTACTACTGCAATTATACATGGCATAAGAAAACGTGGATATTCTGTACAGCCATTTAAAGTTGGACCGGATTTTATAGATCCAAGCTATCTTTCTGCAGTTGCTGGTAGACCAGCACGAAATTTGGATCCGTGGCTCATGGGGTTGAAAGGAGTCGAAAAAAGTTTTGTGAAAAACTCTGATGCTGATTTTTCTATAATTGAAGGAGTTATGGGATTTTATGATGGATTCTCTGGTGACTCTAATTTTTCTAGTACTTACCATGTTGCTAAAATTTTAAAGACTCCAGTAATTCTTGTTTTAGATGCAAGCAAAACTGCACGTTCAATAGCTGCAATAGCTCTTGGATTTACAAAATTTCAAAAGAATTCACAAATTGTAGGTTTTATTTTAAACAAAATTGGAAGCAAAAAACATGAGGAATTATGCAAACAATCTCTTACCTCATTAAAAATTCCCGTACTTGGTGTCATTCCAAAAAATCCTGAACTTGTTATGGAATCTAGACATCTTGGATTGATCCCAGTAAGGGAACAGAAAACTCTTCAATCTAAAATAGTAAAAATTGCCAAATCCATGTCAGAATTTATTGATATTGATAAAATAATCCAAATTGGAAAGAAAACAACCAGTCTTCCTCCCAGTCAAGTGGAACACAGAATAAAACCAAAAACCACGATAGCAATAGCGTTGGATGAATCCTTCAACTTCTACTATCAGGACAATATTGATGCATTACGGATAATCGGTGCAGATATTGAGTTCTTCAGTCCAGTCTCAGATTCAAAAGTGCCAAACTGTGATGGTATCTACATAGGAGGAGGATTCCCAGAAGTTATTGGAAATTCTCTTGAAAAAAATCAACAAATGCAAAAAACTATAAAAAAAATGGCTGAAAACGATTTTCCTATTTATGCTGAATGTGGTGGCCTGATGTATCTTACAAAATCAATTGACTATGGTTCTAAAAAATTTAAGATGGTAGGACTTTTTGATGCTACTACAAAGATGCAAAAACGACTAAAACTGAATTATACCAAAGCTATAGTTTCCCACGATTGTCTAATATCAAACACAGCAAATACAATACAAGGACACGAATTTCACTTTTCTGAATTGGGAGATGTACCAAGAGACTCAAAATTTGCCTATGATCTCTCCATAGGTGTTGGAATCAAAAATAAAAAAGATGGCTTGATACAAAATAACACACTTGCATCATACATGCACATACACTTTGCAAGATCTACTTTTGCAAAAAAATTTGTTCAGAACTGTATTAGAAATTCAAGAAGATGATTTTTCTTTTAGGATCTTAAAAAGCGCGTTAATAATTGCCGAAGCACATGGACTTCCACCCTTACGACCAATATTTGTAATATAAGGCGTATCAAGTCTTTGTAATTCCTCTTTGGCCTCAACAGCACATACAAAGCCTACCGGAATTCCAACCACAAGAGCTGGTCGTGTTACTTTCTCTCTTATCATTTGTATGACCTCTACTAGAGCAGTAGGAGCATTTCCTATTGCAACTACTCCACCATCCATCTGTGAAGAAGCCATACGCATCGAAGTCTGAGCTCTTGTTTTGTTAAGTTTTTTTGCTTCACTTACAATATCAGGATCTGAGATGTTGCAAATTGTTTTGTTGCCATATTGTTTCAGGTTGTCTTTGTTAAAACCACCAATCACTCCATTTACATCGACTACGACATTACATCCATTTTTCAATGCATTGATACCACTTTGTATGGCATCTTTGTGGAAAACTATTTTATTCACTCTTGCAAAATCAAAATCTGCAGTTGCGTGAATTACTCTTCTAACAATTGGCCATTCATGTTCATTATACGAATGATGACCGATCTCATTTTCTATAATTTCCATGCTTTTGTCTTCTATAGATTGACCTTTGTTGGTAATCATCTTTCTACTTCCTTTGCTCGTTCTATAATAAGATCTATCATTTTGTTATCTGTTCCAAGATGTTCAGTCACAAAGACATTTTTTAATCCTGATTTTTCTAGTGCAGGATTTAGATCTGCATAAACATCTCTTTTTACATGTGCACCCTTATGCAGAAAATAAAACATCACAATCAATACTTCTGGTAAATTTTTTACACATTTTTCAATCCCCTGAAAAATATTTGGCTCTTCAATTTCTAAAAAACAATAATCTACATTTCTATATTCTGATGTTAATCCATCTACTACATACTTGATAGCTATTTTTGCATTAGGGTCCTTACTTCCATGCCCAATTATCAAAACGTCTACTTGTTTTTTTGAAAGTGTTATTTTATTTTTAGTAAGTGTAGATTTTATTTTTTCATCTACTAGACTAATCATTGATTTGTGTTGGCTCATAGGTTTTGAGATGGTAAGCTTGACTTTAGTTTTAGATTGCATTGCAATAGCTGTATTTACAGCCGCTTTGACCTTTTTTCCAGGATATAAAAAATAAGGTACGATTGTTAAAGCATCTGTTTCATGTTTAAGACACTTTTCTATGCCCTCTTCTATGGAAGGTGGGATTACCTCTAAAAAGCAATAGTCGCAAAAAAGGTAATTTCCTTTTGTTTTGACCTTCTCACAAATGTAACTGAGCTCTTCTTGTACTTCTTTCTCCCTGCTCCCCCTGTCTATGAGTAAAAGTCCTCTTTTCATTTTGAAATCCTAGCTATAGCAATAGTCAGATTTGGAGGAAATTTCTGTTTCTCAACAATTAATTTCCCGTTTGAACTCCTTAGTGCAGCTGCTTCAGAAACACTTGGTGTCCCTTCAAAGGCCTGTACAGTTTCTGATGGATTTGGTATAGTTATTTGTGCAAGCTCTTCTTTTTCATAGTAATCTACCGGAATGTTCATCTCTTTTGCTAGAACTTGTAATCCTTCTACTTGAGATTCTTTCTTAATAGATGCAAACCGTGCTATGGATTTTATACTCAACTTAAAGTTTTTTGTACAGTATTCCAAACCATCTTTGATTGTACTACTTGTAGTGTCCCAATGTAATCCTACGCCAACAACTAATGTCTTTGGTCTATATACTACTGCGTTTTTCAAGATTTGATTATCATCAATTATTCTATCTGAAATTATCAGATATCCTTTACAACTAGAATTTCTCATCTCTTCAAAATTGTTATAGATGGTTACATTTTTTGGAAGTTCTTTTTTTGGTGCCCACCAGTCTTTTTCACCAGCATCCTGAAAAACTCCTATTTTTTCCTCGTTTACCATAAATGCACTAATTTTTGTAACCGTTGAATCGTCATCTACCTTCCAATCAAACTCTTTACCAACAAGATCTACTGCAATGGTCTTGTTTACATCTGCAGCGGTAGTAATAACTGCTGATGCATTTAGAACCTTGGCAATGTCCTCTGTAAGCTGGTTTGCACCACCTAGATGTCCTGAGAGAGTGCTAATTGCAAACTTGCCAGTATCATCAATTACCACTACAGCAGGATCTGTTTTTTTATCTTTCATATGAGGTGCAATTAGCCTGATTACCGCACCTAGAGAGAATATGCAAACAAGCGCTTCATTGGTTTTGAATAATTCTCCGACCTTTACTGTTGTAGAATCATCAAACCATTCTATTTGTGAATTATTATTGGAAAACTTTGATGGAGCATAAATTTTCCAAGTAGAAAATTTATTTTTTAAGGATAAGCCTATTTCTATCCCGTTTTTTGTAATTGCAATAATGGCAACTTTTTCCACAACTTGATTTTTTGTATACTAAAGATATCTGTTACTATGAATATCTACCTATTATATTACCATCAAAATCAAACATAATGACATCCATTTCAAACTTTTTTTCTGAATGATTTCTTAATTGTTTGTAAACTTCTTCACAGACCATGTTAAAGAAACCTATTAGTTTTTCTTTTGTAACTATTTCATATACACGTCTTGCCGTGTTTGCTTTTTTTATTTCAACTACAATTTTTGCATTCGCATTACATTTTTGAGCAAGATTGGATAAAAATTCCATATCTACTTTTGAGCCTTTTACATGAGTCTGTTTCACTCCCATTGCCATTTTTGTTAGTTTACCAATAAATCCAGCAACATATGCCTTTTTGATCTTCTTTTTTGCACATTGCTGAATAGTATATCCTGAAAAATCGCCCATCTGGACAAAACAATGATCTGGCAGCTTGATTATGTTTCTTGAAAAATCTTCACTTCTTCCACCAGTAGTTAATACCACAGTATCATTTCCCATAGCTATTGTAACATCAAGACTTTGTCTGATTGCTGCTGCAAATGATGCAGTTGAGTACGGAATAACGATTCCACTTGTACCTAAAATTGAGATGCCACCCAAGATTCCAAGTCTTGGATTATCAGTTTTTAATGCAAGCTCCTTGCCTTTAGGAACAGAAATCATCACATTGAGGCCATTTTTTTCTAGCAGATCTTGGGCTATTTTTAAAATGTTTTCTATTATCATTTTTTTTGGAGTTGGATTAATTGCAGCTGAACCTATATCAAGCCCAAGACCAGGCTTTGTAACTCTGCCTACTCCACTGCCTCCATCTATCTCTATTTTATTTGGTTTACTGGTTAATGACACTTCAGTCCATATCTCCGCACCATGTGTGACGTCAGGATCATCTCCTCCATCCTTTATGACCAAACATCTAGCACTATTCTTTGTGAATTGGCAATCTGCAATTTTTATTTGAATTGTCTTTTTTTTAGGTAGAATAACATCAACAGAACCTATCTTTTTTTGATTAGTAATAGCTAAAACTGCTGCAATTGATCCTGCAGTAGCACATGTACCAGTAGTAAAACCAGTCCTAAGTTTTCCTTTTGGTACGGATTCGTTTTCCACACCGAAAATTGTTTTTTCATCTATTAACCTTTATCAGTTCATTTCAGTATTCCAGAAAGAATTATCCATAATGCCATTACCCCAAGACCTCCATAAAGCAGAATATGTGTAAGCATATGTGATGTTGGTTTTTCTTGGTTGTGTTCATACGTTTCATTAATATTTACACCAAAACCAAATCTGCCAAAATTTACTCTATTGTAAAATTGTGATTCATTTTCTGTTTTATCATAATGTCTCCAAAAGGTGGTATAGGTAGATTCAATGTCTACTTCAGATTTTTTATGACTGTTCTTTTCTTCTAGCCTAAGGAACTGATATGCTTCTATAATCTGTTTCAATTTCTCGCCATCTTTTTCATTCTTATTCCTGTCAGGATGGTATTTCAGCGAGAGTTTTCTATACGCTACTTTGATCTCTTTTTGAGAAGCTCCCCTCTGAATACCCAAAATCTCATAACAATCAGAAGAGTTCAACCTACTTTGTCATACCATACCTTTAAAATTAATTTGTCGGGCATATCTTACTGCAATAATGAATAGAAACCAAACATTACTAGTATCTATTACCGGCGCAAACGGTTTTGTAGGAAGAAACGTAGCATGTCTATTTGCAAAGAAAGGAATTCAAGTAATTAACATTGTACGAAAAAATAGGGCATTTATAAAATCCGGCGCTATACTAATTTCACATGATCTTTCTGAAAGGCATCTTGTACCAAGACTAAGAAAATGTTCAGCATTATTGCATTTCATAGGACAAGGAAAACAAACAGTTGATGATGATTATGAAAAAGTGAATGTTGGCCTTACAAAAAATGCGGTAAATTTATGCAAAAAAGCTGGTATTAAAAAAATAATTTACATCAGCGGTCTTGGTGTACACAAAAATACACATTTTGGATATTTTATATCTAAATACAAAGCAGAACAAGAAATTATTCGTTCTGGTCTTGATTATACAATTTTTCGTGCATCATATATCATAGGAAAAGATGATCCTTTATCACAAATTCTTTTTAAACAAATTAAAAATGATAAAATTATCATACCAGGTTCTGGAAACTATAGACTACAACCAATCTTTGTAGAAGATGTAGGTACAGTATTTCTACAAGCAATTTCAAACAAAAAATTCTCTAACAAAATCATAGATCTTGTAGGCCCTCAAACTGTTACATACAATTGTTTTATTAGAGATTTTATACGTGGAAAAAAAATCAAAATAGAAAAAATCAACCTTGAAGATGCTTACAGAAATGCATTGCATAATAAAAATAGTGACTTTGGTATAGATGATCTGAATATTCTTGTAGGAGATTACGTAGGAAATCACAAAAAGTTACAAAAAATTACTGGCATGAAATTTAGAACTTACCAAGAAGTCTTAAAGGCCAGCAGCCTTTCTTAGTATGTCTGCTTTGTCTGTCTGTTCCCAACTAAATTCTGGTTCATTTCGTCCAAAGTGACCATATGATGCAGTCTTTCTATAGATTGGTCTCTTTAACTTCAACTGCGATATTATTGCAGCAGGTCTCATGTCAAAGTGTTTTCTTACCAAATTTTCAATTTGTTCTTCTGGAATCTTACTTGTACCAAACGTACTAACCATAAGTGACACAGGTTCGGCTACACCAATAGCGTAAGCAACTTGAACTTCACATCTCTCTGCAAGACCTGCAGCAACTATGTTCTTTGCAATATATCGGCACATGTAACAAGCAGATCTATCTACTTTTGATGGATCTTTTCCAGAGAAAGCTCCACCACCATGTCGTCCCATGCCTCCATAAGTATCCACTATGATCTTTCTTCCTGTAAGACCTGCATCTCCCGGTGGACCTCCAATGACAAATCTTCCAGTTGGATTGACATGAACTTTGATTTTATCATGCCATAATTCCCCACAAACAGGTTTGATTACTTTTTCAATAATCTCTTTTCTTATTTGTCCATTATCCACTTCTGGAGAATGCTGTGTAGAGATTACAACTGCTTCAAGTCTTTTTGGTTTTCCATCTTCATATTCTACAGTAACTTGGGACTTTCCATCTGGTCTTGCCCATGGAATCTCTTTGCTTTTTCTTGCATCCGCAAGTCGTTTTGTTAGTTTGTGTGCAAGTATGATTGGCATAGGCATAAACTCTTCAGTTTCATTTGTAGCATACCCAAACATCAGCCCTTGATCTCCTGCACCTTGTTCTTTATTATCCGTGGATGAAACTCCTTGAGATATGTCTGGACTTTGAGAATGAAGAGATACTAATACACTACATGAATCAGCATCAAAACCATATGCTGGATTGTCGTAACCTATCTCACGTATTGTTTTTCTTACTACCTCTTGAATATCGAACTTTGCCTTTGAAGTTACTTCTCCTACAACTACCACAATTCCTGTAGTTGTTAAGGTTTCTATAGCTACTCTTGAATCTGGATCTTGTTTTAGAAATTCATCTAAAATTGCATCAGAAATCTGATCACATATTTTGTCAGGATGTCCTTCTGTTACTGATTCAGATGTAAAGAGATATTTTCTCTCCATTTGTAAAACCTATTCAGTTACAGTTCATTTTCAAGTTTAATGAAAAGAACGTTATTTCCTCTTACTATCACTCTACCATAATTTGCAATAACTTTGCCATTACTAACTTCTTCAGCATCAGTCATTATCAGATTCATGTATGAATCTACATTATTCATTTTTCCCTTGTATTCCACCTCATTTTTCAGTCTTACCGTGACTTTCTTATTGATGCCTTTTTGCAACGTTGTTAGTGGTCTTTTTGGTGGAGATTGCGACAAACATAAATCACTTGTGAAGCACTGCCTGAGATCGGGAATAAAAGCCTTCCCGATCGTACTCAGATCTAATATTCTTTAACTTCTGATGTAATCTAAAGACTTGATGATTCAAACTGGCATCCAAAAATTAGATGATCTTCTTGGCGGCGGTATAAGATATGGGATTATAACAGATATTTTTGGTGCAAGTGCAACCGGGAAAACGCAACTTGCACTACAAATATGCATTAATGCACTTAGAAATGACATAGAGATACTTTACCAAGATACCACTGGTGGATTCAGACCAGAAAGAATGGTTACACTTATCAAATCTCAAAACTTGGATCCAAAACTGCTTGATCATATAAGAGTGGGTAGAATAACCAACACCTCAGAACAAATCCTCTATCTTGAAAAAATATCTGAAATCAAAAATCTCGGTCTCATTGTAATCGATAATGTTACAGATCTGTTTTCATTCGAATATTCAAAAGAATCTAACCTGTTGGAAAAACATGTTGCGTTTATGGAATACATGCATAATCTTACATTTATTGCTATACGGAAAAAAATTCCAATTGTTGTAACAAATATAGTCAGAAAATCAAATGATATGGAAAGAGAAAACCTTGACAGATCAATAAGCATGTATACTCATCAGAAAATCTATCTTACTAAAATTAATCACAAATACGTTGCACAAATTTTTCCATCTTTTGGTTGTAAGAAAGAAGTTCATTACATGATTACGCAGGCAGGACTAATAGATTCATCTTAAGATATTTATCACTGTAAACTATAACGAGTTCATGGCAGATATTTTTGACTCTATTCCAATCATAACTGTAATTCTTTTTGGAATAGGACTTTTTGGGGTAATGGTTTACGAGCGAGCTAGAACAAGACAGAATCAGGAACCCCCTGCTTGAATCTGAACTTGAAGCCAGGTTTCGTTCTCTTGGTTTTGAAAAACTGACGTACATCCAAAAAAAAGCAGTTCCTATAATTTTCCAAAAGATAGATTCGCTAGTAATTGCACCTACTGGTTCAGGTAAAACAGAGACAGCGGTTATTCCTATATTTATACGCCTTGCTAAATCCAAAAAACCTGGAAAAATAAAAGCGTTATACATTACGCCGCTAAGAGCATTAAATCGAGATGTCTTTAGAAGAATCATAAAATATGCTGAAAATGAAAGTCTCTCAATTCAAATTCGTCATGGTGATACTACACAATCAGTACGAAAAAAGATCACAGAATCTCCACCAGATGTTCTCATAACTACGCCTGAAACACTCATAATTTTGCTAACGCAAAAAAAGATACTTGATGCACTTTCAGAACTCGAATGGATAATCATAGACGAAGTCCATGAATTACTAGGAAATGAACGAGGTTCACAACTTTCATTAAGTTTGGAAAGACTACAACTTAATTCAAAACAAGAAATAACTCGAATAGGTCTATCTGCAACGGTAGGTAACGTTGATGAATCTGCTAAATTCATAGTAGGAACAAAAAGAAAATGTAAAATAATTCAAGATAATTCTATACGAAAATATGATGTAGAAGTCAAATACATAGATGGAACAATATCTGATGTAGTTGATTACATAATTGAATATGTAACAAAGAATCATCCAAATTCTCCTGTTTTGCTTTTTACAAATACACGTGGAGAATCAGAATATCTTGCATCAATATTGCACGAAAAAACTACATTGAAAGTTGAGTTACATCATGGTTCACTTTCACAAGAAGTTAGAGAAGAAACAGAAGAGACATTAAGACAAGGAAGACCTGGAATTATAGTCTGTACATCGTCTTTGGAACTTGGACTTGATATTGGTTCTGTTGAACTTGTAATTCATTATGGATCACCAAGACAAGTCTCAAAACTCATACAGAGAATTGGACGAAGTAAACACAATAGAGACTCCTCTGCGAAGGGTCTGATCATAACCAATAACCCAGATGATGAATTTGAAACATATGCAATACTTGAGAGAGTTAGAGAAAAATCAATTGAAGACCAGATAATTCATGAAGTAGCATTAGATGTACTTGCACATCATCTGGTAGGATTGTCAATGCAACTTGGAAGTGTTCCAGTAGATCTAGCATTTCAAATAATAAGACAAGCATATCCTTTCAGAAAAACCACAATAGAGGATCTTTTTAATGTACTTGAAATATTGCATAACAACTCAATTCTGATTTTTGATAGGGATGAAATGATCTTTCGTAAAAAAGGTAGAGCATTCAGATATTTTTTTGAAAATCTATCGACAATTCCTGATATTTTAAAATTCAAAGTATTTGATACCGCAAGTAAAAAAATCATTGGAAGTTTAGATCAAAGATTTGTTGGCGATTATGGTGATCCTGGTAACGTTTTTGTTTTAAGAGGAATGCAGTGGAGAATACTAAACATAGACGAAAGTTCACTAAAAATTAATGTTGAACCAATACAATCAGCTGGAATAAATGTCCCATATTGGGAAGGCGAGAACATACCTGTTGATTATACAACTGCAAGTAAGGTTGGTATTTTTAGAACAAAAGTACAAGCAAACTCTCTTCTAGTTTCAAATCAAGTAATCAAAAATCTTAAACTAGATGAAATCCCAAATGAAAAAACTATAGTAGTAGAATCATTAAGGGTTAGAAACACAGTAGTAATTCATTCGTGTTTTGGAACTAAAATAAACTCTACGCTTTCTATGTTGCTCTCCACTATGATCTCTGCAAAGACAGGATATCTTATAGATTCAAGATCTGATGCATATAGAATAATCATGTCCTCTAATGGTAGAATATTGGAAAAACAAGTACTGGATACATTAAACGAAGTACATGATCTAGAATTAGTTGTTAGTGCTTCACTCACGGGAACACATAATATTAACTGGAGAACTTGGTGTGTCGCTAAAAAATTTGGTATTGTAGGGAGGGAAGCAGTTTATGATAGAAAATCTGCAAGATTCATCTACGAAAAATATTCAAAAACATCACTAGCAAAAGAGGTATTGCGTGAATTATTTCATGATAAATATGACTTGGGAAATACCAAAACATTATTAGAAAAAATTAGATCTAAGAAAATTCAAGTAAAATGGATTGAAGTAGAAAATTTTTCCAAACTTGCAGAATCTATACTTGATCATACAACAAAATATTATGCATCGCCAGCAAACATGGACAAAGGAATTTTGGATCTAGTTAAAACAAGACTTATGAAAACAAAACATAGGCTGATTTGCGTTAGATGTGGAAAATGGGAAAGAGTTGTAGAGACCAGAGAAGTAAATAATACGTTTTCATGTCATTATTGTAAATCTCGTCAGATCACTGCTACTTATTATTCTGATTATGAACTTGCAAAAATAATACAGAAAAAACATACTGGAAAAAAACTCACAACAGAAGAAAACCATAAATTTTCAAGAGCATGGAAGATTTCTTCTCTTTTAGAGAACTTTGGAAAAACAGCTCTTATTGTTCTTTCAGGATACGGCGTGGGAGCCGACACTGGGGCAAGAATACTAAGAAACATGATTGGTGAAGAAGAATTATACAAACAAATCTATGAAGCAGAGAGACAATACGTAACAACCCGTGGTTTCTGGGATTCTTAATTCTTCTTTATAATTTGCGAAAATGGCGTCAAAAATATCTCTGTTCTACCTTCAAGACCAGCTTTTGCGGTCACCCCCAACACAGTAATAATCTCACCCTGAGAAAACTGGTCTAGTATTCTAGCTTGGTTTCTCCATCCCTTAAGCCAAATTTGTCCTGTCTCATCTTCAATAAATATCTCTGATAAAGATACAGATTCTCCAGATTTTGTTTGGATTTCTCGTCTTTCTGGCATTTTTAGCACTATTGCTTCAATACAATAAGTATCATCACTTGGTTTCAAATCACGAATTTTTGTTCTAAGTTCTGATATGGCGGGGATCTTTTCATCATCAAGCTTTCTGACAAATGAATTGTCTTCCAACGTTACAGAATTTCCATATATTTTTGTTGGAATTAATTCTATTACTTCTCCAACTTTAAGTTCTTTTGTTAAACCAACAAAATCTGTAACATTAAAAAATCTCTTATCATGATCAGCAACTAACAATAGAGTATTTCCAGTATCATTTTTCACCAATGATAGAATTCGAACAACCATTGGTTGTACTTCATCTGCACCTTCTATTTCTACAACTGTACCTTCATCACCGTGTAACTCTAGTCCCTGTTGACCTCTTTTTGTTCTTACACCAATCAATCTTGTTTTTGCGCCAGATGTAATCATTTTTGGGATTGATTTTTCTTCTGCATTCCATAAGACAACTCTTGTAACTGCTCCATCTTTTCCCTTTAGTCGTAAATGAAGTGCTTTTCCAGGTTGGCCTTTAAAATTTGTGAATTCAGACATTCTAATATTTCCATCCAGAATTCCAGAGACTACAAGATTTTGCTGATTTTCTTTTACCATACTAACATCTTCTGTTATGGAATCAAGTAACGGAATCTTACTTTCCATCTCACTTGTCTCAAGGTTTGAACCAGAACCAACATTAATTATTGGTGTCCCCGTCATGTCTGACTTGACATACGCTTTGATAATCTTTACAAGATTACCAGGTTTCAGATTCTCAATACCTGGCAAATTTGCCTTTTCATCCCATAGTTTTACCTTTGCTCTAGAATCAGAATCATAAACAGTCATTGTACGCAAAAGAAACTGTGAACCATCTTTACGCGAAAATTGCTTTGCTGGATAAACATTCATCACTCTTGTTTCTAATGTGATCTCTTTTGCACCTACATACAGATCTTTAAGACCCATCTCTACCTTCAGCTGTTCGGTTAATGATATTCCAAGATCAGATGCTATAAGAAATAACGCACCTTGATCTGTCAAGTAACCCGCGCCAATCTTTTCCTTTTTTCTATTAATCATTTGTTGTATGTCTGAACGTGAGAGCTCTGGTCTTTGTTCCAAAAGTTTGTTTAACAATGATTCAAATTCTGACAAGTTACTCTGGAATAGAAGTATGCATTAATAAAAATTTCATTAACTAAATTAGTGGGGTATTAAAACTAGTTTTAAATGTCATGTATAGAAACGAATTCGCTTTCAAAATTATATGGATCTGTAAATGCAGTTGATTGTATTGATCTCTCTGTTAATTATGGTAAAATTTTTGGATTTTTAGGACCAAATGGAGCAGGCAAAACTACCACAATAAAACTACTCACTACCCTAATACCACCAACAACAGGTTCTATGAAAATACTAGGAATTGATGCTATACGATCACCACTCGAAGTACGCAAGAAAATTGGTGTGGTTTTACAGCAGCCAAGTTATGAACCCACACTTAGTGTAGAAAAATCTCTTGAAAAATACGCAATGATGTGGAATGTCGAGAAAAATAAAAGACGAGATAGAATCGAGGAACTTCTTTCAGCCTTTGATCTAGGAGAAATAAGAAATGTAAAAAATGATGATCTCTCAATAGGTCAGAGAAGAAGGGTACAAGTGGCTCGTGAATTTATGCATGAGATGAATCTTTTGTTTCTTGATGAACCAACAGTAGGTTTGGATCCTTCAGCACGTAGGGGATTGCTTGATTTTATCAAAAATAAAGTAAAAGATGGCTTGACTGTATTTTTTACAACGCATATACTAAATGAAGCTGAATACATCTGTGATGAAGTCGCTATAATAAACAAAGGAAAGATAATAGCTATTGATACTCCAGATGAACTAAAAAATAAATTCGGGAGAGAAAAAACCATAAAAATTCATTTATCTTCCATTAGAAAAGACTTGTTAAATCTCTTAATTGGAATAAAAGATTATGAACTTGATTTTAACTCTGGAACAACTATCACTATACGATCTAATGACTCTGAAGAAGTATTATTAAAAATTCTCCAAATTTTAACAGCAAATAACATCATAATAGAGGATCTGTCTGCAATTCCTACTAGTCTAGAAGAAATTTTTCTTTCAGTGGTGAACAAATCAAATGCATCCAGTGATTAGACTAGTAAATAGGAATCTAACAATATCTCTTAACAAAGGATTTTTGATATGGCAAGTAATTTTCCCTTTGATCTACATCTTTGTTGGTGGTTTTGCATACACTGCATTGATTGATTCTGTTTCATATGGTAACAAAACATTAGACTATCCAGCATACATCGCATCAGGTATGATTGGTTTTAACATAATGAATAGTACTCTTGTTTCCGGTATCATAATATGGAATGACCGAAGACATGGTATGTTTGAACAGATCCTTGTAGGACCATTTACTAGAACGCACTATATCTTAAGCAATGTCTACACGATTGGAATAGTTGGGTTAATCAGTGCTGCTTTAATTACGGCCGTTGGGTATCCACTTTTCTTTAAATCTGTAGAGTTTAACCTCTTTACTATACCACTTTTGGTCTTTGCTTCTGTTGTAGGTTCAATTCTCTTTGGTTCTATTGCATCAATTATATCCACTAGGCTAAAGTCAAGTGAGGGATTCAACGTAGTGATTAACACTGTGTTTTTGTTTTTTGCATTCGTAAGTACTGCTTTTTATCCAGCAGAGGGCACTCCTCAACCACTTTCGGTTGCATTTTATTTTAATCCACTAACCTATCTTGTAGATGTTGTACGTGCTGGAATATTTGGAAATTTTGATACATTTGTAGCACTAGAAATGCTAGTTTTGGTCACCTTGTCCTTAACTTTGTTTTCAGTAGCTACAAAACTTCTTGCAAAACTTGAATTATAAACAATATAACTTGATTTAAATCCAACAATTTTGGTAAATTAACTATGGAAGTAAGAAGACGAAGTAGTTTGTGGTTTCTTTTACCTATTTTCTTTAATGTTATAGGTGGTATTATAGCTTATTTTATAATAAAAGATGATGATCCACGCAAAGCAAAAAATTGCTTATTGCTTGGAATAATTCTTACTGCAATTTCATTTGCAATATTTGTAGTTCCAATATTAATCGGAATTTCACTTTTACCGCACTTTGATATGACACCAAAGACTCCTTATCTTTAATTTTTATAAAAAGTAGCCCGGCCCAGATTCGAACTGGGGTCAAGGGCTCCAAAGGCCCCTATGCTTGACCGCTACACTCGGTGGATTCCTCCTCTACCGGGCTTTCCGGGCGTTGAATGTTGATTTTAGTTCCCTTATAATGTTATTCAGTAAACATTTCATATCCAACTAAACCTAATTTTTGATATTTTGTATTCTGTTCTGATATGTTCTGATATGAACAATA